>SDBU01008674.1_pt1 | contig 11510 bp, 11 predicted proteins | sample 2277071 | NCBI WGS metagenome assembly SDBU01 (sample SAMN10397929, study PRJNA504765) | marine sediment metagenome | isolation source: marine sediment core GS08_GC12, 126 cmbsf | place: Arctic Ocean: Gakkel Ridge, Loki's castle | collected 2008 | reverse complement strand
GGCATATAATCTAGAGAGCTATGGGGTCTTATGGTATTGTAATAAGCCCTCCATCCTTCAATTAAGACCTTGGCTTCGGCCATAGTATCAAAGATCTCCCCGTTTAACAATTCATCCCTCATTTTGCCGTTAAATGACTCGATATAACCATTTTCCCAGGGGCTTCCCGGTTCTATAAATGCGGGATAAGTTCCCAGATTGCTGATAAATATTCTAACCTTTTTAGCAGTAAATTCGCTTCCATTGTCCGAACGAATATACTCAGGAAGCCCTCTTCTGCAAAATAGGTCTGCCAGAAACTCCACTACTTCAGTAGATGTTATCCTTCTTGAGGTAAATGTGAGAAGGCACTCCCTGCTGTACTCATCTATTATGTTTAAGATCCTGAACTTTTTACCGTTATATGTCTTATCCTCCATGATATCATAGCTCCACACATGGTCCCTATGCTCTGGTCTTAGCCTTATGGTCGATCCGTCCTTTAGCCATAGTCTCCTCCTCTTTTTCTGTCTCCCCGCCACTTTAAGCCCCTGCTCGCGCCATATACGCTCTACTCTCTTATGATTTACTTTAAATCCTTCTCTTTTTAGCATAGCCGTTATCCTGGGTGTACCGTATCGTCCATACTGGACTGCTAGATTTATAATGCGGTTGGTCAGTTTATCTTCATCTGGAAGTTTATTGACCCTGTATCTCTGTGTGGATATATTCTGTCCTATTGCCCGGCATGCACGCCTCTGGGAGATATCATATTTGACTTTGGCTGCTGCCACTGCATACCTGCGTTTGACCGGGCTTACAAGTTTCCCTCCGCAACATCCTTTAGAATCGCATTATCCAGTGATATATCTGCTACCAGCTTCTTTAGCCTGGCATTTTCCTTCTCCAGCTCCTTTAATCTCTTAGCCTGGTTTATCCTCATCCCTCCGTATTCTTTCCTCCACTTGTAGTAGGTCTGTTCGGATATTCCCAGGTGCCTTACAGCCTCTTTAGCGGTACTTCCCTGGCTTATGAGCACTTCTGCTTCCCTTAGGGAATTTATGATCTGTTCCGGTGTGTAGCGTTTTCTTGGCATTGTCCTTTCCTTTCTTTTGTCTATTTTATAGGCCAAGATACTAACTTTCAAATTGCACTATTTTTTGGGGGAAAGGTCAATCAATAAGACCGACAGTTGGAAAGTTCTGTATACCTATTATTCCCATTTCTTTTATCTGTCTGAACATAGGTTTCCATAAGGTAGCGGGGTCCTGTGCACAGAAACCTGCTACAATAGGAGTCTCTTTTAACCTCTGGATAACAGTAGGAGCATAATCAATGACCATCTGGTTATTTCTTCCAATAGGGAGAAGTCCTGCAAGTGAACCTATACCATAATGTCGGTAAACACCTGTATTATAAACACCAATAAGATCTATTCCCCCTTTCTCCAGGAGCTTAGCTGTAAAGCCATCCCCTGCACTCGCAAGAAGTATAGACTTTTTAATAGTTATTGATTTCTTCAATTTTTTAATAACTTCTTCTCGGGTAAACATTTTATTCATTTCACACCTCTTTTTATTTGGAGAATTTTATAGTTTGCTTTTTATCCTATCATTTTAGTATTAATATGAAAAAATAAAAGTAATTTTATAATGTTTAAGAATAATAATTTTCCATGGGTAAAAAAATATTAATAAAAAACTTATGGAAGAAAAAAATCTATCTTAAAACAAAGTGATTTTGACTATAGTTTAGAAATGCCTTGGATAATGACCTAAGAATAGATTAAGTAATTGAATAAAAGCATTGATTTATTTCTTTCCTAAATCTGATAGCTTTTTGTAAGATTTTATTCATTTGTAATTATTATATTATAACTTAAAATAGAATATATCGAAATATTTTCAATATAGGATTATAAAAAATAAATTAGAATATATTCTGGAAAATTATCTTAGAGAAAAAGAAAGTACTTTCGAAGAAAATAAATTAGGTAAATTAATTAGACTTTATTTAGTTGATGCGATTTGAAATACAAAAAAAAATGGATCAAAATATTATACAGTAGGTGGTACCATTCAGGATATTTGGGCAGAGACTTATAACAAGGAGCTGAAATAAAAGGGAATATTTATAAATGGAAAAAATAGTCAAGAAAAGAAGAAAGAGGATTGCTTTATTGATAGAAACTTCAAATTCTTATGCACGTGGATTGCTTAGGGGTATTAGGGATTATGAGAAGTTTCATAAGTCATGGTCAATATTCTTAATCGAGCATAGTAGAGGACAACCTGATTTATTCTGGTTAAAAAATTGGGAGGGTGATGGCATAATTGCAAGAATTGAAAATGAAAATGTTGCTAAAGGTATTTTGGAATCAGGACTTCCCGTAATAGATGTTAGTGCGGGTCGTTATATTCCTAATTTGGTATGGGTTGAGACAAATGATCGTATGATTGCTCAGTTGGCTTCTGAACATCTTATTAGTTGTGGTTTAAAAAATTTTGCTTTCTGTGGTGACCCCTATTTTAATTGGTCTAAATTTAGATATAAGAACTTTAAGGAATTTTTAAATGATTCAGGTTATAACTGCTATAAATATGAATTAAGTTCACAAGGCAAGAATAAATTAGGGTGGGGGGAAGAGCGAAAAAAAATGAGTAATTGGCTTATTTCATTACCAAAACCAATAGGTATTATGGCTTGCTATGATATATGTGGTCAACAAATAATAGAATCATGTAGAAGTGTAGATATAAATGTGCCAGATGAAGTTGCAGTCATAGGGGTGGATAACGATGAATTGCTATGTGAACTTTCTGATCCTCCCTTATCTAGTGTTATACCTGATACTCATCAAACTGGCTATAAAGCCGCGCAATTATTAGATCAATTAATAAGAAAAGAAAAGATTTATTATACAAAATATTTAATTGATCCTATTGGAGTTGCTGGCAGACAGTCAACTAATGTACTTACGATAAAAGATAAATATATAGCAGATGCAGTTAAATTTATAAATGAAAATATAAATAAAAATATTACAGTAGGAGATATCTTGTCAAACATTCCTTTGTCCCGGAGAGTTTTTGAAAGACGTTTCATTAAGGAAGTTAACAGATCCCCATATGAAGAAATAATAAGATTAAAATTATTAAAAGTAGAAAAGTTACTAATTGAAACAGATTTACCACTTCATTTAATAGCTGAAAAAACTGGATTTAAATATTTGGAATATATGAGTTCATTATTTAAAAAGAAAATTGGCATTCCCCCAAGTCACTATAGGGTGAAATATAAATATCATAAGTATCCATCACTTTCAGAATAAAACTTGATACTGTATATATTATAATTATATATACTCATCATAATCTTTCTTATTATTACACAAAAACGGTTAAATATTATAAGTTTTAAACGTAAATGCTAAAGATGTTACATAAAAACGGTTAAATATTATAAGTTTTAAACGTAAATGCTAATGGATTATAGCAATAGATTATGTTATAAAAGTTTTTACAAAACTAAAATTATTTTTAGTTTATAAAAATTCTTTAAAAATAATTACCGAATGGAGGTTTTGTAAAAATGAATAAGAAGATGAAAGTTGCTGTAGTTGGTCTAGGTTTTGGTGCTGAATTTATTCCCTTATATAATAAACATCCTAATTCAGAGTGTTATGCAATATGTCAAAGAAATGAAAAGCATTTAAATGAAATAGGAGAATTATTTAATATTGAGAGACGCTATACAAATTTTGAAGACATTCTTGATATTAAAGAATTAGATGCTATACATATAGTTACACCTATAGATTGTCATGCATCAATGAGCATTGCTTCACTTCAGGCTGGTAAACACACAGCTTGTACTGTACCTATGGCTACTAGCGTAGAGGACTGTATAAAAATAGCAGATGTTAGAAAAAAATCAAATAAAACCTACATGATGATGGAAACAGCTGTTTTTTCGAGGGAATTCTTTTATGTTAAAGATATAATAGAATCTCAAAAGTTAGGCAAGATACAGTTTCTGAGAGGTTCTCATCAGCAAAATATGAATTTGCCTGGTTGGCCAGAATATTGGTATGGTTTTCCTCCCATGTTTTATGCAACTCATGCAATTAGCCCTTTATTGGCTTTATCAGAAAAAGAAGTAGAGTCTGTAGTTTGTTATGGCTCTGGTAAAATAAGAAAAGAATATTCTGACAGGTATGGAGCGCCCTTTGCAGTTGAATCTGCCCATCTGAAACTTAGAGACTCAGATATTGTATGTGAAGTTACAAGGTCATTATTTGATACCATCAGACAGTACAGGGAAAGCTTTGATGTTTATGGTACAAAACTTTCCTTTGAATGGGAGCAATGTACAGGAGAAAAATGTGTAATTTTTTCAAATTATGAAGATGCAAACAGAGTTGAGGTTCCTGATTATGGGCATTTCTTGCCAAGAGAAATTGCACCATATACTAGAAGAGGTGTATATGATGATAAAGAGCACGAGCATACATCATTCATTCAAGGGGCAGGACATGGTGGTTCTCATCCTCATATGGTGCATGAATTCGTAAGTGCAATATTAGAGGAAAGGGAATCATCTGTTGATGCATCCAAAGCTGCTAATTGGACAATGGCAGGTATCTGTTCACACTTGTCAGCCATGGATGATGGCAAGAGAATAGAAATACCAGATTCTAAATAGTACTTAAATATATAAATAAGCAAGGAGGTGAGGTTCTTGGATGAATCTTTATTAAATAGAAAGGAGGGGATATAGATTAATATCGAAGCTTGTTTTTATTTGCAGAATTTATTAAAAGAAGGAGACTATGATGAAAAAAATTTTAATATCAATTGTATTAGGGATAGTTATTCTTTCTGTTATATTCCTAGGAATAAGCTGCAAAGAAGAGGCTGCACCTGCGGAAGAGGAAGTAGCTGAAGAGGCTGCACCTGCGGAAGAGGAAGTAGCTGAAGAGGCTGCACCTGCCGAAGAAGCTGTACGAGAGGTTTCTATTGTTTGGGATTGTGATAACTTGGATGAATCCCAGAACTTGAATGCTAAATACATGGGGGAACGAGTTGCTGAAATCAATGCCGAACGTAGTGATATAAATATCACATTTGAAGTGACCGATGCTCAAAATATAGTTGAAAACCAGATTTCATCTATGGAGACATGGTTGCTTAAGAAACCTGATATTGTTATCTTTACCTATGTAGACGCCGAAGCACTAAAACCTTCTGTAGCAGCTGTACGTGATGCTGGTATTATAGTTGTTGATCTACGAGATATGGGTGACCTTGATCTTGTGGATGGTGTTTTCTATGGCTATCATGAACCGACTTATGCTGCAAAGATGACTGAGTGGCTCGAAGGATATCTCCAAGATAATCCTGATGTTGTGCTTGAGACTGGTCTTTTATATGGAGCTGCTGCACAAACCGCACAGTTTGCAAGAATTGAATTAGTAAAGGACCTTGCAGAAAAATATCCTGATAGGTTCAATATACTGGTTGAAGCATATGGAGACTGGGACACTGCAAAAGCCATGAACATTACAGAAGACTGGATGCAAGCATTCCCTGATATGAATTATATATGTTCTGCCAATTCTGGAATGGCAATTGGAGTAACAAATGTGCTTGCTGCAGCTGGCAAAATAGATGATGTTTTAGTTACAGCTGTCGATCTACCAGATAGTGGAATTCAAATGCTTAATGACGGTCTAGTAGATGTGTTGGTAGGCGCGCTTAACTCTGATCAGGGTAGAGGGTATATTAATTTTTCTCTTGGACTTTTAGAAGGGACATACACTGAAAAAGTTTTTGTATTGGATAAAGTGTATGCTGTAGATGCTTCAAATTTTGAAGATTTCTTAAATAATACTTGGGATGGAAAACCACCTGAATAAGAGAAAAAGATTAATTATATTATACCGCTACAATTAAATTTGTAGCGGTATAATACTATACTGAAACTAAAGATTATATATGGAAATATAAGTACAATAGAGTATTTATTAATATAAATATAGCTATTAAACTAAGCATATATGTAAACTTTTAAAAATGAAGATAGGGATAGATTTTTAACAGAGCATAAGAAAAAATTTTTTTAAAAGGGATTTTTTTATGAAAGGTGTTAAAAGAAAAGTACTAAATAAGATAAGTAACCGAGTTTTGGCTAATAAGACAATTATTATCGCAATTATTATTTTTATTGCATTATCCATTGCGTCACCATATTTTTTGACATCTGCTAATCTTTTTAATGTATTGAGACAGATTGTAGTCAATGCAGTAGTAGCACTTGGTTTTACATTAGTGCTTGGAATGGGAGAGATAGACCTTTCAGTTGGTGGGATGCTTGGTCTCATAGGAGTCATAGTTGGTAAACTTATGATAGATTTGGGTTTACCCATATACATTGCAATCATTTGTGGATTATTGTCTGGTGTATTATTTGGAATGATGAATGCTTCATTAATATCTACATTTTCTCTTCCTCCATTTATCGTAACACTTGCAACAGCATCATTGTTTAGAGGTAGTCTATACATTATAACTAACATGGTCCCTGTTTTCATGCTTCCGAAAAATTTTGTATTCATTGGTCAGGGTCATATTGGACCTATACCTGTGCAGGTTTATATCTTACTGTTTGTTTTAGTAGTAGTATATATTGTAGCCAATCGAACAAAATTTGGTAGATATGCTATTGCTATGGGAGCAAACAGGGAAGCTTCACGTATTTCTGGTATTAATATCAAACGTGTACGTCTTGGTGTATATGCATTAGTTGGATTATGCGTTGCGATTGCTTCAGTTATTCAAACTGCTAGATCAGCTTCTGCCCAGACTTCTGCCGGCTTATATATGGAACTAGATATAATTGCAGCAGTCGTTATCGGCGGGACAGCGCTCTATGGTGGAAGTATTAATATTATTGGAACATTGTTTGGTGTGTTAATCATCGGTATGGTCAACAATGGATTAAATCTACTTGGTATTAACCCACATTTCCAGATCATTGCAAAAGGTTTGATAATACTCTTTGCACTTATCCTGGATAGGTTTGCTGTGTATTTACGCACAAAACAATCTTTAAGAGATTAATGATTAAGTGGAATAACTTTATTATGTAAAAGTAAGGTTTATTTAATATTGGAGGTTCTGGTGGTTAATCAGAAAAATGAATATTTACTCGAAGCTGTTGGAATAAGCAAGCACTTTGGGGGAGTTTATGCAGTAGATAATGTTGATTTACGCTTAAGACATAATGAAATACTGGGGCTTGTTGGCGATAATGGAGCTGGTAAGTCTACTTTAATAAAGATAATTAGTGGCACTCTTAAAAAAGATGAAGGGGAAATTTTTTTTAATGATCAAAAAGTGAATATTGATAATCCTAAAGATGCTACTAACTTAGGCATAGAAACAGTTTATCAGGATCTCAATTTGATAGATAATCAAAATATACCTTTCAATATTTTTTTAGGTCGTGAAATAACTTATGGTGGTTTATTAAAGTTTTTTCAATTACTAAATTATAAAAATATGTTTAATGAATCATTAAACCTTATTAATAAACTTGAGTTAAAATTGAGTGACATAGCAAGGCCGATGGGGGAATACTCAGGAGGACAGCGTCAAGCAATTGCGATTAGTAAATTAATTTATTGGGGTACTAAAGTAGCAATATTAGATGAACCAACTGCTGCGCTGGGCGTAAGAGAATCAAAAAAAGCATTAGAATTAATAAAATTGTTAAAAGAAAAATCAAAACTTTCAATTATAATTATTAGCCATAATTTACAACATATATTTAGTGTAGTTGATAGGATTATGGTTTTAAGAAGAGGTAAATTAATTGTTGTTAAAAATGCTCATGAGGTAACAGCAGATGATGTTGTAAAATACATCACTGGTTCAGGAGAAGTAAAAAAAATGTAGTCTTGATGAAGTAATATTGGAATAAAAACTAAGGTAATTTTTTTAATTAATATAAGATAATTCAAAATATATATAAGTAGTAAAGAAAACATATTTCTGAAGATATTATGTAAAAGGATTTCATATCATTAATTTAATATTAGGAGGTCGGAAGAATGCCAGCAGGAACAAGTTACTTCATTAAAGAAGGAATGATTTCTAAAGAACTTAAAAATGTGGATACTAATAAAGATGGAAAGTTTGATTATTTTTGTTTTTCTATTTGGAATCAGATATTACATGCAAAACACCCTTTGGGATATATACGTAAACTAAAACTAGTGATTGATGGGAAAGATATTAATACCAATAGAATTTTTTTTGTGCTACGTGATCAATGGATTTGTATTGAACAAATGCCTACAATTTCAGACATCTGGTGGATGTTGAGAGAAGAAGCTCAGATTTATGTAAAACAAGAGGGTGGAATAAATCCAGGTGTTCATAAGGTAGAATGCATTATGGAAACTTCATTACTTATGAATACTCGCTCCATAGATAGGCGGGATATATGGCCGAGCTTGACCTTAAATTTACAATCTGAGATGAGTACTGTTTGAACAATACTTATTAAGATATTCTATAATAAGTTAGGTAATTTAAACAAAGAATCATTATTTTATAATATAGGGAGGAACGAATGAAAACGACAATTTCGGTAGGTAATTGGAGTTTGGAACAGTTTTCACTTAAAGGTACAAAAACATTTGATGAAATTTTAGAAATTATAGCAGATTTGAATCCAGACAAAGGGATAGATTTAATGGAGGACTATATACCATGTCAACCTCATACCAATCTGCATGAGTTGCTCCAATTAAAGAAAACCATAAATAGTTATGGATTGATTATCAATTCTTGTTGGTTTTACGCTGATTTAGTTGGTGGAATACATGTAAGTTCTTTTGATAAATTAATAAATGACTTAAAGGAATATATTGTTGTTACATCTACACTGGGTGCTAAATTCATTTCCATACCTCTGGGTGGTTTAGTACCAGGTATGAAGTTTGAAGAAGGATACGAATTAATAATAAAAGTTTTTGAAAAGATTGTCCCCACAGCTGAAGAATATAATGTTAGTATAGGATTGGAATCGGCGCGGACATCTGGGTTCAGTTCTCCTCAACTTGCATTAAAGCTAGTGAAATTTATCGGTTCGGATTTTCTTACCATTACTCCAGATTTCGAAGCTTGGCGGATACCTACGGAAGAGATACCAGGGTTCCATGTTGAATCACCAGGTATTGAAACAACTGAACCGGTATCGATCGATATATTTAAAGAATGTTTGCCTTATTCACCTTTAATACATGCGAAATTTATGACTTTTGATGAAAAGGGTGAAGATCCAAATTTCCCTATTGCAGAAATGATGTCTTTGATTAAACAAAGCAGTCGTGAACATATACTTAGTATAGAATATGAAGGATGGATACCAGATATTAATCCTAATCTCGACTCGGCCACAGCAACAAAGAAATGTATTAGTCTGATTAAAAGGTATTTAGGATGAATTCATACTAAGAAATACACTTGGCCCATAATCCATACGGAAGAATGGAATGAAAAGAATCAATATTAAATAATTTATAATAATCAATAAAAGTAGAGGTGGGTTAAAATGATGAATAAAATAATAATATTAATAGAAGAACTTTTTGAAGATTCAGAAGCTATTTATCCTTATTATAGGATGCAGGAAGAAGGATTTGATGTGAAGTTAGTGGCCCCTGAAGCAAAAAAAGATTATAAGGGTAAGTATGGTGTGGTAATGACTTCTGATTTAACTCCAAAAGATGTGAATTTAAATGAAGTAGCGGGCATAATAATAGTTGGTGGATATGCTCCTGATAAATTAAGAAGGTATAAAGAAATTGTAGACCTCGTAAGGGCTGGAGCTAAGTCCTGCAAAGTGGAGGCTGCAATCTGTCATGGTGGTTGGGTTCTTGTGGAAGCCGATGTTCTAAAAGGTAAAAAAGTAACAGGAGTTAAAGCTATTTCAAAAGATCTTGAAAATGCTGGGGCAGAATATATCGACAAAGGGGTGGTAGTGGATGGTAATTTAGTAACAGCTAGAGGACCCATAGACCTTCCTGTTTTTTGTAAAAACATAATCGGACTCATCAAAGCTTACACTGAAAAATAATAGATATTAACATATTTTTCATGAAGCTTAGGTACTTATTAAATGATATAGGACTTATTATAATGTCCTAGAACGGACCAAAGATTGTAGTAAGATCTGTAATTTTATGTAAGACAAAATATTCTAAATTTATTGAGGAGGATATATATGCCAAAATTACCTAAAAAAATGAAAGCATTGGTGATATATGGTCCAGGTGACTATAGATTGGAAGAAGTAGATGTACCAAGAGCAGGAGAACAAGAAATTGTAATTGAAGTGAATGCATGTGGGGTTTGTGTTTCTGATATCAGGGTATCTCAGGGAGCTCCAAGTTTTTGGGGAGGGAGTGGAAATCCTCCTTATGTGAAAGTACCTGTAATTGCAGGGCATGAATTTTATGGTAGAGTAGTTGAATTAGGAGAAAATGTTAAAGGAGATTTTAAAATTGGAGACTTAGTAATATCTGAACAAATTATACCCTGTTGGGAATGTAGATTCTGTAAAACCGGGAAATACTGGATGTGCCAAAAACATGATATGTATGGTTTCCAGAGCCACGTTAATGGTGGAATGGCAGAATATATGAAATTTCCTAAAGAATCTTTTGTTTACAAAATACCAGATCATATACCTATGGAAAGCGCAGTTTTAATTGAACCTTTTGCGTGTGCTAAGCATGCAGTTGATAGAGCTAGCATTACAAATGAAGATATAGTAGTTCTTTCAGGCGCAGGGACACTGGGATTAGGAATGGTAGGAGCAATAAAGATGAAAAACCCAAAAGCTCTTGTTGTGCTCGATCTAAAAGATAATAGGTTAGAATTAGCAAAAGAATTTGGCGCAGATATTATATTAAATCCAAAAAAAGAAGATATTATTGAAAAGATACATAAAATGACAGATGGATATGGTTGTGATGTATATATTGAAGCCTCCGGTCACCCTTCCAGTGTTCAGCAAGGCCTCGAATGCATCCGTAAACTTGGTAGATTTGTTGAATTTAGTGTCTTTGGAGAAATGGTAACTGCAGATTGGAGTATTATTGGTGACAGAAAAGAAATTGATTTACTAGGTTCTCACATTGGACCATATTGCTATGAACCCGTAATTGAATGGATAGCATCAGATAAATTGCCAACAAAAGGTGTTGTGACGCATAAATTTGAACTTTCAGAATGGAAACAAGCTTTTAAAATGGCAGAAAATCCAGATGATTCTATAAAAGTAATAATAGTACCTTAAATTTTTATATAACCTATAGTTAATAAATTGAAGAGTGTAGTGGTATGAACCCCAAAAACTGAACACTTTACTATCTTAAGTCACAAAAAGATCACAGGATTTATTTTTAATAAATATATCCTCAAATTCCTCTGGTGGCAAATAGCCAATTGAAGAATGAA
>SDBU01008673.1_pt1 | contig 11510 bp, 7 predicted proteins | sample 2277071 | NCBI WGS metagenome assembly SDBU01 (sample SAMN10397929, study PRJNA504765) | marine sediment metagenome | isolation source: marine sediment core GS08_GC12, 126 cmbsf | place: Arctic Ocean: Gakkel Ridge, Loki's castle | collected 2008 | reverse complement strand
CCAATAATGATCTTCAAGGATTTATGTATGTGTCGTTCAAATTCTTTACTAAATTCGCCATTCCTTACGATTTTTATCTCTAAGTCTGATATTGTCTTTTGAACTATCTGATATTGCTCTACCCCCTTAAATGCGCGAAAGACATTGCCAAAATTAACAGGGGCTAGCATTCTGTCGCGTAAAGTTACCATATCTGCTATTCGCCCTTCTATCTTCTTTAGCATAGGCAAACCAACTCCGCATGCGCATGGACGAACATCCTCAATAACCCCTATATCTCCCATCTCGTATCGTATAAAAGGAGAAGCAAGATTATGAAAATCGGTAAGGATAACCCTTCCGCATTCTCCCGGCCTTCTTTGCGCGCCATCTTTGTCCACAATTTCCAAAAAAAGCACATCGGCATTGATATGATAACCATTACGAGAATGGCACTCTGCCGCTATATAAAACTCGCTCGAGCCATAATGATCAAAGACCTTTCTGTTTCCAAATACGCTATTAATTACTTCTCTCTGGTAAGGATGCAACGTCTCAGAACTTGTAATTATGGCTTTTACGAAACTGAAGTCAGTCCCGTGGTAATTCTTTTTGATGAAGCACGCGAAATTATATATTCCGCTGGAATATCCCCAAACACTCGCTGGTCTCCACAGAGTCATTCCTCGATAGTAACTATCAAAAATCTCATCATTTGTATATCCCACCGGCATATTCTTGCAGTTAAGAAGAAAAAGTTTAAGCTTTCCTGTGAAATTCTGTCTCTTTGTATATTCATAATGAGAACCCATCATCTGAATATTCTTTTCACCTACCATTAAACCTGCCCAATCTGCATTTCTTAACATAGCAGCTCTTTTCCATCCGAGAGCTATCCTATCACAATAAAAATGCAATGGCGCACCTGTGGAACCGCCTGTATTTGACAGTACAAAACGTCCTTTGTTAATATTCCCGCACTTAATATCCCTGGCACGTTTATTTATATCCTGTTTTGTCAATATGGGAATATCCTGCAGTGATCTTATATCTTTTATAGGAAGTTTTACCTTCTTAAGCCTTTCTCTATAAAATAAAGAATTCTTTTCAGCATGTTCCAAAACGATATTCAGTCTTTTAAGCTGGTACGCTTTTAAAGCCTTCTTATCCCAATATTGCGACTCTTTAAGCATTCTTAGCTTTTCTATGCTTCTCTCCCCTCTTATAGAATCCGCCAGATGAAACATAGTTTTGTGCAAAAATACATTATCTATCATGAATAGGCCTCAAGCCATTTATGTTTAACATTTTCCCATGAACATGATTGCGCAAGCTCTCTTGCGCGATACACCATTTGCTTTGTTAAGCTTGGATTTTTGAGAACCTCAAAGACCCTATTTGCCATCTCCACATGGTCGTTTACGTCTACTAAAAATCCCGTTTTTCTGTCTTCTATGAGATATTTTAATCCGCCCGCGTTTGTAGAAACTACGATTAAACCACTTGCGAAAGCCTCTAAGACCGCAATTGGCATATTGTCAACATTGGACGAATTAAGAAATATGTCAGTATTGTTGTGTATCGATGGTAATAGATGATTTTCCACCCTTCCCAAGAGCTCAACTGATGCAGATAACTTTAACTCTTTTATAATCTTCCGAATATTGGGTTCATCCGGGCCATCACCCGCTATTTTTAACATTGCGTGCGGATATGCATCTTTCACAATTTTAAAGGCTTTGATTGCGCAACTAATATTGTACTTCTTTTCTAAGTGCCGCGAGATAATAAAAACCGGGGACAATTCTTCCCGTTCTTTAAATTTAAACTTTTCTAAATCGCAGATATTTGGAATTATTCTAGCTTTTATGCCGAATTTTCCAAAAATGTTTTGCAGGAACTTGGACGGAACAATAATATCATCCGCCAACATCAAAACAGGCTTTATGAAAAATAAATACTTTTTGAAAAATACATCTGCGGCTCCACCGCGATAGTTTATAATAACTCTTTTTCCTAATAGCTTCCCAACTATTATTACTGGCACTGTATAGAGAAAAAAATCGATGTGCGAATTACTAAAAACATGATAAACATCTGTTCTAAATAAGCTAATAAATAGATTTTTAACGTAAATCAGAAATCGCAGAAAAGACCTGAAAAATTTAACATTTTCGCAAAAATAAATATTGGTATTTCTTTTTAAGGCACCTACCGTATAGCCCTCTTTATTTAATCTTTCGACAAGTAATTGTGCTTGAAGCGCCATTCCACCTAATAGTGGAGGGAATTCGCCAGCAATACATATCTTTCTTCTTTTGTTAATTGCCGAGATGTAAATATCTTCATATTTTTTTATCATTTTTTTAAAACTGAAATACTGCCTTACTCTTTCTTGACCCTTTTTCCCCATTTGTTTAGCTTGTTCTTTATCTATTAAAACTGAAATTATTGCTTCGGCCAGTAAGTTATGGTCTTTAGCAGGAACAATAATGCCGGTTTTGCCATGCTGCACAGCTTCGGCATTACCATCCACATTTGTAGCTACCACAGGTAAGCCTGAAGCCATAGCCTCTAAAAGAACTATTGGCAAACCTTCCTTTTTAGATGATAAGGCAAATACATCCATGATCTTTAGAATTGCAGGAATGTCTCTGCGATTTCCAATAAACTTTACTTTCTTTTCAAGTTGTAAGTCTTTAGCAACATCTTCCGCTTCTTTCTTTAAGGGGCCATCACCTATAAGCAATAAATAAGTATTTTGCACTTTTCCTAAAACCAGTTTGAAGGCCTTAAGTAATGTTTTATGGTCTTTGTTATCGTAGAACCTAGCTACATTACCAATAACAATGTCATCTTTAGCTAAAGATAGTGATCTTTTAATTTTTTCTTTATCAATAGTTCTATCGAATTTATCATACTCGATACCGTTGTGTATAATTTTTATTTTCCTCGGGTCAATATTAGCAAAAATGGACATTTGGTTTTTTATACTCTCAGCAACTGAAATTATCGTTTTTGTAAATTTAGCTAAAACATTTTCAATAAGTGCCCATCGAATCGCATGTTTGCTATAAGAGTTTCTGGTTGTGTGTTCTGTATGTATTACGGGAATTCCTGCTATTTTACCCGCAATAGCCCCATAAAGCCAATTACTAGAATTATGCGTATGGACAATGTTAATCATATTTTTCTTTAGGGCTCTTGATAGCCGAACTGGCAAAAACCAGTCAAAACCGTCCTTTTTCCCTACTTCAATAACACCTACCCCGGAATTAATATACTCCTCTTTAAGCGTGCCGTTCTTTGTAAAAACAAATATAGAGGCTTCAAATATATCTCTGTTTATTTGCTTACAAATATTTAGAATTAAGGTTTCAATACCCCCAATATCTAAGGAATAATTAATAAAAGCGATCTTAATTTTTTTGTTTACGGTTCTTTTCATTATATTAACCCTGTTTTGCAATATACTTAACCTCTATGTGAAAATATCATTATCATTATTCTTCTAAATCGCAGCATAAAACTTTCCATTTTGTTTGGGATTGAATTCTTTACATGCTCAATACTTTTTTCTTTAAAAAGAGCTAACGCCTGATTCGGCTTAAGGCTGCCTATTACTATTTCACCCTCTGAATTTGCAGCAAAACTTGTACCTATTGAATTATACAATAACCTATTTGGTTCAGTTAGCAGTGTAACTCCTTGAATAGAAAAGTCGTTGGCATTTGAAACGACAAGTGCCTTATCCGTCTCATATAATGTAATATTTTTCATTGCAAGTAATCTATCAAGGAGCGTGGAAGCCGGAACAAACCATCCATCCTTCTCTTTGGATAATTTGATTAATTGGGCCTTAATCACTTCATCGAGAGCATAGGTTCCGTTTGGCTGTTTTTCGCAAAAACCACACGCAAAGTGCGTATAAACTATACTGGCTCCCCTTTCGCGCACTAATTTATCTATATTTTTATCTGAGATCAGTTTCTTAAAATATCTGCCTCGATACGCATCTGAGAAAGAGAACCAATAATTAACGAACGGCTTAGCATTATTATGGTATGGCATGCTTGGATTGAACTTAAGCGTGTTAATATCGGTCGTTCCCCACATTCTTACATACTTCGTCCTTTCTTTACATATATCTCCCCAAAAATACGGACTTTCAACATCTTCGCCACCAAATCTGATTTTTGTATATAACTTTGCGGCTTTTTTTAAAACGAGACTTCCAAATGCGTTTTCGCCCCAGTAGATATTTTCTCTATTCTTTGAATGCATAATATTAATTTTCGGATAGCTCCCAAAACGCTTCTTAAATTCTTCATATCCCTGAATAGTGTCTTCTCTTTTATCATGGCCGGCAGAAGCTGTATGTAACGCGATTTCAAATCCTTCCTCTTTAAGCTTCAATATGTATTCCAAGTAGTCGTCTCTTTGTATTGTATCACCGCGCTTATATCCTTCTTCCTGATCGGGTAATCCTTCTATATCTACAGGCTCTTTAATCCACACGGCTATAGTAGTCCTAAAACCTAATTTCAAAAGCAGATCATAGACAGGCTTAATCCTTTCAAGAGTATTCCAATCTGGGTCGTCTGTCACAGTAAAAGCGAAATTTTTTCCATTAGGATATAAGGATAATCCAATTTTATCTTTCTGCACAAAAGAATAAACAGCCAACCCAGCCAAAAAGCCGGTTGTTAAAAGCAATACTGTCACAACTATTTTCTTTATCATTTTAGCTCCAATTAAAATATTTCTCTCATGGCAAGAAGATAGTAAAGAAATATAAATCCTACCATGCCGATTGCTATGTTTCTGACATCGGCAAATGTAAGTTTGAAATCTAATTTTTTATTACCTTCTCTTGTAATATTTATCACACAAACACTAAGACCTAATAACATATAAAGAAGCTCGATCTCCGAAGTCATGAATATAGTTCCTATGTTATATACAACAAAGCTCATAAAGACAGCTTTTCCTAGGGAATTAAATAAGCCGCCCTTAGATGTACTATTAAATATTTTTTGCAAGTTTGAAAATGACAAATAGATGAACCCCAGCCAGAAGAAAAAACCAACAAGTCCGACCTCTGCAAAATTCTGGACAAAATTGCTGTGTGCTTCTTTATGCAGTCCAACTTGATACTGCCCCTTGCCGATCCCTAAAATAGGATTGTCGCGTACCATATTTAAGCCTGATTCCCAAAGCCATGTCCTTTCATGCGCAGAATCTTCAGATGTATTCACTTCTGCCATTCTTGCTGGTCCAAATCTGAATAAAAGTGGGAATAAAATTAAGGCTGCTATAGCACATAGATACTTTTTCTTTCCTTTAAGCTTTACTAAGAAATATGCTGGTACAATACTTAAGAAGGCAACAAAACCGCCCCTTGAATTAGCCAGATATATTCCATATACAAGGAGCCCTACAAATAGCAGGTTACTTAATCGCTCAAACAACCTATCGCCTTTTGCAACAAACCCTAACGCCAATGGTAAAGTTGATGCTAAGCCAAGCGCCAAAGTATTCGCGCCATCCCAGAAACCAACCCATTTTATTCTCATACCGAACCTACCACCCTGATATAAAGTCTGTCCAGCCCAGCCATATCCATGAATACTTTGCATAATACCCTGAATGACTAAAATTACAGTCAGTATAATAATAAACTGCACTATTCGTTTTAATTTATCTGGAGTGTCTATGACAACTACAAACATTATAAAGACACAAATCTTTTTAAAGAAATGGATAAATTGTTCCATAGCCATTGCTAAATCACCATGCACAATATTCGATATAGGAATAGTGAGCAGATAAAAAAGAAGGAATGCATATATCGGTAAGAAAAAAGCGCTTTTATTATCCAAGTTTCTTTTCTGCGCCCTTTCTGATAACCCGATAAGAATTGTTGGGATTATAATAATATAATCCACTGGCCAGCCAAGAAAGAAAGGAACCCAATCCTGCGGCCGAATATAGAAAGTTATTAAATATATACAAAGTAATAAAAAACTCATATTTTTAAAATCCTTTTAATTTTCCTGGCAGAATTAATTGTGTTATTCGGCCAATAAGAAGCGAATAAATATAGAAACGCCCCTATATTGTACGGATTAAATTTAAGTGCATTTATAAAAAAACTGGCTGCATGTTCTTTCATATCCCAATTAAATAATTCTTTGCCTTTGCGCATATAATGACGCGCAAGAGCATTTTTCATATCAGAGCTATTTTTAAATTCTGGATAAATATCGCATATATTCTTTAGAGCATTAACGATCCCGCTTTCTGGATAAGCTATTTTTGTTATATTATCTGCGCATTTTCGAACTTTAACTAATACATCTCTTACATAACCAATAGAATACTTCCGCGCAATTCTTAAATAAAGCTCGATGTCTTCCCCGGTAATCAAATTCTCATTATAATATCCTATATCAAAAAATACTTCTTTTCGTATCATGATACTTGGAGTGGCAATAAATAGATTAATTCCAAAACTTCGCAATATTTCGTTAAACAAATTTCCTTCTACGCTCTGCGCGGATGAATAGCACAGCTGCCTAACATCGTTAGAGATTTGTTCGTAGCTGGTATACACCATGCCATGATTAGGATTTTTTTCAAAATATTTTAACTGTTTTTCAAGTTTTTCTGGATACCATTCATCATCCGAATCTAAAAATGCCATATATTCACCTGCTGCTTTCTTTATTCCTAAATTTCGCGCCGATGACACTCCTCCTTGTTTTTTATTAAGATATTTTATTCTGCTGCCATATGGCAGTAATGCCTGCTTCGTATTGTCGGTAGAGCCGTCATCAACGATAATTATTTCAGTGTTTTTATATGTTTGATCAAGAACGCTGTCTACTGCTTTTTGTACAACGTTTGCTCTATTATATGTAGGTATTATTACACTTACCAATGAATCTCGGTTTTTCATTTACATTCTCCCACTATGACACAAGCGACAAGAGTTGGGGTTTTATGAGTTCCCAATCATATTGTTCTTTTACTAATTGCCTGGCGTTTTTTCCGATTAATATTCGTTTTTCAGCATTTAGCAATAGTTCGATACATCTCTTTGCGAATTCTATTGGTTTATCTGCAATGATTATATTTTTTCCTGGCTTTACCTCTATTCCCTCGCACCCTATCGTAGTTGATACTATTGCTTTTTCCATTGCCATAGCCTCTAAAATCTTAATCCTCGTCCCTCCAGCTATGCGTAATGGGACTATAAATAACGAACATTCCTGAAAAACTTCTTTTACATTAGCCACATATCCTGTTACAAATACATCTTTGTTGTTATGAAGGCTTAAAACCTCTTGAAATGGATCTTTTCCCGCAATAATAAACTTCGCATTTTTTAGGTCCTTTTTTATATGTGGAAAAATTTCTTTATAAAAATACAAAACGGCATCACTATTTGGTTCATAATTCATTGCTCCAAGAAACATTAAATGATTATTTTTTTCTTTGCTTTTATCACGCTTAAATTTTTCTACATCTGCCCCATTAGGAATAACTGCAATATTTTTAGCTATTTTTCTTCTTTTTATAGTAACCTTGTCGGCTTCAGAACATACTAGACAATGATCAAATTTTGGCAATACTCTTTTTTCAAAATATACCAATTTTAGATATTCCAAAATTGTATATAATTTTTCTTTTGAGAATTTCATCAACCTTAGTTCTTGTAATTTTTTACTTGATTCATGATCGTCAAGATCCAGGACAGTTAAATATTTTTTGCTTCTATTCAATATTAGGCCTTTAATAGTTTTATAAACAAAAATCCTTTCAACATGAAGTAGATCATAATCTTCTAAAACTACCCTCTCAAGCAATTCTTTCATATCTTTTGAATATGCACTAGAAACCGAAAAAGGCAATAGACTGAATACTCTTTTAAGTATCCTTACAAACTTGAACTTGCTCATTGCATATTTCTGGCACGACTCTCTCGATACAGTATGGATCTCCTTGCAATATTTCTTTAATTCCACGATATATTGTTCCTTTTTTTCTTTTGGCTCAAAACTAACAAGGGTCACCTGATGTTTTGAAGAATAGCTCTTCAATAAATTAAAAGCTCTTATCCTTGAACCCACATTTAAAGGATACGGAAATTGATGTGTGATAAATAATATTTTCATGGCTTTTTCATCGGTTTAGAATTTCCTGTGCAAACACGAGTATCGAATTACGAAGAATATTTTTGCCTGCATTTGATAGAAATAAAATCCACAATTGCTTTATTTTGTTTTAAGCACCCTAATAAGATTTTTTTTAACTCTTGAGACATAAAGCTGCCTTCTCGTTTAAGTGCAAAGAAAATGAACAAATAAGTTGCAGCGATCTCTGTATTAATAAGCTCTTTCTGATTTATAACATAGTCGTTTTTTAATTTATCATAAACTTTAATTGCATTTTCGATCAAGTCTCGGTTATTAATTTCAACGAATATGTGTGTAATTAACCAATAATAATCTATTATCGAAGGGGAGCTAAAAGAAGAATGTTCAAAATCAAATAAGATAATTTTATTATTTTTTATATCATATTTAATATTAGTGGGGATAAAGTCATTATGCAAAAAACCTATTTTGAGTAACTCAAAAAAACGTTCTTTTTTTAGAAAAGCTTTTTCGTCGAAATAATCTGCGTAATTTAAATTAAAAAAGCTTCTTGCGTTATTCAGATATTCCACTGGTATCGATTTTCCATGCTCTTCACCTTTTCTAAAAAGGCTTTTATCCAGTTTGTTTTTAGATTCCATGATATTAATTAATATTTTTTTATTGGCTAATTTTTTCAATAGCGGTAAGCAATTTGGCGATACTATATATTTATAGCAGTTAATCTGTTTTCCATAATGCACTGTTTCGTATAACAATTCAGGTAATTCTACAGAAATTCTTTTACAATTAAAGTGGCGTTTTAATATATCTATAGTTTTTACCTCATTTTGAAGATAAAAATTCATCGCTTTGTTTCTTGATATTTTCACAAATATTCTTTTCTCTAAGCCGTATTGCTTGTCAAGAAAAATAATTTTTTTGCTTTTATTGGCTTTGTGATCTAAAGTAAAAAACTTTTCGTATGCAATATCTATGGATTTAATATTCTGTTTTATGGTTTCAAACATATAAAACTCCCAGGTTATTTTATTGCGTATATTGAATATGAATGTGCCAAGAATTTAATAAGCCAAGGGAAAATATTGTATATTTTTCCTAATTTGTAACTACCTGTAAAATATTTAACATTATTTCTAAGAACTGTTGGATCTCCTGAAAAAATAGAATATGGTTGGTTATAATTCGGAATAGGAATTTTAATAAAAACCTTTTCAAATCCTACATCTTTAAGTAACTTTTTATATCCAATGTATGAATGCGTATAGGTCTATATCCTTCCTTTTGTTTTTTTGATCTATAGAATCTGTTTTTATTTTGTGCTTTAAAATGATGGGCAACTAAGTAATCCGCGATTTTTCGTGGTACTATTGAATTAAACTTTATGCCTGTATGTGGGTCCTCTTTTCCTAAAAACGCTTTCTTGTAAAATCTATTTTCTATTCCAATATATAGTATAGCGCCTTTTTTTAAAGTTTTATAAATCCTTAGCAAAAAATCTTTTTGTGCAAGCAGAGGATTTACATAAGATGGGTAAGACAAGGGTGCCCATTCCAAGACTCCGTTCAATACAACTAAATCGTATATTTCTTTTCTAAATTTCGTATTGGTAAAACCAGAATTTAAATAAATAACGTTTTTCTTTTCTTCTTGATCCAATCTTATTTTTGAAAATAATAATCTTTTATAAGATGGCTCTATTGCTGTGACAATTTTGTAAAATTCAGATATTTTTGATAGCACTGTACCCATTCCCGAGCCTATATCTAATGCGTATTCGCCATGATTAAATCCAGGTAAAGCGTATAAAAAATCTGCCCTCCTATCATCTAGAAGATATTGAGCGGAAAGGCGTGGATTGTTTGTAAAAAAATTAGCAATGGCGTTCTTCCACCCTTTTTTCTTAGCAAAAGCAACAACTTCATCCATCAAAGTCTCATTTGCTTCAAAATACTTTATAGGGTCTTCCGATATAGATTTATAAATATTTTCGTCATCTAAATAGATGTCATTATTTTGAGTTAATAACGTGTTTATGTTGATCACAATAGGTTCCTTTCTTATTATTATATTTTTAATTTTATGCTATTTATTCATTAAAATTTACTACATCAATTCGACAAAATATTATACTTGCTCAATACTAAATATATGTTTCTTGAAATATTTTTTTTCGGTGTTATTAAAACCTACAAAAAATACGATAACTCCAAATAATAATGATTCACAAAAGATTAAGGTTAATAAGTTCAAATAGTTTGGTGTAATAAAAATCTTAAACATAGACCAAAAACTGAGAAAAATTAATAAAGATTTTAATATAATAGGTAACATTAGTTTAAAATAGTATATTTGAATATTGAGCTTAATAACTTTACAAACATAAAAAGGTTGTATAAACATTTTAAAAATCAACATTGGAATCGCAGTCCCTAATGCAACACCAATAAGTCCGTACCTTCTTACCAATATTAGGCTCAGTATAAGATTCAGGATCCCCTCAATTGAATTGGCAATTGCAAAATATTTATGCTTTGAAATACCATATAATACATTCCATGCTGGACTTTGCATTAAAGCGACTATTAATGGGATAGTCAAAATAACGAGAATTGGATACGCTAGTGTATATTCCTCACCTACCCATCTTTCAATGAAGCTTCTCCCAAAAAGAAGCAAAGTTCCACCAATAAAAATTGATAAATAACTTGCAATTTTTGTTAGAAAAATAAATTTCTCTCTTATTGCAGAAAAATCACCCCTGCTCTCATATTGACTAAAGACAGGCACAAACATCCCCGTTGCGGCTGACATTAATTCCATGAAATATTTTATTAGCCTAGCAGCAATAGAATATACTGTAACAAAGCTTAATCCCATAAAGAGAACTATCACAAAACTATCAATGTTAAATCTTATTTGATGAGAAAGTTGTGAAATAAAAGTATATATACTATAGCTAAATAGCGATTTTATTTTCGTTTTATCAATAAACTTTTTAGACAAGATTACATAGTAGAAAAGATGTTTTACCAATAAGTATTTAATAGCATATCCACAAAGATCTGTAACAAAAGTAATTAACGCTAATGCTATAATTCCGTATCCAGCCTTAAGGAAAACAATTATAAAAATAGTTCTTAGGACAGTCTTTAGGATATTAACCGATGTGTTTAAATCATAGCGAAGATTTGCTGCCAAAATACCAGAAAAAACACGCATTGGAAACCCTATTGCAAAATTAAGGCCAAGAACAAGCATGATTTTTCCAAAAAGACCGGCGTTCGAAATATTTTTTATTACTAGCGGGAGTGTAAAACCTATAACAATCGAAATGAGTAAAGCGATAAATCCGATAACTACAAAAAG
>SDBU01008672.1_pt1 | contig 11511 bp, 13 predicted proteins | sample 2277071 | NCBI WGS metagenome assembly SDBU01 (sample SAMN10397929, study PRJNA504765) | marine sediment metagenome | isolation source: marine sediment core GS08_GC12, 126 cmbsf | place: Arctic Ocean: Gakkel Ridge, Loki's castle | collected 2008 | reverse complement strand
ACGTTCAACATTCAACTTTGAACATCCAACGTCGAACAAGGTTGGGGTCTTCATTCGATGTTGGACGTTGGAAGTTCGATGTTCGACGTTCAGTCCTTTAGGCACTTTTTAATATTAATTAATACAATAAAACATCAGCCAAGCTGGTGTCCAAGTTATGCTATGCAGGTCATTTTGTAATAGGATTGGGGCTTATATCAGGGGGCCGCAAATAGGATGGAACCAGGCTTTGAAGATCATCAAAACTATGGCTATGGAACCGTTTGAGCCCTAAGGTTCCCACTGCAGATGCCTTTAAATTCCACAGATGGGCTGGTGCCAGTAAGGCTTTATGGCCAAGCGCTTCTCTTATCACATGTTCCTGTCTATTGTAATCATTGCCTAAAAAGAGTGTTGTTTCTTCAATAAAAGAGGATAGATCCTCAAACTTCAAGCAGATATCCTCTTTTATCCTGACGATTTTGTGATTATCACAAAAATTAAAAAGAGCGGTAAATACTTCCCCCTTTCTGGAATCGATTATAGGACAAACGGGATAAGCTGTGCAGGTAAGAAGATTTGCCATAGCTTCAAGGCTGGACACCCCGATAACAGGTATTTGAAGGCCGTGAGCCATACCTTTGGCCGTGGAGAGCCCAACCCTCAATCCTGTAAAACTTCCTGGCCCTGTTGTCACAACGAAGGCCTTAATATCCTCTATATTTGATTTCGAATTCTTGATCAAATAATGAATGGAAGGCATGAGACTACCGAAATTTCTTGATCCGGGAGAGGTTAAATATTCAGCCAGGACAGTTCCGTTCTCTTTCAAGAGGGCTATGCTGAACTGTATGGTGGAGGTATTAACGGCCAGTATCATCCGGTTTACCCAAAAAGATTTCCGAAAAACTTTTTGATACTTTCAATTCCTATCAGGTCGTTATAGGTAACAGTTAGCATCAGGAGCACCAGCAGAGCAATCCCGACTTTCTGGGCAAATTCGGTTTTTTTGGGGCTGACCGGTTTACCAATAATAAGTTCAAACAGTAAAAATACAATTACACCCCCATCAAGTATTGGAATAGGAAAAAGATTCAATATACCTAAACTGATACTGATAACGGCCATAAATGGAATGAGAAAAACGAAACTTTCCTTGGCCAGCTGGCCGGTCATTTGTGCAATCTTGATTGGACCTCCAACGGTTTCTATCGGTACAACTCCCTGAAAGAGCTTAACAACGGTTATGCAGGTCAGATGAATCACTTCCCATGATTTTCGGAAGCCCTCTCTAATTGCCTGCCATGGTCCCAACTCCAGTTTTTTGTATTTCCCCGAGGCCACTATGCCGATTAGGGCCGATTTGACCTCTTCGCCAAAGATGTTTTTTACTACGGATTCCTCAGGGGTTATAGTGAGGCTTAAAATTTCATCCCCCCTTTGGACCGCAATGACCAAAGGCTTACCTGCCTGGTCTTGAACCTGTTTTTTGATCTCTGACCAGCTCTCCAGCATTTTACCCTGAACGGATAATATGACATCACCTTTTTTTAGGCCTGCGTTATAGGCGGGAGATTCCGGCCTTACCTGACCAATCTCCGTGGTCATCACATGATTGCCGGAAATCAGATAAAGGCCACTGAACAAAAATAATGCCAGAACCAGATTAAAAATGGGTCCAGCCGCGACGATAGCAATTCTTTTTAAGACAGGCTGATTATTAAAGGCCTTTTTCGCTTCGTCTGGGGGTAGATTTTGGGACTCCTCATCTTCTGTATTCTCACCCAACATTTTAACATATCCCCCTAGCGGCACATAACGGATTGAATATTCGGTTTCACCAATCTTTTTCCATAACAGTTTAGGACCAAAACCAAGCGCGAATTTGAGCACCCCAACACCGAAATATTTGGCCATAAGGAAATGCCCCAACTCATGAAAAAAGATCAAAACCCCCAAAACCACAATAAAGGGAAAAATATTGTAAATCAAAATGTTCATATATCATCCTTTTCTCTGAAAATTATATATCATCAATATATTATAATAAGATCATATAGTCATAAAAGCAAGTTAGTTTGCTTGTCTGAAAAAGAAACTAAAATCCCAAATCTCAAATCCCAAACCCCAAATAATATCCAAATCCGAAATGCCAACACGCGGCGCAAGCGCCTGCGCTGCGCGTGACCAAAACATTTTGGGTATTTGCACAATATCTATCGGGTCAATCCGACTTTGAAACAAGCGAAACTGGCATAATGCACAAGATATTTCCCTCACAGAGTTCACAGAGAACACGGGGAAAAGATAATTATTTTTTAAATCTCTGTGTCTCTGTGAACTCTGTGAGATATAATCTTTTTGCTCTTCCCCTGCATATTGAGCAGGTATCATCCCTAAATTCAATCAATTACCTGTTATAATGACATGGTTATGACTATTCAGCTCCTGGAGTTGCTTTTCAGCCATGTTTCGGGCCCATGTATCCGCCTCTATTACACTCTCAATACTTTCAATGGAAAAGGTTTTATGGGCCTCCATGGTCTTTTCTATCAGAGCCGGAATCTGAGGAAACCCGATTTTGCCTTTGAGAAAAAAATCGACAGCTATTTCATTGGCCCCATTCAGGACAGCCGGCATACTATCACCTATTTTGGCAGCCTTTAATGCAAGATCAAGGCATTTAAATTTTTTGATATCAGGTTTTTCAAAACTCAGCATCCCCATCTCCTCAAGCTTTAATGAGGGAAGGTGAGTTTTAATATGACGAGGATAGGAAAGGGCGTAGGAAATGGGGGTTATCATATCCGGGATACCCAATTGAGCTATTATAGAGCCATCCCTATATTCAACCATGGAGTGAATAATACTCTGTGGATGGATGATAATACTGATCTGGTCTATGTCCAAATCAAAGAGCCATCTGGCTTCAATGGCTTCAAGACCTTTATTCATTAGTGTAGCGGAATCAATGCTTATTTTTTGCCCCATGTTCCAGTTGGGATGTTTCAGCGCCTGCTCCGGGGTCACTCCCTCCATTTTTTCAAGGGGCAATTCTCTGAATGGGCCACCGGATGCCGTAAGTATCACCCGTCTTAAATCCTCTCTCGGATGACCCTCAAGGGACTGGAGAATGGCGCTATGTTCACTATCAATAGGTAGAATGGAGACCCCCTGTTTTTTAGCCTGATACATAACAAGGGGGCCGGCCATAACCATTGTTTCTTTGTTGGCTAAGGCTATATCCTTACCCGTCTTGATGGCTTCGTAAGTCGGAACCAAACCGGCAGCTCCCGTCATTGCAGAGATCACTGTATCTGCCTGTTTTAGGGTGGCCAAATGTATAAATCCTTCTCTGCCTGAGAAGACCTCAGTTCCCGAATTTTTGAGTCGGTCTCGTAATAGATCCTCAAGGTCTTTTTCAATTGCGGCAACCGCTATGGGATGAAATTTTTTGGCCTGTTCCATAAGGAGATCAATGTTCCTGCCTGCGGCTAGTGCAACGACCCTATATTTTTCCGGGTTTGATTCGATAACCTTAAGTGATTTTAGGCCTATGGATCCGGTAGAGCCTAGGATCGTTATGTTTTTCATTTTTTAAAGAAGCTCCTTGAAATATTGAATAACCCTTTCTAATCCCTTTTCAAGGCTAATCTTGGGATCCCAACCTAACTTTTCCTTTGCGAGGCTTATATCGGGCTGACGTCTTTTTGGATCATCCATCGGTGGGGGAAGAAATTCAATGTTGGAGTTGGATTGCGTCAATCTGATAATTTGCTGTGCAAGTTGCAGGACTCCACATTCAACCGGGTTACCTAAATTTACAGGGCCTATAAAATCATCCGGTCCATTCATCATTTTTATCAACCCTTCGATCATATCATCGACATAACAGAAAGATCTTGTCTGAGATCCATCCCCAAAAATAGTAATGGTTTCATTTTTTAGGGCCTGTACAATAAAAGTACTAACCACTCTCCCGTCATAGGGGTGCATACGCGGACCATAGGTATTGAAGATGCGAACAACCCTTATGTTGACGCTGTTCTGTCTATGATAATCGAAAAACAGGGTTTCAGCGCACCGCTTTCCCTCATCGTAGCAGGCCCTAATCCCTGTGGTGCTGACATTGCCCCAGTAGGCTTCCGTTTGTGGGTGAACAGTCGGATCCCCATATATTTCACTTGTTGAGGCCTGCAGGATCTTGGCCTTGACTCTCTTGGCCAAACCTAACATGTTGATCGCCCCCATGACACTGGTTTTTGTGGTTTTCACAGGATTGAACTGATAATGAATGGGAGATGCGGGACATGCCAAGTTATATATCTGGTCTGCTTCCAAAAACAGGGAGTTAACCAGGTCATGCCTAATAAGCTCGAAATGCCTGTTATCCAAAAGGTGAAAAATATTTTGTTTTTGGCCCGTGAAATAATTATCCAGGCAAATGACATAATTGCCCTCATCCAGTAACCTTTCACAAAGGTGGGAGCCTAAAAAACCGGCTCCTCCGGTTACCAGGATTCTTTCTCTGTCGTAAGGATTAAAAGTCATGATTAAGAACCCCACTATGGAATCGCAGTTACTATTTTGTGCCTTAGGTGAAAATTCTTGCACAAAACGTGCAGAAAATAGCGTTTATCTTCAAAATAGAGGTAAAAGTTATCAGTTATTGGTTATTTGTTATTAGTGAAAAAAGAAAAAAGAAAAAAGAAAACTGATAAATGATAACCGATAACTGAGCACTTTTCGAACCCCTAACACTGGGTAGTGACCAAAAACCGTAACAGTTCAGATATCTTAGACAGGATAACAGGATTGACTTGATTGTTTTTTCATCCTGTTGATCGCTTAGTTCAAATCCTTGACCTTACGCGTTATTTCAACTTTTCTCTCTCCAAAATTAAGAATCAGGCCCACAGGTTTCCCTTCTCATATACACTTTCAAGAAAACCAAAGCCCATTTTATTGTAAACACGATAAGCGCAGCCTATAATAGTCTCATTTTCCATATTATCCCGCCGCCTGCGGGATTATGATACGTTTTTTGATTAACTGGATTTATTCGCCAGACTTATGGCGGATTAATATCAAGTCTATCCTGTTATCCTGTCAAAATATTTTACCCCGGTGAACTATTACCAAAAATATATACAGAATGGGAATGGAAAACAAAAGGCCGTCTATTCTGTCCAGTATACCTCCATGCCCGGGAAGGATTTTTCCTGAATCCTTTACCCCATAGTTTCTTTTTAACATAGATTCTGCAAGATCGCCAATTTGACCTGTTATGGAAAGTGCCGGCACAAGGACCAAAACAGTTAGATCGATCTGGTGCAGCGGCAGTATATGCAAGAACCAAAGGGCTGTGATGATGCTACAAAGCAGTCCCCCAATAGCCCCTTCCCAGGTTTTCCCGGGGCTGATCGCCTCATAAAGCTTATGTTTCCCAAAGAGCTTTCCGAAATAAAAGGCCCCTGTGTCACTCGCGAAAATGACGGCTAACAGGAAAAAGATCCAGATTTTTCCTTGAGTAGGATAATACCTGTCAATATGCAAAAGCATCGCGAGGGGTAGACCCACGTAAACAGGTCCCAGAACCGCCTTGCCGATCTCCGATATATTTTGCCGGCTGGATGAAGGGGGGGTGAATAAAAAGCAGGTCATGGGCACGAATGCCCAGAATGCGATGATGACCGGTGCGAGCAAGACTTGTCGCATGTAGATGGCCAAAAACAATAAGAGTGTAAGAAAATAGCCGGACCACCGGACGAACTTTGGTAACCCTGGGGCAGCAATTCTATAGAATTCCATTAAGCCGGCAAAGGAGACAAGATAGAGCAAAGAATAAAAAATCTCTCTTGGACCGAAACCTATTAGATAGATCAAGATCGGTAAGGCGATTATACCTGTGAGCCATCGTTTTAAATGCATCATTAATCAATCGGCTTAAACCACTACCTCTGGTAGTGGTATCGTAAAAAGGTTCTACCGTAGTAGTAATGATCAAGTCAAAAAAGTGCCTAAAGTGAGCTAAAGTGAACTAAAGTGCCTAAAGTTGATAAAATAAGGAAATGATCTATCAATATAGCTATCCCGGTACAAAATCTTTTCCTTGACTATTTTATGTTATTGGCCATTTGTTCCCCGGTGGCTCCAAACCTTCTCTCCCTTTTTTGGAATTCCTCAATAATAAAAAGGTATTCCTCTTTTCGGAAATCGGGCCACAGGGTGGAAGTGATATAGATTTCAGCATATGCGATCTGCCATAATAGAAAATTACTGACCCGGTATTCACCGCTCGTTCTGATGAGCAGATCCGGGTCCGGCATACCTGAAGTGTAAAGGGAATCGGAAATCAGTTGCTCACTGATCTCCATGGAGGTCATTTCTCCCGATTCAATCTTCTCGGATATCTTTCGGACAGCGTCGAATATCTCCTGCCTTCCGCCGTAGCTGAGGGCAAGGGTAAGAACCATATCCCTGTTTCGGGATGTTTTTTCCATGGTCTCTTTAAGGCTCTCTTGGACATCTACAGGCAACTTGCCGGTTCTTCCGATGGTCTGAAATCGTATTCCGTTATCCAGCATTTCATCTAATTCGTTTTTGAGAAAGCGCTTTAAAAGCCCCATAAGGGCCTGAATTTCATAGTTTGGTCTTTTCCAATTTTCTTCGGAAAAGGCATACAGCGTGAGCCAAGAAATTCCAATTCCCCGGCTCGTTCTGACGATATTTCTCACAGACTTAGCGCCCTCTTCATGGCCGCGTATCCGGTTCAGGATCTTTTTCTTGGCCCATCGGCCGTTTCCATCCATAATGATGGCAACATGTTTTGGTAATCTTTGAGGGTCAATAGTGGTCATTGGTCAGCTATTCATTATTAGGGAGAACATAAGAGCTTCATCCGATTTGGAGCGTGGGGGTAATGGGATGGCGGCAAAGCCGTTTTGTATATAATTGCGATAAACGATTTTATCAGAATTCGAGAATCTCTTTTTCTTTCTCTGCTGTTAATTCATCGATTTTTTTGATGAATTCATCAGTTATTTTTTGTACCTCATCCTGGCATCCGTGCATTTCATCTTCAGAGATCTCTTTTTTATTTTTCAATTCTTTGAACAGCTCATTCGCTTCACGTCTGTAATTTCGGGTAGAGATCTTACCCTCTTCTGCCATTTTTTTTGCCAATTTTGCCAGTTTCTTTCTGCGTTCCTCGGTGAGCGGCGGGATCGATATCCTGATTATTTTGCCATCATTCATCGGGGTCAATCCGAGTTCAGACCTCAAAATGCTTTTTTCTATCTCCCCAATGATAGATTGATCCCATGGTTTAATAGTAATCGAGCGGCTTTCGGGAACAGAAAGTGAGGCCACCTGGTCAAGTGGCATCTGGGTTTTATAGCAATTGACTCGTATCCCATCCAGAAGTGCTATGGATGCCCGGCCGGTTCTGGTTCTCATGAATTCTTTCTTGAGAGCTTCAAGGGCCATATCCATTTTCTGGCGACATTCGGAAAGGATCTCCTCTTTCATTTTTTTTCTTCTCCTGAAATTAAGGTGCCCACCTTTTGCCCAAAAATAACCCTTTTGATATTATCTTTCTTCTGGAGATTAAATACATGGATGGGCAAGTTTTGCCCCATGGCGAGTGATACAGCGGTCATGTCCATTACCTGTAAATTTCTTTTCAGAACCTCCCTGTAAGTAAGCCTGGCAAAAGGTGTGGATGAGGGATTTTTTTCCGGATCCGAATCAAAGACCCCATCCACCTTTGTTGCCTTCAAAAGAGCTTCGGCATGAATCTCCATAGCTCTAAGGGCGGCTGCGGTATCGGTGCTGAAATAAGGATTGCCGGTGCCGGCCCCAAAAAGCACAATCCGTTTCTTGTTTAAATGGCTGATAGCCCTCCCCCTGATATAGGGTTCGGCTATCTTGTTAACGTCAACGGCGGACATGACCCTTGTCTCTGACCCTATATTATTTAGGGCCTCGCTTAATGCAATGGCATTTATCAGAGTGGCCAGCATTCCTATATGGTCTGCCGGAACGCGTCCCATGCCATATTCTGTTGAATTCAGGCCCCTGAATATATTGCCGCCACCAACAACTATGGCCACATCCACACCGGCCTCATGAACCTTTTGAACCTCTTTGGCAACGGTTTTGAGAACGACCGGATCGATACCGAAAGATGTACCACCCATTAAGGCCTCACCGCTCAATTTGAGCAGTATCCGACTAAAGAGGGGTTTGTTGGTGTCCATTTTTCGTCTCTCGCAAATCTTCGCCTTCCTGTCCCGCCGGAGGCGGGGAAACCGACGAGTTTATGGATTTATAATACCTTCATTGCTCGTAGCGGAGAGATACTGGTTGCTGGATGCTCAATGCTGGATAAATCAAAAAAAATCATTCCTTATTACATCAAGCATCCAGAGACCAGCATCCAGCATCTGTTTATTACTAGCAAATCAGTGAGTTACAAAAAATTGATACAAATTTTAAGATCTTGGCCTATATAGACTCCTAGTCATGCTCCCCTAACTGGAATCGGACAAATCGCCTGATAACGATATTTTCACCCGTTTTGGCTATCATCTCATTCAGGAGATCCTGGATAGTGATATCGGGGTTTTTCACGTAGGCCTGCTCTAATAGGCATACTTCGGAATAGAATTTTTTCAGCTTTCCTTCGACAATTTTTTCAATAATTTTTTCCGGTTTCCCGGAATCTTTTGCCTGAGTGGCGTAAATCTCTCTCTCTTTGTTTAATATGTCTGATGAAATACCTTCCCGATCAATGGATACAGGGTTAGTCGCAGCAATATGCATGGCGATATTCATTGCAAAATCCGAAAAATCCTCTGTTTTTCCGGTAAAGTCGGTCTCACAATTCACTTCAACCAGGACGCCGATTTTTGCACCTGCATGGATATAGGACCGGACCTGTCCCTCTGCTGTGACACGCCCCCCCCTTTTTTTTGCCGTTGCGATTCCTTTTTTTCGAAGATAATCAATTGCCTGATCAATATCAGCTTTACATTCTTTAAGGGCCTTTTTACAGTCCATGACCCCCACTCCTGTCTTTTCCCTCAGCTCTTTTACCAGCGATGCAGATATCTCCAATTTATGATTCCTCCACAATATTATTTTTGGGCTTAGCCTCTTCTTTTTTGGAAACAAAAACGACTTCCGGCCCTCCCGCCTGCTCTTCGGTAAGAATGGGTTTCTCTGATTGCTCGGCCTCGGCTTCCTGCTTCGACTCGATCTCTGCCTTTAATTTTTCTTCAGCCAGGTTATGTCCCTCAATACATGCATCTGCCATTTTGGAGCAGAGAAGTCTGATGGCCCGGATAGCATCGTCATTACCCGGAATAATATAATCTATGTCATCAGGGTCGCAATTTGAGTCTGCAATACCTATTACCGGTATACCCAGTTTTTTGACTTCCTTTACAGCAATACTTTCCTTTTTGGGGTCTACCACAAAAACAGCACCAGGCAGTTCATCCATATTTTTGATACCGCCCAAGTTTTTTTCTAACTTGATCATTTCTTTTTCCATCTTCAACGCCTCTTTTTTGATGTAGCGATTGATCGAGCCGTCACTCATCATGGCCTCCAGTTCCTTAAGACGATTGATACTTTTCTTTAAGGTATTGAAATTGGTCAATGTTCCACCAAGCCAACGGTTTACCACGTAAAACATGCCACAACGTTCACTCTCCTCTATAATCGAATCATGGGCCTGTTTCTTGGTACCGACAAAAAGTACAGGATATCCTTCGGCTACCGTACGAACTATAAAATCGTATGCCTTGGCAAAAAGTTTCACCGTCCTCTGTAAATCTATGATATGTATGCCGTTTCGTGATCCAAATATATACGGCTTCATTTTGGGGTTCCAGCGTCTTGTTTGGTGTCCAAAATGGACTCCCGCCTCCAAAAGCTCCTTCATATTAATCGATGCTGCCATGTAATCCTCCTGATTTTTTTGTTCAAGACCCTTTACCCGTATGTCGATTTTTTAGGGTTTACCGGGGCCTGTTTTTAAACCAAAAATTTTTGTGGGTATCACAAGAAATTTCCTTTGTTAACTCAGCCAAAAATGCAATAATTGAAGTAAGATATTGATCTTGAAAATTCATAAACAAATATATGTAACATTAACTATAATGTTTTTCAAGCAAAAAGTTAATGCCTTAAATGAGGGGGTAAGAATTATGGATGAAGATCTAAAAAAGGGTATTAAAAAGATCGCACGAAATACCGGAGTAAAGGTGACCGAATCCATCTTGCGATGGAAGTTTAAAAAAGAGGGGAAGGCAATCCCTGATGATCAAAACCTTGAGATGCAGTCACGGGTGATCACGGATCAGGCCCATGAAATTATATCCAGGAGTGGGAAAAATATCTGGGATGAATTCAAAAAAGCCTACCATAAGAAACAGAAAAAGGAGGGTCCCAGCGATTGAAAAAAGCGGAGCGTTTGAGGGAGATAAGGATGCAGCTTGATGAGGGTGAAGAAAAAAGATTCTCTCCGTGGGCCTGTTTGAGCCGGCATGTATTGAGGAGGAAAGAGGAAGATAAGATACTCATTGGCCACAGACAAAATTTCTCCCTTGATACCGACAGGATTCTTCATTCTCTGGCTTATTCCCGCTATATTGATAAGACACAGGTTTTCTATTTAATAAAAAACGACCACATCACCCATCGCGTACTTCATGTTCAGCTTGTATCGAAAATAGCCAGGACCATTGGACGTCTTCTCAGGCTCAACGAGGATTTGATTGAGGCTGTAGCACTTGGTCATGATACTGGCCATACACCCTTTGGTCATGATGGTGAAAGGTTTCTCTCCGAACTATCCAGGTCACACGGTTTGGATAGTTTTCTCCATAACATACAGGGAGTCAGATTTTTGGAAAAGATAGAGAGGAAGGGGAAGGGCTGGAACCTGACCCTGCAGGTCCTTGATGGTATTCTTTGTCATGATGGGGAGATACATATTGAGGCGATAAGTCCCGACAACGATAAGAATTTTAGATCGTTTGATAAAGAGATAAAAGAGAAAGGGAAAACCCCTTCTCTGGAAATATGGCCCATGACCCTTGAGGGTTGTGTGGTCAGAATGGCTGACACAATTAGCTATATCGGACGGGATATTGAAGATGCTATCAGGTTAGGACTGATCACCCGGAGCGATTTGCCTAAAGATTGCAGACGTGTGCTGGGGGATACGAATGGGACCATTGTTTATAACCTGGTGGAGGATCTGGTGGCCAATAGCCTCGATAAGCCCTATGTATGCTTTAATCCTGAGGCAGGCGGGGCCCTGAAAAAGCTGAAGGAATTTAACCGGAATTTTATCTATAGTAATGAAAAGGTCAAAGAACAGACCGCAAAGGTCAAGCTGATGTTTGACCTGCTTTTTGAGAAATATTTTCGCGACCTGGAAAACGGTGAGGAATCATCTGATATTTACAGGGAGTTCCTTGATGGCATGTCATCTGAATACAGGAATGAGACCACACC
>SDBU01008671.1_pt1 | contig 11513 bp, 11 predicted proteins | sample 2277071 | NCBI WGS metagenome assembly SDBU01 (sample SAMN10397929, study PRJNA504765) | marine sediment metagenome | isolation source: marine sediment core GS08_GC12, 126 cmbsf | place: Arctic Ocean: Gakkel Ridge, Loki's castle | collected 2008 | reverse complement strand
GAATAACCCTTTTCCTGCCTGAAACGCCTGAGCAACACAACCCTGGTTGCCCCATATATTCGCCGGTAAACTTCATTGGTGATATCCTGCTCCCTGGCATAGCCTGAAATTTGCCTCTCCTTGCGCACCTCCTCCTGCACCACCAGAATTAATGCCTCCTCCACGGTAACGCCGTAAAAGTAATTGAGATACTGGTGATGCTTGCCACTCCCGATAATCTCCTTGAATTTCTCCTTGGTTATGTCAAGTGGCGGCTTGCCATGAAAAAGAAGGGCAAGTTTCTCATCCTCAGGCAATAGACCATCTACCGTCTCACATAAGCGCTCAGCCAGGAGCAGCCAGTCAAAGGCTTCGCCGTCAATGAGGTAATGGTAGATATGCCCATTATAAGTCTCCTCGGTAGCATTCCACCGTCCAATAGCCTCCAGCAAGGCGATATACCAGTGCTTACCGCCGGTAATAGCCTGCTCCAGGTGCCTTATCGCCTCAGCATCTCCCGCTGAAGTCAACTGAGAGGATGATAACTGGTTATCAAGGTCGGTCACTTCGCCTCCTCCGGGAACTCAGCTTTGAGTTTTTCATAGTAATCAAGCTTGCCGATAGTTACCAGTTCAACGATTTTCTTAGCGATTGCCTCCCCCACTCCCGGGATTTCCTTTAATCTATCCTCGGCGACCAGTTGCTCTACATCCATCGTCAGGTCTTCAATAGCATCCGCCGCCTTGCGGTAAGCCCTTATCTTAAACCAATTTTCCTTCTTCCTCTCCAGAAGGTCGGCAATATCCTGAAATACCCTGGCAATCTCTTTGTTATTCATTAGGCTTTAATCTTATCTCTTATCCAGTGCCAATCCGGGTCACCATGATTAAAGAAAGACTTGAAATTATCCTTCAGCCACTCATAATAATCATCTTCCGTGTACTGGCAAAAAGCCTCAACCAAAGCATCCTTGGAAATATCCTCAGGGATTTCCCAGTTCCCCTCCTCAAATTCCTCATCCAGAAATTCTTTGACAACTCCCCTGTCAAGCATGTTTTGCCCCCCTGAATCGTTAGTCAATGTTCACACGATACGATGAATCTATTTCATTAAGTGCAGGGCACATATCTATCATCTCAGAAGTTATTAATAAGCGTCTGGTTTTTTCCTTCACAGTTTGGAGAAACCTACTTTTCTTTTCTAGCAAAAGAATCACTAATATTATTTGACAAGGGGTAATCGAGATAGCATCAACAATATGGGCATATTTAGAATCCTTTACCCAGTTAGATAAGTCTTCTATTATTGCATCAGCCAGTCTCAAATAGTCCTCAATAATAATGCTTGCCCTTCGTAAATCTTTAGGCAATTTCTCAGCAGTCCAAGTACGTTTAAGTAAATCTATTATCTTGTTCCTGCGTTTATATAGTTCATATTCTCTCTCTTCCTGAAAATCAGCTATTTTCGGGAAAGAGTCTAACAGTAGATCCAGTAATTCAAGATTTGCTCTTATCTCACTTGCAGTCCTCTCCTTTTGCCAAGTTAATACATCTGTTTTATAGATTTCTTCTCGCGTGACTTTATCTATTGTATTTTGCAGACCAGTTCTAATTTGGAGTTCAAATCTCTTTCCTAGGATTTCTTTGTTGCTTATAAGAGGATCATCTTTGAAAGTTAATATTAAATGTACAGCGTCATATACAAATTCATTTGGTGAGCGAGACCTTTTAGATCTTTCGTCTTCTATATTGAATTTTTGTTCTATAATCTTTTTGACAGCTTCTATTTCCGATGTTTTGTTAACGATCAATGTGCAAGCCACTAAATCTTCAACTTCATCAGCAGGGTTCTCATACCCTTCCTTCTCTATTTTAGCCATCAAACTTTCTTTCGGCTTTATTCTCGCTTCAACGTAGGTAATACCCAGTGAATCAGCTATATTCTTAAAAGTCCGATCAACGTTAGACTTGATAAGATTCAGAGAATCTAGTACTCTGCTATAGAAAGCTTCAATAGCTCTAGGAATTATCATTTTCCTTCTACAACAATAAGCTCCTTTAATATGTTCTCACGAGTCTGTCTACTTTTAATACTGTTAGACGCTTGCAATACTGCCAATTTATAGTCTTGAACATGTTCTTCTTCTAAGTCTTCTCGGAGTTCTTCTGCAAACCGTAAGAGGTTTTCTCCGGTCTCTACAATGTCTATTTCTAAACTACCACAATTCTCATCATATAATCTAGACATTGTAGACCATAAAGAGTAGAGGTCTGCAAGGTTCCTGTACCGTCGTATTTTGTATACATCTAGGTTTGCAAGGAGATCCTTGCATACTTCATACTTTCTTCTGTTTTCTTCTAAGTCTGGGATCTCATCATCATACAACGCATAATAACAATCTAGATGTTCCCTGCCATCTTTGATTCCATGCATTACCACCAAAAATATTTCCGAGACATATTCAATATCTAGCATTCTTCTTACTCTTGAAGTAGTTAGTTGACCCATATCATGCCAGAATGGATCATCGCCTAGTTGGGTTACATAGGTGATAAACTCTCCAGAGTACCTAGCATGACGAAGTTCTTGGTTATTTAGCCTAGCGACATTTCTGTTCAATCTATCGAAACTCTCGTTTAACTCTGCTCTGTTAGTATCCCTGAGGTATTCTATTGTAAATTTATATCCCCAAAATTTAGGTTTTATTTCCTCAGGTAGTTGTGAGAAATACTTCTCGGCATAATCAGGGTCACTATATTTTTTTGATGTGGTGAATTCATCTTTTATGAACTCGAAAACTGTTAAAAGTCTTTGCTTACCATCAACCACGTGATATTTAGTAACACCAGATAGGCTAATCTCAGTTGCCAGAAAGATCGTTGGACAAGGGAAGTTTCGAAGAATCGTATCAATAAAATAGACTTTGTAGTCATTATTCCAAATACTTCTTCTTTGATACGACGGATCTAAATCCAGGTTCCCCACTCTATACTGGTCAGCAAACCATGCAAGTGTTTGAAAGTTTGAATCTCGGTCCATTTTGCTATACCTCCATCGTGTTACTGATATGATTCCCCATAAGATTGCACCTATTGTTTAATAGTCCACCTCTACCCCATCCCAACAATCAAGATGACATGCATATCTTATTTCAGGGTCTGGGGTTTCCAGTTCGCTATTTGTGTTAGCAACAGTGCTTAGACCTATGGTAACAATGTTTTGCCCTGTTTTCATAGGCGCATCACACTTGTCGCAGGTAGTTTTTCCCAATATCATTTCTTCCGTCATCTTCTCACCTTCCACAGCATTTCTTATATTTTTTGCCAGAGCCGCAGGGGCAGGGGTCATTGCGTCCTATCTTTTTGCCAGTCGCCCTTTGTGGCTGTGGTTCGCCGCCACCCGCCCGGCTGGCAACTGGAACCCTAGCCATTCTGGACGGCGCCCTTCTCGCTGCCGGCTGTTTGGTGATAGCAACGTGGTATATCGTGTGGACTACCTCGTGCTGAATGCTGGTCATCAGATTCTGGAATAGCTCGTATCCTTTACTCTTATAGGCATCCACCGGCCGTATCTGGCGCAAGCTCTGCCAGCCTGCATCCTGGCGCATATCCTCCATCATAGTCAGATGCTCTATCCAGTAATTATCAATGGTGCGCAGCATTATCAGGCGCTCCAGCACCCTCATATTGTCGGCACCTTCCCCATTCTCCCGTATCCGGTATAGCTCCTCCGCCTGCTCAACAAGCCTCTCTTCAATCTGCTCCGCCTTGAGTTGGGCAAGGTCTGTGGCATTAAACGAGGGTGGTAAGGGCATGATAGCAGCCACTTCAGCAATCAGACTCGCCATATCCTCGTTGCTCTGCCCATCCCCGGTATGGGTTGCTACCAAGCCCTGTGTCTCTTCTTTAACCATCGATAAAATGTTTGCCTTCAGGTCGGCACCACTCAGTATCTTCTTCCGCTCGTCGTAAATAAACTCACGCTGCTTATTAACTACATCATCATACTCAACGAGGTGTTTACGGATGTCAAAGTGATAGCCTTCTACCCTGACCTGGGCACTCTCAATAGACTTGTTGACCAATTTGTTCTCTATGGGAACATCCTCATCCATACCAACCCATTCCATAACGCTCTTGACCCGGTCGCCACCAAAGCGCTTCATTATGTCATCCTCTAAAGATATATAGAAACGGGAGCTTCCCGGGTCACCCTGGCGCCCGGCTCTACCCCTGAGCTGATTATCAATTCGCCTCGCCTCATGGCGCTCGGTACCAACTATGTGAAGCCCACCAAGCCTGATTACCTCTTCATGTTCCTGCTGCCACTCCTTTTCATCTCTGCCTTCAGGACTTCCACCCAGCACAATATCAACACCACGCCCAGCCATGTTGGTGGCAACAGTTACCGCCCCCAATCGCCCTGCCTGAGCAATGATACCAGCCTCTTTCTCGTGCTGCTTAGCATTAAGCACCTGGTACAGGACACCCTTCCTCTTTAGCTGTTCACTCAGGTCTTCTGACGTCTCAATTGATACCGTGCCAATCAACACCGGGCGCTTTTCCTTATAGAACTGCTCAACCTCACGCACCACCGCTCGGAATTTGGCATCCTCGTTCTTGTAAACGTGGTCAGCGAAATCCTGGCGTATCATCGGCTCATTAGTAGGGATAACCACCACTTCAAGTGCATATATCTTATGAAACTCCTCAGCCTCAGTAACAGCAGTGCCTGTCATTCCAGCCAGTTTGTTATACATCCGGAAGTAGTTCTGAAAGGTAACGGTGGCGAAGGTCATGCTCTCCCGTTGAACCTTAACTCCCTCTTTGGCTTCTATCGCCTGGTGCAGTCCCTCGGCATATCGGCGACCCGGCATTCACCGCCCGGTGAACTCATCAACGATAATAACCTCGTTATCCTTAACGATATATTGCTGGTCTTTATGATACGACTCCTTGGCGGTTATGGCGTTTCTCAAATGATGTGTCAGAATAGCATCGTCATATAGATTGCCCGACTTTAATATCCCTTCTCGTCTCAGGATTCTTTCCGCATTATCGTAGCCAGGCTCGTATATCTCATCCACCGAAGGTCCCTTCTCGTTCATCTTGTAGTCACGGCCTGGCCGCAGTTGAGTGGCCATTCTGGCAAAAATTTGGTATTGCTGCGGTGATTCTTCTCGCGGTCCACTGATAATAAGAGGAGTACGCGCCTCGTCAATGAGGATATTATCTACCTCATCCACAATGGCATAATTCAAGGGACGTTGCACGCACTGAGATATGTCCACGACCATGTTGTCCCGCAGATAATCAAAGCCGAACTCGTTATTGGTGCCGTAGATTATATCGGCTTCATAAGCCTCACGGCGAGAGGTAGGTCGCATGAAGCTCCACCGCTCGTCTTCTGGTTCATAGCTGAGGTCATAAATAAAGGCAGCTTCATGCTGGATGCTGGCTATAGTAACTCCCAGGGCATGATAGATAGGGCCCATCCATCGATGCTGCCACTTGGCCAGGTAATCATTAACCGTAATCAAGTGGCAGCTCTGCCCGGTAAGAGAATTGAGGTAGAGGGTGAGGGTAGCCACCAGAGTTTTACCCTCACCGGTTTTCATCTCAGCGATTTTACCCTGGTGAAGGGCAACACCTCCCATTAGCTGGACATCAAAGTGGCGCTGACCTATAGCCCGCTTAGCAGCCTCACGAACAGCCGCAAACGCCTCCGGTAGAAGCTCATCAAGAAACTGGTTCTCTGCTTCTCGGAGTTCTCTCTCTAGCTGCAAAGTTTCCTCCTGCTTCTTGCGTGCCTCAACCAATTGTTGCCGAATCCTGGTAGTGGCTTCGGCTAGTCGAGCCTTAAACTCTTCAGTCTTGGCACGGAGTTCATCGTCACTGAGTCCTTCAAATTCAGACTCAAGCTCGTTTATCTTGTTTACTACCGGTTGTAAGCGCTTCAGCTCTTTCTCATTAGAATCAAGCAGTTTACTAAGCCATTTAGGCATAATCATCTCCCTTAATTAAACTCTTAGCCTCCCCTGCCGTTGACTCCCGGACCATGACCTTAACCTCGCCCATCCCGTCAACAGTGAAGACATGCACCGAAGGTGCTGCCAGTGATTTCAGCAGACAGGGTATTCCATTGCTCTCCAACAGACCTTTGATAATCTGCGCTTCCGCCTCACCTGCTGCCGTATATACCTCTACTAATTTTTCACTCATTCTCAAACAATGCCCCTATAGATTGCCCGCTATGAATGCGCCGGATGGCTTCGCCCAGTAGCGGGGCTATGGGCAAAACAGTAATTTTATCTACTTTCTTCTCACCCGTAACAGGGATAGTATCGGTAACGGTTACCTCTTTTACCAGGCATGAGTCTATCCTCTGGGTAGCCGAACCTGAAAACACTGGGTGAGTAGCACAGGAATATACTTCCTTAGCCCCGCGCTCCAGAAGGACAGATACAACATTAATCAAAGACCCTGCAGTGTCTATCTCGTCATCCACGATGAGGGCTACCATATCTTCCACTTCTCCGATGACGTTAAGGGACTCCTTCTTATCAACATTGCCCAGGCGTCTCTGTTCTATGATTGCCAGAGGAGCATTAAGTCTAGCGGCTACATCTCGAGCTCGCTTGGAGATGCCAATGTCGGTAGCTACCACCACCAAGTCGTTAAAGCTCATCTCCCTAAAATAATCACTGAACAGGGACAAGGCGGTCAGTTCGTCAACAGGTATATTAAAAAAACCCTGAATTTGCGGTGAATGCAAATCTACCGTGAGCACCCGATTAGCCCCAGCCGTTGTAAGCAGATCAGCTACCAGCCTGGCGGTTATCGGCACACGTGGCTGATCCTTCCTATCACTACGCCCATAGCCATAATGAGGAATTACTGCGGTAATACGCTTGGCTGACGCCCTCCTCAGAGCATCGAGCATAATCAATAGCTCAACTAGACTCTTATTAACCGGGTGGCAGATAGGTTGAATAACAAAGGTATCCCGTTCACGAACATTTTCCAGAATACGGACAAAGATATTCTCATTACTGAACTCAAAAACCTCAGCTTTGCCGAGGGGCATATCCAGATATTCGGTAATTGCTTTGGCCAAGGCGGGATTAGCATTGCCAGTAAACACCTTCATGTCATCCATAGCTTTTTCTCCTTCCCACATAGTCTTCAGCTCACACTCGATAGTTACATTATATCACTATCGTCTCCGAACCTCACCCCTTTGTCCGTCTCTCCTCCAAGGTAGGACAAGATTGGTCATTAACCCCCTGTTAAATAGAAAGAGTTATCTAACTAGCTATCTGATTGACTTAACATAGTAGCCGTGTTATCATAATCAAAAAGTTGGTTGATTGGGCCTTCCTATCTAGGTTAACAAAATGAGATGTCAGCACTGACTGAGCTTTATGAAGAAATCGCACTCTGCCGGCAGTGTGAAATAGCCAAAAGCCGAAACAAAGCGGTGCCTGGTGAGGGAGCAGAGAATGCTGATTTGCTGTTTATCGGAGAGGCGCCAGGCTGGCACGAAGACCAGCAAGGGCTTCCCTTCGTTGGTCCGGCAGGAAAGTATCTTGATGAACTTCTCGCTTCTATCAATCTGAACCGCCAGCAGGTATACATCGCCAATGTAATTAAGTGTCGTCCACCGACAAACCGTGACCCTTTACCCGCAGAAATAGCCAACTGTCGCAAGTGGTTACAGTGCCAGATTGGCCTGATTCATCCCAAGATAATTGTAACTCTGGGGCGCTACTCTATGGCAATGTTCTTCCCGGGGAAGAGCATAAGCAAGATTCACGGCACTGCCCAGAAGCGAGATAATATTCTCTACTATGCTATGTATCATCCAGCGGCGGCTCTGCACCAGCAAAGTTTGCGCCAGGCGATAGATGCCGATATGCTCAAGATTCCATCACTCCTAGCCCAGATAGAAAGTGTACCTGAAGCCAAGCCAGAGGCTAAACAACTAAAGATGTTCGAGGTTTAACATTATGACCAAGTCAATACTAAGGATAATTCCCCTCGGTGGGCTTAGCGAAATCGGCAAGAATATGATGGTCATGGAGTACGAAGATGACATCATCATCATTGACGCCGGACTTATGTTTCCTTCGGAAGAAATGCTAGGTGTTGACCTGGTAATTCCCGATATTAGCTACCTGCTGGAGAAACGGGAAAAGATAAGAGGCATCGTGATTACCCATGGTCATGAGGACCATATTGGCGCCCTGCCCTATTTGCTGCCTCAGCTTAATGTGCCAGTCTACTCCACCAAGCTCACCCATGGTCTTATCTCAGTCAAGCTTAAAGAGCGAAAAGCACTCTCGGGAGCTAACCTGAAAGTGATACCGCCCGGCGGACAGATTACACTAGGGAAGTTCAGAGTCGAATTTTTCCCTGTCTGCCACAGCATACCTGATGCGGTAGGTCTAATTATCCAGACGCCGATTGGCACCATAGTCCACAGCGGTGATTTCAAGCTTGACTATACCCCAATCAGTGGTAGGCCGACCGACCTATCCCGACTGGCTCAGCTTGGAAGGCAAGGGATTTTACTCCTCCTCTCCGATTCCACTTATGCTGAATTACCGGGTTATACTCCATCAGAAAGGGTAGTTGGCGAAGCCCTCGACCGTATTATGGCTGAGGCACCGGGGAGAGTGATTATTACTACCTTTTCATCCCTGGTTTCCCGTATTCAGCAGGTTATCGATTCGGCGAGCAAATACCAACGTCGCGTCTTTGTAGTTGGGCGCAGTATGAACAATATAGTTCGTATGGCGTTGGAGCTCGGCTATCTTAATGCTCCAGATGGGATACTGGGACGACTCGACGAGCTTAAAGGCATGCCTCATAATAAGATTGCTTTTGTCACCACTGGCAGCCAGGGAGAGCCGACCTCAGCTCTGGTTCGTATGGCTAATCGGGACCACCGCCAGCTTCACATAGTTCCCGGAGACACGATAGCTATTTCAGCAACCCCGGTGCCAGGTAATGAAGCACTAATTGCCAGGACTCTGGACAATCTCTTTAAGCAAGGAGCTCAGGTATTATATAGTGCGGTGAGTCAGGTGCATGTCCACGGGCATGGCAGCCAGGAAGAACTGAAACTATTGTTAAACATAGTCAAGCCAAAATTTTTTATGCCCATACACGGAGAATATCGCCACTTGAGCCTTCATGCTAAACTAGCTCAATCAATAGGCACCCCAAAAGAAAACACCTTTGTCCTGGAAGATGGTGATATCCTTGAGCTTAGTCCAAAATCAGCCAAGATAACAGGCAAAGTTACTGCCAGCAATGTATATGTAGATGGTCTGAGCGTAGGTGATATTGGTACCGTGGTTCTCCGCGATAGAAAGATGCTCTCCCGAGATGGAATAGTAGTGTTGATTATTGCTGTCAACCGACAAACCGGCAAGTTGGTGGGACGTCCCGATGTCGTATCACGAGGTTTCGTTGATACCAGAGAAGCCAAGGATATGCTGGATAAGAGCCGCGACCTGGTAGCCCGGGTTCTTAACCGTAGCGGTGACCGCCCTGCTGAGTGGAGTTTTGTCTACGTTAAGGTCAGGGAGACACTGAATAAGTTTTATTATGAACAGACCAAGCGCCGTCCTATGATTCTTCCCTTTATGGTAAAGGTATAGCTTCAGGGCATACCATCCTGCCGAGGAGTTACATGGCTAACAGGAAGTCTAATAGCAAGGGTAAATCCAGAGAAAAATCTCAGCGAAAAGCACGATGGGATTGGTTATTCTATGCCATGCTGGTGCTAATCGTAGTACTGGTGCTCTGGTGGTTTAGGCAAGAAATCGCCTCGTGGTTTACCGACACCGTCAATGGCATTTGGAACCTACTTGGCTGGGGACTACTCCTTATTGGCATAGCTATTGTAACTCTGCTTGGGTTGCTGCGCTGGCGCAAGCTATCCCTTCTCACTCGCCATTGGAATAAATGTTTAGGCGGTATTGTCTTTGCCCTGGTTGCTTGGGGAATACTAGCCCTTTTTGGTCTGGGCGGCAACTTTGGCTTGGTTATCATCGGCGCGTCAGCGATAACGGGAATTCCACGGATAGTAGGCTTATTCATTATAGGTACTATTTTAGTAGTCCCGAAGGCTTGGGCACATCTCGCCACTGAATTAGTCGCCTGGGTTAAGGAGGAATGGAGCAGGCAGACATCTCCCAGACCAAGCAGGCCAGACCGTCAACAACAGCAACCACTTCCACCAGTTCAAACGACTCCAAAAGCCACTGAGATAGAACCAGAAGGTGAAACAATCACCCCGGTACTCGCTTCTGCCCAAACCAAACCCACCAAACGAGAATTGCGGCAGGTAGCTCAAGAGGTATGGAAGAAATATGGCGAATCGTCAAAATCGATTACCATTGACGGCTGGCGGTTACCGCCTATTGATATACTGGATAAGACTGCTGAGGCTGAGTTCAGTCAGGCTGACAATATGCAGCGGGCCAATCTCATTGAGGAAGCTCTAGCCAGCTATGGTGTCGAAGCTAAGGTAACGCAGATAAACGCCGGGCCAACCGTCACCCAGTTTGGTATAGAACCAGGCTGGGACAGGAAGATTAAGGAGATAAAGGAAAGAGATAAAGACGGAAACGTCGAGGTGAGACGGGAGGAAGTATCCAAAACAAGGGTCAAGGTAGAGAGGATTACCTCATTAGCTAACGACCTGGCACTAGCCCTGGCATCCCCCAGTATCAGGATTGAAGCCCCGGTACCGGGCCAATCGATAATAGGCATTGAAGTGCCCAACATAGCGTCAAGCGTGGTTAGCTTGCGAGGGGTAATAGAGACCAGTGCTTTTCAGAAAATAGTCGCCAAGTCCACGTTGGCACTGGCACTGGGTAAGGGCGCTGGAGGCGAGGCAGGAGCTGCCGACCTGGACAAAATGCCACACCTGCTTATCGCTGGAGCTACCGGCAGCGGCAAGACCGTCTGCCTGAACTCTGCTATCTGCTGCCTGTTAATGCATAATACACCCAGCGATGTCCGCCTTATTATGATTGACCCCAAGAGGGTGGAGCTGACTCCATTTAATAGCATACCTCACCTGGCTGTTCCAGTCATAGTTAAAACCGATAAAGCCCTGGAAACACTGCGCTGGCTCAACCACGAAATGGACAATCGTTACCAAGAACTAGCCAAGGCCGGCGCTCGCAACATTGCGAGCTACAATAAGAACAAGCAAGGACAGGAAAAACTGCCCTACCTTGTATTAGTCATCGATGAGCTTGCCGACCTGATGATGGCAGGCTTTGACGAGGTGGAGCATATTCTATGTCGATTAGCTCAGCTTGCCCGAGCTACCGGCATTCACCTTATTGTGGCTACCCAGCGCCCATCAGTAGATGTAGTCACCGGGCTAATCAAAGCTAATTTCCCGACTCGTATCAGCTTTGCTGTTGCCTCTCAGGTGGATTCACGCACCGTCCTTGACGGCGCCGGCGCTGAAAAGCTACTGGGCAGAGGAGATATGCTCTATATGCCCAC
>SDBU01008670.1_pt1 | contig 11514 bp, 30 predicted proteins | sample 2277071 | NCBI WGS metagenome assembly SDBU01 (sample SAMN10397929, study PRJNA504765) | marine sediment metagenome | isolation source: marine sediment core GS08_GC12, 126 cmbsf | place: Arctic Ocean: Gakkel Ridge, Loki's castle | collected 2008 | reverse complement strand
GGGTGTCTTAACTGTTATATTATTTTTCTTTTTCATTTTCCTACCTCCTTAATTAAAACTCTCTTTATGCTCAATCCACTCCATTTGTTCTCGCACCAATTTTTAGCAACACTTCGCAACCAAAAAATATGAGGATGGGCTTCTGTTAAAAGTGGCTGTCCCGTATGTTCATCAATTATTATCCAAGCCTTAAATGTTTTCATCATTTCCCCTTCTCGTATCTTTGTTGGTTAGTTTTGCTCCTCTAATTCTTCTATCTTTTTTTCTAACTCTTTAATCTCGTCTTTGGCATCGCATAGTGGGCAATTCTTTTCTTCGTGGGATATATCACAATTATCACAATAATACATCCTCTACTCCTTGCTGGGGGTGGTTAAACCTCGTGAAAACTCTGCTCTTATTTTTCTGTATCCTCTACCAAATTCATAGGATATGGATGTTTTGTTAATACAAGATGTAATATAAAATATGAGAAGAATAACCAAAATCCAAAACTCAATCTTCTTCATCCCATCCTCCTATTTATCAAGAGTGTTATTTTTAGCACGTTTTTTGTAATCGCTTCATTTAACCAACAACTTGTAGGGTTTTGAGTATACGCTGAAGTGTATACTTCACTTTCTTCTTTTCCCTTATACATTTATCACAAAATCTTTTCTTCTTTCCTGAACCCTGTCGGTAATATGAACATTTCTTTCCGCATTTTTCACACTTAAAAGTTATTTGTTTGTAGGTCATTATTGCCAGATATGAAAATTCAAGCGGTCTGCCGCCGTATCTATTTCTATCTTAATTACTCCTGTTGCCGTCGGGGGATAGCCTTTAATCTCTCCGTAGGTTATGGCGTCCTGCTTATAAGTAACAAAATAAGAGGGGCAGATGGCGTAAACTCTCTTCTTGACTTCTAATCTCAACCGCCCCTCTTTAGGTAAGTGTAGTTGAACCTTGGTAGTAGCAACTTTATCGTGGGAATGTCCTCTTAAATAAATATCCGCTTCCATATCGTTTGACCTATCTTCTAATGAATTTATCTTTCCGCCCTTTTTTCTACCTGCTTGAAGTCCGTGTTCGGCGAAGATAGTCACTACTCGTGAACCTGAGCGATACTTTGCAGCACGTTTTATTCTGAACCTTGTCATTGAACTCCAACCCAAATAACGCACATCCAAGGCTCCGCAGATGCGATACATCATATCATAATGATAACGTTTCTGAACTGCTAACTCGTGATTGCCTATACCTAATCCGATAATCTTATGTCTAATAGGTTTTAATAATTCAATACATTCCTCGGCTTGGGTTTGGGCTAACCGACATAAATAACCTTGTTGGTCTTTATAGTGTTCGGCTATCTCTGAGGGGTCAAAACGAGGGTCGGAGAGATTGATACAATCGCAATAATCGCCCATCCCTAAAACATAAACATTGGGAGTTTTCTTAATCCAATCTATTAGGTCTTGTAATTTCTCTATAGCGCAAGTCTTGGTTCCTAAATGAAAATCGCCTATCGGACAAATGGTTATCTTCGCACTTCTCGGGACATTAACCGTATAATCGTGTAAGACCATATTTCCCCCTTTCCCTTATCCCAATTTATGCCTCCGTTTCCGTTTCTTAACACACTCCTGACAGATAGGCCCTTCATATTCTTTGGGTGGTTTAATCCACCATTCAAACTTATTGATGTTTTTTCGCTTACATATCACACAGAAGACCATAAACCTACCTTTTAATTCGTCCATAAATCCACCACCAAATAGCCCTTAAGAGTGTCATACTTTGTGTCAATCTCGCTCTTCAATTTTCAATTATTCGCTTTGTTCAAGAAAATCCCCGTTTCCAGCGTTTCAATTCAACCTTGACCCCTTGTAGCCCACAAGAGACCCCTTGTGGTTAGTATTTCAGAGTGCTTTTTCCAGTTTCTCAAGCAAATACAAATAGTCATCTGCTTTAAGGTGAACAGGTGTTCTATAAAGGTCTCTAAACTTTTCGTATGTGAACCCTCTCTCCGCCAAATATGCGTCTCGGAAAGCGATGTAATCGTCTACGTAATTAGGTATTCTGTGTAAGTGGCAGTTGAAACAGAGCATAACAACATTCAATAATTCGAACTTTCCATAGGCGTTTGAGATGCTTTGAGGAACTATATGATGGGGTTGAGCGTCTTGGGGGTTCTTGGCTTTCTTCCCACACCAGACACAAGTCCACTTATCTCTCTCTCTTACGGCATCACAGAGGGCTTTCTTTAGTTTACGCTTAAGGGTCTTAATTGGTTTTAGTTTTTTCATTTTGGAACTTATCCCTTCGAGATTTCCAAAACCTCTTGGTAAACTCCCTTGTTGGTTATGATTAGAATATATGTTTTTGGTCCCTCTACTCTATAAACCTCTACCTTTTGGATTTCCTCTCCCCCATCCTTTACCGCAAACAATTCTTTCATTTTATCCTCCTTCATTTATGAACTTACTTATCGGGTTTATTCATAACAAGGTTTTTTCCTTACGCTCCACCACACAAATAGTATCATTATGATGCCCCCCGTGAGGCACCAGCAATATCTCTACTATCTCAAATCCTCGGTTCTTACCAAATCCATTACTGCTCCAGCCAAAGGATATGGCATACCCACCACTCTTAATCTTAGGCGAAATTACTCGCTTAACGTCATCAAACGAAGCGTGTTTGGTTCGGTCATAATCAAGCGTCTCCCCCACCGCATCATAACATTCTTTAATCTGCCTTAAGGAGTAGGGCGGGTCAAACAATACTCCGTCAAACTTACCCTCGCTTCCTTCCCACTTCATACAATAGATTACAGCATCCCCGTGAACATCGGTAGGCATCTTGGGATTGAGGTCGTTAGTGTATTCAGCAGGACTATTCTTACCAGCGAACGGGTCAATCCAATTTTTCCCAACACTATACTTTTTAAGCAATTCTCTAATGGGTTTAATCTTAAAGGTTTCTCGGTTTGGCATCGCCCATATTCGATTTATTTTCATCCCATCCCCCCGATGACAGAAATCATTAAAATAGAAGCACCCAACCAGTAGAGACACAACCAAGGTCGTCCCATAAATCCAAAGATAATGGTCGCAATAAGATAGTTCACAAGAAAATAAATTAGTAGTCCTCTAGCCATAGGTTATTGGATTATTCTTTCCACAGATTTGTTTAATAATATCCTTCTTCTGGTTCCGAATTTTTCTCATCCCACCAATCTTTCTTAATTTTCTCCCAATCAAAATTAAGTTCGTAAGGCCACATATGTAATCCCGTTAATCTAATAATCGCCAATGTGCAAGCAGGACAAGAACCGAACTTATTATCAGTTTCACTTAATATATCTTCTAATTTTGGTTGTCTTACATTTATAATCTCTCTTCCCCCATATTCACTTTCCTTGCTTTCATATCCAGTTTGTTTCTTAAATCCATCAATTAAAGGTTGTAATGTTTCTGTTTTTCCACACATCCGACAATGGCGATTAGGGTTCATCGTGCAATGTAATTCGTGCTTCTCTAAAGAGCGCAAAGCGTGCTTCTTACAAAAATCACAATAATAAACTTTCTTTGTTTTAATCTTCATCTTAACACCTCACCTCTTTGCTCTCCCAGTATTTCATTCTTTCGTCCTTGGTTTGGTAGAAGTCAAATAGTTTTTTGACCTTCCCTTCCTGCCATAGTCTTTCATATTCTAACTTGTCTTTAAAGTATTTTTTACTCTTCTCTGGTAGTCCTTCTAACGTCCCAGGTTGTTTAATTAGGTCTATGATTATCCTATGTCCTCTATCCAACCAGAATGCCGCCTCTCTACCCTCTATGGTCTCTACCGAAGTGCCATATTTACTACACAACTCTACAGCTTTACTGCCCTCTTCTTGCTCCGTCCATGTTTTTCGCAACTGAACCTCCCGTGAGTTTTCTCACAATTGTAGGTATAACCGATACCCATATCCCAATCTGTATCTTATCCCGCCACCAGCATTTCTCATCCTGGGCTTCGGAGTAAAACTTATCGATAAAATCTAAAATATCATCTTTATCATAGGTACTAAGGGTGCGCCTGATAATCCCATCCTCTTTGATATAAGCGAAGAGGTAGGGTTGACCTGTGAGCGTTCGGTATTTAACAGCCCAATATTGGAAAATCTCCTTAACCCACCCGTCAGTCTGTTTCTTCTTATCTATCTTATCTATCTTATCTATCTTATCTATTTCAGTCGTATTCTTACCGAGTGTAGTCGGAGTATAGTCGGTCTTTTTATAGAGGTTTTTAATGGAAGCCAAGTGTTCAGGCTTAGTTGTGCGGTATCTGGCGGTGAGGTATCTACCCGAATAATCCCACCAGTTATGGATTAACACCCTCAAACCTGTGGATAACTCTTGGGTATCTAAGAAATGTGCCCCCTTCAAGGTTAATGCCTCCCAAAGCCTCTCTGGTTCACCTACATAATGAGCATACTCGGCTATGTCTTCTTTGCTCCACGTGCTTATGTTCCCATCTTCTGCCAAATCCAGCACATTAGCCCACAGGGCAACAAGGTGTCCTAAGGCCTCAGCATCTTCAATCGCAAGGTGTCGCTTGAACCGCTTGAACTTTCGGTTTTTGGTAATACTGGTAGTAATGTTTATAAATGGCATTAATTAGTTCCTTAGAGCCAATCGTGGATTTCTTTATGACAACCCGAACAAATGGGCAATCTATTTAGTTTGCTATCATCGCCCCCGTTCCTTAAAAGAATTATGTGATGTTGGCAATAAGAACGAGAACCTCTACAAACAGAACACTTCTGAAAACTAAAGTGAAACTTCCGCTTAGTTGGGCTTCCTACCTTCATAGTAGAGAAGTCTTTAAGTAGTTTAATCTTTTCTTCTTTTGATTTACCTTCTAATTCTTTCCAAATTTCTTTATACATCACTCTCCCTGTGGATAACTCACATCTCGCTCACTTTTTGTTTGAACTCCTCTAAAGCCTGTAAGACCTCCATTTTGAACTCATCTTTGGCGAATTGTTTTTCATCAAAGTCTTCTGTGTTAAAGGAGGTGTCTTCTTTTAATATTGGGGTTTCCAGCAATCTCTTAGCCTCTTCTATGAACTGAGGATAAGGCTTAAATCCCCCTTCTCTGGGGTTGGCTATCCACTCAACATATCCCCGGTCTACTTTTAACACGTCTTCCATTTCTCTGCCTTTATATTTCTTACCAAACGAAATAATCAAATTACACCTCCTTGTTGGTTAATTGCTTTACATATGTAAGGTTCATAATCCCGATTCCTTAGTCGACCAAAACGCCGACCTCAAAATTGACTTGTCGAGTTCCAATTTCCTGATATTGTCCGAAGATTTACTCTTACCTATCATCAATTCCCGTTTTTTAATATCAAGTTCTAAAATCCGACGGGAGAGAACATATATTTGATTGTTTATTATGGCCCTATTGTCTATTTCTATTTTAATGTTCTTCTCTACAGATACTATTTCGTTGCTAATTTCTGCTGCTGTCTTGTTTGATAAATCCATTTTTTACCTCCCCAAAATATTCCACCCAAAGTTCAGGATGGGTAATTGTTTTAGCGTGACATCGTTTGCAGAGAGAAATTAGATTATCGGGATTGTTGTTTTTCTTATTGTAATTTATATGATGGACGCAGAGTTTTTCATTATGTTCTTCTTGACATTTTTCTTGAGAACAGCCACACATTTGGCATTCGTAATTATCTCTTTTTCTTATGAGTTCTTTTAATTCCTTATTAAAATTGAAAGAATACCCATATTTAGTAACTCCACCTCGCCAGTTAGGATGTTTTTCTCCAGCTTGAAAACCTTTCAATCCTTTATTCCAAGGAATAACTCCCAGTCTGGCTAAACGCATCTTCCTTCTATGTTCTTTTGAAAAGGTTTTTCCATAAGCCCAATGCTTCTTTCCTTTACGAGATTCACTCATCCATTTTTTGGTTTCCTCGGTATGTTTGAATACTCCCTTTTTGCCTTTAATCCAAGGAATACACCCCTTCTTAAAGCCAATCTTAAAGGGACTGTTCTTAAGTGCCTTACTTATATTTTTTCGGTGCTCTTTAGTAAGTGGCCTGTGATTATAAATACCTTTAGGCATTAAATAACTCCTTATTTTCTAAGTCCATTACTTCACCCCTATCCTCTTGGCTATTACTTTGGCTCTGTGAATATCTGGAGTATGTTTTCCAAACTCATCTAAGATATTTAATATCTCCTCCTCACTCGGCAAAAACTTTTCATAGTCGTCTATAGCTTGGTTATAAGAATGTATCATATTTCTTGATTCTGCACTATAATCCATTATTGAGTTAAATACTTTTTTCTCTGGTTTCTTCATTTAGACCTCCCCGTGTTTGAGGGTGTATTCAATATCATTATTGCAAATTCTATCTTCGCACCAGGTTAATTCATTGTGTCTTATTTTCGCAAAATCTTCTGCGTCGCAATCCTCGCCAATTTGCAGATATATCTTTTTAGGTATATTTTTCATCTTAGATTTCATTTCTCCCCCTTCCTATTTTTTTGGCTATTGCCTTGACTTTATAGTCCCTCTCCCTTGGCTTGATTTCAACTATTCTCATTTCACCAATTCCTTAGTTCCATAACAATATTCAAAAGCAATATCCCAATCTACCTTAGCTAATAGTCCATACTTATCTATTAGTTCCTGACATCTTCTATATGCTCTATCGTGTTCGGGGTTTTCTATGGCACAGTTAGCAATCATTCCCTGAATCTCCGAAAGGTAAAAGGCTTCCTTCACTTCACCCCCAGTTCCTTATTCAATCTATAAATCTCCAAACAGGCTAAAAAGCGCCTAAAATGAACTTTAGTGTTGGGGACGTATCTATCTTCAAAGCCTTCGTTCTCCGTTCTGCCAATCCTGATTATCCTGCACTCCGCTACTTCTAAGCCGTTCTCTATTAACAGGTTTCGGTAGGCAGACATTTGCGTGAAATGCTCAGGATACAGACCAGAACCCGTCTTAAAATCAATCAAAGTCTTCTTCTTGTGTCTGTAGCCGTAGAGGTCAAGTGTTCCTCCGTATCTATGGGTCTCCGAAACCAAGCGTAGTTCGGATTTTAGGGGTTGGAAGTCAACTTCCTTCTTCCAGTCCAAGAACTTCTTAAAGCAGATTTCGGCGGCTTTATGGTGAGTTGCGGTGTATCCAGCAAGCCGTTCTGGGTCTCTCATCTTGTCTTTATTCTCACATTCCACGAAATAATGTGATAGGGTCCCTATATCGGCGAGCTCATCTACATACTTACGGACATCTATGTTATCAAGCCCGAGTTTATTCGCCCAAGGTATGAGCGCAGGTTTTGCCAAAATTTGTAGCACGGTACTGACCCCGACAACAAGTTCGCCCGACTTCAGTTCATACTTCCTGTGTGCCTCATATCGTTTCATACTACCCCCTCTGGTTTATCTTTCTCTGCCATTTCGTTGAGTTCCTTTTCAGTTATTTGAATTTTCCCTCGCAGTTTTTCTAACTGCGGAAAGGTAAGAACAAATGAAATAGTAGTGTTGTGGGTTTCTATGGTTAGTAAGTATTTCCCTGTCTTTAGGTAGTCTTCAAACTTTATGTCTACATCTTGGTTTGGTAGGTATTGGAATATATTAAGGTCATTCATTGGCTCAATTCTCCCGCTTTTGATTGATGTAATTTGCCAATCCAATAATCATAACTTACTAAAAAATCATCTAAACGAGGATGGTCTCTAAAGGCAGTATCTGATAATCCAAGAGGTTCACATAAATGTTTTATTTCCTGCCACTTATCTCCTTTTGCGAGTTTTTCTCGTATTATTGGAAGCATCCTTAAAATCTTAAGTGCTTTTATATAATCATTATAATTCATCTTCTTTCCTCCTTGGGTCTTTGACAATTAGGGCACATATATATATCTTTATACTCATCGTAATAACAGGCTTGAGACTTACATTCGCAGTAGTCTTCATTTATGAGGTCTTGCTGAAACGGAGAGTGTCTATCAAAGTGTTGGTCTTTATTCATTTCTTTTCCTTAATCATTTTTTCCAGAGTGTCATATATCACATTAGGCTTCAAAAGCTCCAATGCTCTTAAGACGTAATTATGATAGACCTCATAGTCGTCTATAGCTTGGTTGTAGCCTAGTATCTTCTCTTTATTTTTAGGTTTCCAAGCACCTATTCCCTTTGGATATTTTTTCTTCTCTGGTTTTTTCATTTAGACCTCCCTAGAAATATCTATCCATTCCTATATTACCTACTGCCCCGCTGACAGCCATCATCCCGCATCTAAAACATAGACCAAGCTCTTTGAAGTGAACCTTGCGCTTTCTACACTCTTTACACCTTTTCCACTTTTTCTTCTCTGGTTTGTTCATTTTAAGACCTTTATCCATTTGGCACTAATCAAATCTATCGTTTTGGGGTCGATTACTATATTGAATGGGCTTAATTTCTTCATCTTAATACCTTCTGTATATATGCTCTTACCTGTCGGGGAAATCTGTTGTAGTCGTAGTCTACGCTTCGGACATTTCCTATCCCCCAATTCCACGCACCAAGCAAGACTTCGTTGCTATACTTATTCTTGGGTATATAATGGTCTTTAAGGCGGTTGAGATACCAAGTGCCAATTGCGACATTTATTTTTGGGTCTTTAAGATTTGCTTCTCGTTGCCATTTTAATCTATCCTTTTTCCCCACAAAATAACTTTCATAATGTCCTTTTGGATAATAAAAATCTATATATTCTTTATAAACTATCGGCATAATCTGCATTAAGCCTATCTCTCCATTCTCTCCCACCGCTGAAGGATTCCCACTCGACTCTACTTGGATAATTCTCGGAATGTGATGTTCCAATGAATCTCCACGAGCAACACTTACAATCCAGAAACAAAGAATTATCGCTATGAGTATACCCCACAATAAGATTGAGCGCATATTAGTTATTCCCTGAATCCCATTCCCACTGATTTTCGTAAGGATTATACTCAATCTCTGCTTCTTCTGGTTGGTAAGACCAATCGTTCTCAAAAGGATTATACTCTACTTCCCAGTCTGAGGGCACAGTTTCCCAACGATTTTCATAAGGATTGTACTTCTGGTCTGCCCAAGCCGTTACACAAACTAAACACATTACCATTACCAACAACGTCCTCATTTTACTGCTCCTTTCTTTTTAACATACCTCGGTTTTTCTTTTTCCCTAGACGCCTCTTAAGAAGAAGTTAAACTTAATGTATGTTAAAGGTATATACGTTATGAAGAAATTATCCCGACCTGTTGCCTTTGTCTAGGTCGTGGCGGTGAGAAAAACCGAAAAAAAGCACCGAACTCCACTCTGTGTTCCTGAGAACTCACGGTTCGCTGTCCGGTAGGTTTTGTCTTAGAGAACCCAATAAACTCTAAAGAAAAAGCCCCATCGTGCTTGGGAGCAACCCTATTAGGGAAAGAGAAACCAACGGCTTTCTTTCGATGAGGCGTATTAAGCAAAAAAATACCGTTGATGTACTCTCTCTTTACGCTCCCAAGACTTTTCATTTTTTTAAGTTATCCTCCTACTTTACTGATACCTCATAGTACCATACTTACGAACCCGCTGTCAACTCTTTTTATTTCTTTTTTTATTTTAGTTTACCAGACCTCCAGAAAACCGTAGTGGCCACCCCTTTTATATCTATCTTACTTGGCGGGCGCATATATACAAATAATCCAGAGGTCGGTAAGTTAGAATTCCAGCCCGATAGACAGCTCTCCACTACGGAATGAACCATCACCAATAGGCGTGCTCATCTTAATTCTTAAATCGGCATTAAGAACATTCACAAACGGGGCTTTCTCTAAGCTGATAGTCTTAGCCACATACATATTGGTGTTGATAAAATCGTTCCGCCCCGAGAGGGCATCACCAATATGGTCAATCACTGGGTCTCCCGCAAAACAAACTACGGGCATTAACATCATAATCATTACTAACAAAATCTTCATTTCTTTCTCCCTTTCTTTTTACCTTTTTTAGTTTTACTTTTTTTGGCTTTTTTTCCCACCTAACATCCCTCCTTTCAATCGGTTTTGAATTCTTCTATCCTGATTTCGGGTATCTTAATCCCGCTATCGTTCTTAATCTTTTTATTCTTAAAGTCTGCTTCGTTCTTACCTACGCCTCGAAGTTCCATCTTCTCTACTGCTATCATTTCACCTGCCTCGTTGGGTTCATATCGGATAGCCACGGTTTTACACCCAATCATAGAACATATTATAACACATATCCCTAAGATAGCAAGCGAATGTTTCATTTACGCCTCCAGAGTTTGCTTATCCACTTACCCAGTGCGCCTAATCTTGCCCCTAACCACATTGCTTTCCTCTTAGGTAGGGTTGCTCCTTCTTCTGCCATCGCCCACTCAAATATCTTATCTGCTCTCTCACGGGAATATAAATCTTGGTTGTTTAAGACACAGAGGTAGTCGTGGACAATTGCACTCTTGATGTATCGCCCCGAAAGTGGTCCGCCAAAGATAGACCAGAAAACCTTAGGAATACTCGCTCCGTCTGTCAAAAAATCTTTAGGCACTATAATCTTCTCGTCGTCGGGGGTTATGTAAGTCAAGGGATATTGGAGTTTCCACTTATGAACCCGTAATAGTTTTAGGATTACAGAACCCTGAAACATTTTTCCTTGACACCGCCTTTCTACTATGCTAAAATCATATCGCTTATGAGGAACGGACTCTTTGTATACACTGGGCTTTGAGTAAGCGTTCTGAGACTTAACCGTTTCTTATAAGCAACGCTGAAAGAAGCCCTTATTTTATGGTTGAACCTGAGGAGATTATCTTTGATGGTAGGAAGATTTAATTCATCTCGGAACACTATCGTCTCCCCCGTAAACAACAAACCAGAGCCCAATGATTAGAACAACTAAGATTATCCAGAACATTTAATCGTTACTCCGAGTTTGTAATAATAACTTGGAGAACATATCGAGAGCAGCAATCATAGTATCTAAGGATATGGTTAGTTTCTCTTTAAGCACTTTTTTCTTTTCGTAGTGCTTTTCTTCTACTTCCATTTCCTCTAAGGCGTGCTTGAAGGTGGCTATTGAGTGGGCGAGGGTTTCCTGTATCTCTAAATAAGGTCTTCTCTGTTCTATTATTTCGTGGTGATTCATCTAACAACTCCTTAAAAGGTTGGTTAAGCCATCTACTTCGCACTATTTACTTTTATCAACTCCAGCATTAAGACTTCACGCTTGTCTTGGGCTTCTTTTCTTTCATTGTCTCTTTTTATTGCTTCTCGGTTTAGTATCTTCTGTTCGCCGATATAATCATCTAAGGTGTCAGCGAGGTTAGCCACGGAGTCTTTTCTATCTACCACCTCGGTATGTAAGTCCTCTGCCAAAGCCTCTACCTTTTCGGGGAGTTTCAAGATACCTGTGGCGTTGGCTATGGCTACCCCTACGATTACACAAGCCGAGAGCCACACCCTGACATCTCTCCA
>SDBU01008669.1_pt1 | contig 11514 bp, 8 predicted proteins | sample 2277071 | NCBI WGS metagenome assembly SDBU01 (sample SAMN10397929, study PRJNA504765) | marine sediment metagenome | isolation source: marine sediment core GS08_GC12, 126 cmbsf | place: Arctic Ocean: Gakkel Ridge, Loki's castle | collected 2008 | reverse complement strand
ATGAGCGCTCTGCCGATGCCACCAGGTGCAACAGTTCATCGGCGGTAATACTATTTATGGGAACCACATCGGTCAGCGCCGGCTGTCCTTTGGTGATGGTGCCGGTCTTGTCCAGCACCAGGGTCTGCAGTTTGTGAGCAATCTCAAGGGCTTCAGCAGAGCGAATGAGGATGCCGTTCTGCGCACCCTTTCCAGTGCTGACCATGATAGAGAGGGGAGTAGCCAGCCCCAGAGCACAGGGACAGGCGATGATAAGTACCGCCACGGCATTTACCAGAGCAAAGATAAGGGCCGGCATCGGTCCAAAGTTGAACCAGATGACAAAGGTACCGATGGCAATGAAGATAACTATTGGAACAAAGCGACTGGCAATCAAGTCCGCCAGACGCTGAATCGGAGCTTTAGAACCCTGAGCTTGTTCCACAAGCTGGATGATCTGAGCGAGCATGGTGTCTTTGCTCACCTTGGTAGCCTTGAAGCGAAAGGCCCCAGTCTGATTTATAGTGGCACCAATCACAGTGTCACCCTCACTCTTGGTAACTGGTAAGCTTTCACCGGTGACCATGGACTCGTCGAGTGTAGAACGTCCTTCAACAATCTCCCCGTCTACCGGCATCTTCTCTCCTGGGCGTACTATAACAATATCATCAAGCTGGACCTGATCAATAGGGATATCTTCTTCTTCTCCGTTGCGGAGCACTCGGGCGGTCTTGGCCTGGAGACCGATGAGCTTGCGAATCGCCTCGCTGGTGCCTCCCTTGGCAATTGCCTCAAGGAGACGACCCAGCATGATGAGGGTGAGAATAACCCCCGCTGCTTCGTAGTAGACCAGACGGAGGTCTACCGGCAGTATGCCCGGGGCTATGGTGACCACCAGGCTGTAGCCAAAAGCGGCAATCGTGCCTATGGTGATAAGTGTGTTCATATCGGCTGTGCGGTGGCGTAAGGTTAGCCAGCCGGTGCGGTGGATGGGCCAGCCAGTGTAGAACATCACCGGGGTAATCAGCGCTAGCTGGAACCAGTGGTTGAGTAAAATGGAAGGAAGCCACGGCGCGTTAAAGAAATCGCTGGTCATCACGGCGAAGAGCACCGGGGCTGTCAGGATAGCTCCAACGATGACCCGCCGGGTCAGGTCTTTCCGCTCAGCACGCCGGTCAGCGGCCTCCCTGTCTTCTGTCTCTTGAGTGCCAGGCTCGTCCCTGAGGTGAACCTTGTAGCCTGCACTCTCAATGAACTGTTGCAATTGCTGCGATGACACTTGCTCCGGGTCATACCGGGCGGTAATCCGCTCGGCACCGAAGTTGACTTTAACATCATCCATGCCGGGCAGGTCCTTGAGAGCTGTCTCGATATTGACCACACAGGTGGGGCAGGTAACACCGCCACCGATAATAGCAAACTCCACCTGTTCCATCCTCCCCACCGGCATGGTTGGACCCACGCCCACGGCCACGGCATGCTCATGAGTATGCTCATCACCGCGCTGGGATACCGGTGCCGCGGCTGGCTCTTTAGCTTCCGTGCCTTCCTCAACAATGAGGGTGCCGTGAATCATGTTCATCCCGCAGGCGAAGCCGAACTGGCCAGTCTTGTCCGGGGTGAACTCCAGAGTAGTCTTGGCAAAAGGCGCCAGCGTCTTGCTGGCGCGGAAATCGGGGAAGACTATCCGGGAACTGCAGTCACCAGCTTCCTGGCGGTCGAATATCAGCCGAAGCGGGACATCTTTCTGAACCCGAATTATGCTCGGCGAGTATCCGCCCTTAACAGTGACTTCTATTTCCTGGATGCTTCCCTTAGCCCGGGCTGTCTGAGCCTGTTTGGGACCAAAGAAAAACCAGGCCAGAAAGGCAATAGCCCCCACCCCGCCCAATGTAATTGCTATTTCAGCTACAGGCACGGTACACCTCCTAATCTAAGCATCTCGGTATTTGTAATTACGAATTTGTTTTACATACTGGAGCTTGAGTTTAGTCCTGTCTTAGAGGTTTGTCAATACACTAATAAAGGAAGAGTTTTAGCTAACAGATAGCTAACGGAAGGAATGTAACTGGTTAACACAGAACGGTACTATATGGGGTCTCCCTGGTGCACTGGTTCCACCACCAAGAGGTGTATTTCCTCCGCTTAATATTGCGTGTCCACCAATGTCGTAGTTCGCCTCGACCACGATCACGGACACTCCTTGGTCCCTTGTTATAATGGCCGCGGGGAACCCCGTGGCCCCTGACCCAATAACGACGACGTCTGCCTCATAATCCCACGACTTTTTATAGCTCTCCATCCTCTTCTGTCACCTCTTAAATATTTTCGTCCACGCATAATGAGACAGCCCATAAGAATAATGCTAGAAAGCATCCCAGTCGAGCGTATCATACCACGGTACCACATCATCTTTAACTTGAGGGGATTATTCACTCTCCATTTGCCATGAGAGATAACGCACTATAGAAAGCAAACAGCATACTGCATTATCTCTGGAGGGGTTTTATCACAGGCTGTACCCGTTAATACAACTAGTCCAGCCTCCGTACCCGGGGAGCGAAGGCTAATGCCAGGATAGATAAAAATACAAGAATAATGGCGAACCCACCAACTGCCCACTGTACCCCTATCACCCCCGTCATAAGCCCTACACTAAAAGCTCCGAGACTAGTCAGACCATGGTCCATCTCATACAAGCTCATAACTCTTCCCCGGTATTCATCCTTTGTATAGTACATAAGCAGGGTGTTACCCAGGGTCATCCGTACCGACTGCCCTAATCCAACAAGAACAATAAAGGCCATAGAAAGATACCACGAATTAGAGAAAGAGAAACCTATCAGGGCTATTCCCAGAATAAAACTACTGGCTAATAGCATAAGCCCCCGCCTCTTATTGGGTAAGGAAGCGAGAGTGAGGGAACCAATCATTGCGCCGATACCGGAGACACTCAGCAATACTCCCATTCCTGAAGCCCCGACCTTCAAGATATCGTCGGCGAAGATAGGCATCATCAGCATGTATGGTCTTGACAATAAAACAATAAATAGAACAAAGACCAGAATCAACATGATAGTGGTTTGATGAAAGACATACTGAAGCCCTTCCTTTATGTTTGCAAGAGTACCTCCGGCACGCATTGTCAGCTTACCGGTGAGCGGCAGAAAGTAGATGAAGAGTACAGCTATAAGATACATACCAGTCATAGTAAAGTAGACAGCCTTAAAATCGAAGGCGTCAATAAGGAAGCCAGCCAATGCCGGAGCCATGATTCGGAGGAGATTCATACCAAGATTATTCAAGGCTACGGCGTTCATAAGCTGTTCCTCACCGACTATCTCAGGGATAATAGCCTGGCGTGATGGTATCATGAAGCCCATAATGGTTCCCTGGAGTACGGAGCCCGCTATTAGAATCCACCACGAGCCGGCATGTTCGGGACTCAGGTAACCTGTAGTCAATGCAAGAGCAATACTCAAGGCGACTACAGCCGAGCATGCCTGGCCAGCGAGCAGGACATACTTCTTCTGAACCTGGTCGGCGATAACTCCACCAAATAGAGACAGGAAGAGCATGGGGACAGCATTGGCCAAAGACATTGCTCCCAGAATTACTGCTGAACCAGTCAATCGATAGATGAGCATAGAGCGGGCTACCATTTGCATGTTCATGGCTGCTCTCTGCCCCAGCATAGCACCGTAGTAGATACGAAAGACGGGATTCTTCAAGGATCCAAAGGTTTTCAGGTTACTCAGGGGGTTTCTACCTCTACTACCTCCGGCTATGCCCAACTCAGTGTCCCCTTCTCAGCATTCATCTACTTCTTACTTCTACACTTTTAACCATAAAAAATGGAAGAGAAAGTTGCTCCTTACCCAGGTGCGAATTTTTCTCTAAAGTTGTCCTTTTGATTATATAGTTTACACCAATAATCCCGGTAAGCCTCTTCATGAGAACCGGGGAATCGCGGGTGAAAGGGTACCCCTCCACAGGACATTTCAATGTGGAACTGGGGTATCAATAGGTGAAACCTTTTCTACCTCATTTGCTCTAGCATACTAAATATAAGCAGTCCGAGTCCAGTAACGTAGGTTGTGCTGTACAACAGACACAAGTAGTGCCAAACAGTTTGCCGGTAAAATGCCGGCAGAATGCTGAGCCGTAAGCATTGTCAAATAAGGTAACATCCTGAGTTTTATTATGTTTGAGCTGGTTGAGTGTATTGACAGCTGAGGATATGGAAACATAATATATACAGTAGCTGATATAACCTCCCCGGATAATTCGGGTAAATACAAAATGAAAGGAAGGAGAACAAAATGACGACTGAGCGTGAAGCATGGCTGGCGTTGACGATAGAGGACGCAATAGAGCCTGATTTGCCCATTTGTGACCCACACCATCACTTATGGTTGAACCGCCCCGACGCGCGGGATCAGTATGGCGGCTGTTACCTGCTTGAGGAGCTGCTAAAGGACATTGAAGGAGGCCACCACATTGTCCAGACGGTGTTTATAGAGTGCAAATCGATGTACAGGAAGGCCGGGCCCCAGGAGATGCAGCCTGTAGGCGAGACGGAGTTCGTGCAGGACATCACCGCCCTGAGCGCGAGCGGGCAATATGGGACGACCGCCGTCGCCGCTGGGATTGTGGGTTTCGCAGACCTCACTCTAGGTGCCGCAGTAGCACCAGTGCTCGAGGCACATGTGGAGGCGGGCAGGGACCGGTTTCGTGGAATTCGGCATTCGGCCGTCTGGGATGCCAGTCCCGAAATGGCATCCCTTAGGGGTTTTTCTCCTAGGGGACTACTGCTGGATCCAAAGTTCCGAGAAGGGTTCGCCTGTCTGCAGAAATACAACATAAGCTATGAGGCCTGGTTGTACCATCCACAGTTGATGGAACTCGTAGAATTGGCACGAGCCTTCCCGGACACATCTATCATTTTGAACCATATTGGGGGTCTCCTCGGTATCGGCCCCTATACCAGGAAGCATGATGAGATGCCCCAGGAATGGAAGCACGGGATTGCTACGCTATCGACCTGCCCTAACGTGGTCGTTAAATTGGGAGGGCTCGGGATGTCGCGCTGTGGGTTTGGATGGTATGAGCGTGCTATCCCGCCCACTTCTGCCGAACTCGCTGAGGCTATGACTCCTTACTATCTCTGGTGCATCGAGCAGTTTGGAGTCGACCGATGTATGTTCGAAAGCAATTTTCCGGTTGATAAGATTTCATATTCATACACTGTTATCTGGAATGCCTTCAAGCGCATCTGCAGAGATTTTTCACCGGAGGATCGGGCTGCACTTTTCCATGACACTGCCGTGAGAGTGTACCGGCTCAGAACCGGTCAGGAAAAGTAATTCAGTAGCAGAGGCAAAACGTCTGCTTTGGCTTTTTTACCTATGATGCAGAGTTAAAGCTCCATGATATTGGACAATAAATAGCTGGTTTCGTGGAGTTGACTACCGCCAGGTTTTCTGATATAAGTTATTCGGAGAGGCTTTTCGGCCGCATGGCTCACAGGTCGTTGGTTCGAATCAAGCCCCCGCTACCGACATTATTATATTCAATAGGAGGTGTAATATGGCTCTGGGTAAAATAGATCATTTAGATTTTATTGTCGGTGATTTGGAAAAGGCAGAGGAATACTTTACTGAAAAACTAGGATTTAAATTCCTGAGAAGAAATGAGCATCAGGATAAATCAATTTCTTCCGAACTAACCGCACCGGCTGGTGATATTATCCTTCAGCTGCATCAGGGAAGCGAGGAAGAATTGAAAAAGCGCGGGGAGCAGGTACCTGAATTTGCTCTGTATATTAATCATATTGCCTTTAAGGTGGATGATATAAATAAAGAATTTGAAGAACTTAAAAACAAAGGAGTGTCCTTCAAGAGTACTGCCCCAGTGTTTAATCCGGTAACCGGTAGAACACTGGCTAATGCTGCTGATTCCAATGGATGTTATTGGATTCAACTGACAAGTTAAGAAAAGCAACCTGTATAAATAAGGCTATTATTTACCTTTCTATCGATAGCAGGCCAGAAGAGGGAAATCCTGAAGCTTGGGCGCAACATAGCGAAGGAGGAGAATAAATGCCTAAATTAACAATTAACGATGGTGCAAAGCTTAACTACCGTATCGATGACTTTACACCACCGTGGGTCGAGGACAAGGACAAAGACACAATCTTGATGCACCACGGTTTCGCTCGAAATATGAAATGGTGGACCATGATGGTGCCAGCACTTTCGAGAAAGTACCGGGTATTGCGCCTTGATGCTCGGGGATGCGGGGAATCTACGGTTCCAGCGAAGGGTGTCATCTGGTCGATAGAGAGGCTGATGGAGGACGTGGTCAATCTTTTAGACCATCTTAGCATAAGAAAATTTCACTGGGTGGGTGAGGCATCCGGAGGTATGGTAGGACTTATGTTTGCCGTTACCTATCCTGAGCGAGTTAACAGCCTCATACTGATAAATACACCTTTTAAACTCCCTGCTGACGCGATGCACTTCCGAAGTATGGGATACCAAGATCCACCTGAAGCCATCGAGAAATTAGGCTTCAAGGAGTGGACTTTCCGCACGTTAAGTTCCCGCTTTGGTAACCTCTCGATAGCTGGGCAACAAATCCAGGATTGGGTTATAGGGGAATTTTCGAAGACGCCTACTCGAGTGGCAGCCTCGTTCCTCCGAGTTTACCAGTCGTTTGACTTTTCAAACAGACTAGCGGAAGTCAAAGTACCTGTCTTGATTATTCGGGCAAGTAATTCTCTAGTCACGACACCGGAGGAGGAAGAGAAGGAGTATCGGTCCTTCGTGCAACAGCAGATTCCCAGCGCAAGAATTCTTACTCTCCAAGCCATTGGAGGCAATAATCTTCATTTATTGAGGCCAGACGACTGCACAGAGGAAATACAGAACTTTCTTGAAACGACGGTTCAATGAACTTTGTGATGCCGTGAAATAAAAGCACACGGACTGGTAGCGGTGAAATGACGTCCGCCGCAGCAGTTATTGAGATAATCAAACGTCTGGTACTACAGGAGATTGAATTTTCGTTTGCTTTTACTTTGCTTTAGCTTACCTTGCCGATAAGGCTGGAGCCTCTGGTTCGAGTCCGAAACAGCCTATCCAAGATAAAAAAGTAACAAGCCGTCAGAACGTTCAATAAAGGAATGTTTTTGTGCTCTAAATCCGAGACGATAAAATACTGAAACGGCAAGACATGATGATCTATAATAGATAACAGGAGAGTAAAGTGTTATGGCCACCTCGATTATAATCTACTTGGATGGGTGCAGCCCGGAATACTTGACGAGGAGTGAAACACCAAACCTAGATACGCTTGCGCGACAAGGGTTTTACACAATAGGCCAAGCAATCGTTCCTACCGTTACAAATGTCAACAACACTTCCATCGTTACCACTAGCTTTCCTGATGTCCATGGGATTACCTCCAACTATTTCTTCGATTATTCGAGCGGGAAAGAGGTTTACATGGAATCCCCAGAATTTCTCCTGGTCGATACAATATTTCACCGCACCGCCAGGAAAGGTAAGAAATCAGTTCTCCTTACCGCCAAGAACAAACTAAAGACATTGATCCAAGACGGTGCAACCATTGCCGAATCTGCAGAAAAGCCATCAGCGTGGCTGGTAGATCTTATGGGGCCTCCACCAGATATTTATTCTATCGAGGTTAATCACTGGTTGTTTCGAGCTGCCAGGGAGGTGTTGACGAAAGACTCGCCCGATTTGCTCTATGTAACAACAACAGATTACGCAACCCATACTCTACCCCCGGAGGATGATAGATCCCAGTGGAACATAAACCAGTTGGATTGTCTGCTTGGAGACATTTTGAATGTTTCATCTGATGTTGAAATTGTGGTAACGGCGGATCATGGAATGGGCGCAAAGACCCAAGCCTTGGATTTAAACCGGATACTTAAAGCTGGAGGAATAACCGCAAACGTAATCCCTATCATCAAGGATCGCTATATCGTCCATCACCAAAACCTTGGCGGTGCAGCTTATGTCTATCTAAATGACCTTTCCACCGTGGAGAAAGCCATGGCACTCCTGAAGGAAGAGAAAGGAATTGAGGCCATCCTGCCAAGTATGGATGCTGTAAAGCGATACAACCTTCACCCCAACCGAATCGGTCATCTTTTTGTACTAGCAGATGCGGATACGGTTTTTGGAGCCCTGCCCACCGCAAGAGAAGAGGTAAAGATCCGTTCCCATGGCTCATTGTATGAGCGTGAAATCCCAATCTATGCCTATGGTCATGGACCAATGTCCGTTTTACCTAAATCGAATCATGAAGTTGCTGCCTGGGTCACCTAATAGCCGGAACCGTGGCTGAACAAGAACAGAAGAAACGCCTATAATAATCTATCTTTTCGGTAGCGAAAGAAAAGGCCGAAGTTCTCGTATATTTCTTACTTGTTCCAGATTCCAAATTCTTTCAATTAGCTCCATTGTGTGGTCTTTCCCTAAAATTGGTATCATCAAGTCCTGACTTTTTTCTTCCACCTCTTCCCTTGTCATGGGATTTTCAGCTGTGCCCCTGACACTGACCACGTGCTCTCGGAGTAGCGTATCATCCTCCGTGATAATCTCAACGATACCCTGTCGCATGATTTTGGCCGCGGTTAGTTCAGGGTCACCTACCAAACTGATGCGTTTTTTCACTTCAAGCACTGCAGGGTCGTTCATGCGTTTGTATGAGTGAGCTGCCTCAAAGCTCAGTCGCCCATCAAGTAAGGCTACAGATAGTATGTATTGAAGGTTAATGTCAGGCATATCCCGGTTATTAACAATTTTGGCACCGTACTCTGGTAGACGGACTACAATGCTTTTTACACCCCTGGGCGCAATCTTATGTTTTTTTATCAGCAATAAAAGTGCATCCAGAGCAGCTTGTATCGGGGAACCCACCGGGAATCTCTTAATATTCGTGAACATAATCTCGTAATGACTGCCCAGTCCTTCTGAGAGTAGCTGAGGTTTGGGATCAGGAGAAAAAGCTTCAAGAAAATTGTCCTCCCCACTGAATGCGTCTTCAACCCCGGTAAACCCTGACTGTACCAAAATAGCCGAGGTCACACCATTACGGGCCGGCATCCCGCCAAATACGAAGGCTTTCTCAACATGCTCAGCATCTCGTGTCCAATAGGTAACACCAGAAGCCTGATGGGCTGTATATGATAATACCTGCCTCACCCGGTTAGTTTCCAGATGAGCTACCGAGGCTGCTGCTGCAGCAGCACCAAAGGCATTGCCAATGCTGTGAGTGCACCGATGCATCCGATACAGATTATCCACCCCCAGTACCTGAGTAATGCGGCAACCGATATCATAGCCAACGACGACTCCCCTGAGAAAGTTCATGCCGTCAGACTGTTCTCTTTCTGACATTGATAGAGCAGCCGGTACTATGCCGCATCCGGGGTGGGTATGGGCCTTAGGGTGGGAATCATCGGTTTCATCGGCATGTCCCATAATCCCGTTGGCAAAGGCTGAATTTATCGCAGATGTGACTGTGCGGGTACCTATAACCTGCGCCTCCTTTACCCCTGCTTGACCCCTGATATATTTCTTAGCTAGCTCGCCGGGCTTAAGTTTTGAACCGGAAACAATAGCCGCCAAAGTATCCAGAATATGGTGCTTTGCTTTTTCCATAACTTCTGCAGGAAGTTCTCTTTCTCCGCTTGTTGCAATGTAACAGCTTGCCTTCTCAATTACGCTTACGTCTGACCTGCTATCTTTTGGCATTTCTCCTCCTTTCCAGTGACGTTTTGACTTGCCTCCATAAAAGATACCACGGAAAGCCACCGCATGGCTTCAGGGGCGCTGGCCAAGTATGAGGCTGAGAAAGTTTTACTTTTTGACCTGCGCGGTCTACCAAATACAATATTTCTGACTCTCTAAATGCAGAACGACATATGGGACATTTATCTACTTTTTGCTTAATAGTTAGACTCATACATTCATGGCAGTATATATGACCACAATATGTGATAGCTATTTTATCAAAAGTATTTAAACATATTGGGCAAATATTATTTTCATCAATTTTAAAGTTATTAAGGTAGTTTATATTATTTTTATAGTGTAATAATTTATTATCTATCTTATCACATTCATTATGAAGTATTTCGAGTTTATTATCAATAGTATATTTAATATCATTAATATCGGTAATATTTTCTAATTCTTGTTTATTTTTATCAAATTTTACAATATCATCTTTAATAACTTGAGAATATTCATTATAATTATTGATATATTTATTATTTAATTTTATTAATGTATTTTTAATATCATAAATAGTTTTACAATTTTTAATAAAATTTTTAGTTTGTTCACAGATATGTGGATGAGAACAAAACTGTAATATTGTATCAATATTATATATATTTTCATAATAGTTATAAATATACATTTCTGAATTAGTAAAATTTAACCAAATTATCTTATCTTTTTTATTATCTATTTGAAACTCTTTTTTAACACTTTCGTGTGTATTATATCGATATAATTTATTACTTATTATATTCCATACATTTGGTGTAATATCTGTTTCATCTATAACCATTTCTGGTGTATTTTTAATACAAATTATATTTAATATTTTTATTAGATTAGATTCTAAAAATGATTTATTGGTTATACACCATTTATATCTACCATATAATGAACTAATTAGATCTATTTTTTTAATAATTTCTTGTGTTTGATCGATAATTATTCTACCCCAAGAGAAGAGTTGAAAAATAATATTATTTTGATTTAATAGATTATTGATATATATATTATTTAATAATTCATATCTAATATTTGAGAAAATAGTATTAAAATTTTGTTGATTACCTTGATATGATTTAATTAAATTTTTATATATTGGATTATCTAAAAAATTTATAGATAATATTATAAAATCAGCGTCTAAAATATCTTGATATGTAATTTTCTCATATTGATTCTTCGTAGTAATACAAATAATTTTCAAATCTATAGTATTAAGATCACTATGTTTATTAATTTCATTAAGCCAATGATTGCATAAATAGTTAGGACAAATTATCAGAGTAGCTTTAGTCTTAAGATATATTTTAGATTTAGAATTATAGATATATTCTATATTTTTGAAACTTGTTTGATTTTGTAGTGATAATGTGATGAAACATAATGTTTTTCCTAAAGATGTTTCATCTAATAGGATGCCACCATAATATTTTAGAGTATTATAATCAGGTTTAGTTAGATAGAATCTTTCTTGGTTAACATCTAGATATATATTATTAGATTTAATAATATTTTGATTATAATAGTCAATAGTATTATGTTTATTATTTATAGTATTTTTCTTCATTTGTTTCTGGATATTTTCCACATAATTTTAAATATTCTTCTGGAGTATATTTTTGTTTTATTTTTTCATAAATAATTTCATTAGGATTAAAATTCCATTTTTTAAATTGTTCTTTTGTAGGATCATAAATTTGTCCGTTATCTT
>SDBU01008668.1_pt1 | contig 11515 bp, 16 predicted proteins | sample 2277071 | NCBI WGS metagenome assembly SDBU01 (sample SAMN10397929, study PRJNA504765) | marine sediment metagenome | isolation source: marine sediment core GS08_GC12, 126 cmbsf | place: Arctic Ocean: Gakkel Ridge, Loki's castle | collected 2008 | reverse complement strand
GCTGGAATCGACATCTCTCTAGCGGTGGTTGATATCGTTTCAGCCAGCCAGGCGGTTTGAAAGCCTTGAGTGGTTCGTGCTATATTCTTTGATAAGGAGGTGCAAGAATGAAAAGAGCTCTATTGGCTGTTTTCCTTATTGGACTGTTTGCGGTATCCGGCCTGGCACAAACGTATGATGTGGCTTCGGACACGACCTGGCCGCCGTTTGAATGGGCGGATGCCGAAGGGAATCTACTCGGATTCGATCTCGATGTGATGCGCTGCATAGCTGTCCTGCAAGGATACGAGATCAACATCATCTCGTATGACTGGGACATCATCTTCGACGACGTGGGTATCGGTCGCGCCGATATCGGTGCCTCAGGTGCCACAATCACCGACGCACGAGAGTTAAAGGTTGACTTCTCCGATCCCTATTGGACGTCGGACCAAGCGATCCTCGTTCGCGCTGATCGCGACGACCTCAACATTGTGACGGCGTTAAGCCGTGGCTACACCGTAGGTGCTCAGGTGGAAACCACCGGAGCCGGATTCATTCAGGGATTGATTGATGCGGGAGTAAGCGTCATTCTTCGAGAATACACGCTCTACCCGCTCGCTGTCCTTGACCTGATCAACGGCAATATCGACGCTGTCATTCAGGATGAGCCGGCATCAGAGGCCAGCGCGAAGGCAGAAGAGGAACTAACCATTGTCGGTATCATCAAGACCAACGAGAACTTTGGGTTCTTTGTTCAGGAAGGCGATCCCAACGGCTTGCTGCCTCTGCTGAACGACGGAGTGAAGCAGCTCAAGGAATCGGGTGCCTACGACAATCTCGTTCGGGCCTATATGGGTACCGATTTGACGACGGTTGAAGCGGCATGGAGAGCAAGCATCGGCCTGCTTGACGCTGGGAACGTCGTCGACTTCGCCCAGTCGTTGGCTGACTTGGCAAATCAGTAGTTGAAAGCGCATTCGTAGAAAGGAGCAGGGAGGAGCGCGTGTAATGCCGCGCGTTCCTCTCGCTTCGTTTTGAAAGGTATACTTCATCCATGGCGACCATCTGGCAAAGCCTCGAGCTTCTCATCACCAGGGGATTACCAACCACGATTCTCCTGACACTTGGCTTACTTGGCGCCGGCATTCTGCTGGGGTTTCCGCTCGCGTTCGCGCAGGTTTACGGTTACCGCCCTCTTCGCTGGTTCTGTCGAGGATATGAACAGCTCTTTCGGGGCATTCCCGCGCTTGTTCTCATTCTCATTCTCCACAGTGGGTTGGCAAGGTCGTTCAATATCTTGCTGCCTGCCTTTACGTCTGCACTGATCGCTTTGGGGCTTCGCTCGTCGGCCTATCAATCGCAAATCTTTCGTGGCGCCATCCAGTCGGTTAGTCAAGGTCAAATGATGGCGGCGCGAGCACTAGGTATGAGCAAAATTCAGGCCATTCGCTACATCATTCTTCCGCAAGCCTTTCGGTTATCGATTCCGCCGTGGACGAATGAGTTCTCCAGCGTGCTCAAAGACACGTCGCTAGCCAGCGCCATCGGCGTGCTCGAGTTGACGAAACAGGGAACCCTAATCTTCACGCGTATTCAGTTTGTGATGGGTGTGAAATACGTCCTTGTGATCCTGATGCTCGTTGCCTTGGTGTATCTGGTATTGACTTACGCCGGAAATGCGGCGCTTGGATTCCTCGAGAATCGGCTGCGTATCCCCGGCTTTGAGATGAAAGGAAAGGTCGAACGATAGTATGAACGAATCCCAATCCAGCATCCCGGGCGATGTCATCCTGAAGGTCGAAGACCTGCATAAATCGTACGGTGACAATCATGTACTGCGCGGGGTATCCATGCAGATGCGACGTGGGGAAACGAAGGTTGTGATCGGCCCCTCGGGAACGGGAAAAAGCACGCTGCTTCGTTGCATCAATCAGCTCTCGGTCCCGGATAGTGGGCGCGTTTGGCTGGGAGACAAGGAAATCACGTGTCATCGCGAGAACATCAATTGCATTCGTGCTGAAATCGGATTCGTGTTCCAATCCTTCAACTTGTTCACACATTTGAACGCGCTGGCCAACGTGCGCATTGGGCCGATGAAGGTCAAGGGCATGAAGAAGGATGCGGCCACTCGTTTGGCGATGGAGGAACTGGAGAGGGTCGGGCTGGCGGACAAGGTAGATGCCTATCCGGCTGAGCTTTCAGGAGGCCAGCAACAGCGCGTGTCGATCGCCCGCGCCCTGGCCATGTTCCCGCGGTTGATGCTGTTTGATGAGCCGACCTCGGCGTTGGACCCCGAACTCATCGGCGAGGTGCTTGAGGTCATGGTCAGCCTTGCCAAGGAGGGGATGACCATGCTCGTCGTCTCGCATGAGATGGGATTCGCACGTTCTGTGGCAGATGAAATTATCTTTATGGAAAGTGGTGGAATCCTTGAACAAGGTCCTCCGGAAGAGTTCTTCACGGCGCCTAAGGAGAAGCGGACACGTGAGTTCTTAAGCAAAATTACCGAATTGTACGGAGAGTAGGAGAGAGAATGGGTTTCTTCCAATTCGCATGGGACATTCTGCCTAGGTTGCTTGAAGCGACGAAGATGACGCTTTGGATCACGGCAGGATCCGTCACCCTCGGTTTCCTCGTTGGCATCTTCCTTGCGATGGGAAGGGTGTACGGGCCGCGTCCCGTCCGCTGGATTACGGGTGGGTATATTCAGTTCTTCCGGGGCACTCCTCTGCTTATCCAACTGTTGGTCGTTTACTACGGACTCCCTCCCTATCTAAGCACACTGGGTATTCGGATCTCTCCACTTGTTGCGGCGATTATCGGATTGGGCCTGAATAGTGCCGCGTATCAAGCCGAATATTTCCGCGGAGCGGTGCAATCGATTCAATCCGGGCAGATGATGGCGGCCCGCGCTGTTGGCCTCAGCCGTGTCAAGTCCATTGTCTACGTCATTCTCCCACAGGCTTTGAGGTTGGTGATTCCGTCTTGGTCCAACGAGTTGATCTACTCCATCAAATACTCGTCTCTTGCCTACTTCGTCTCACTCACCGAGCTGACGTTCGTCGGCAAGAAGATCGCACTGCACACGGCGCGCACGTTCGAGACCTACATCATCGTTGCCGCCATCTATCTTGTGATCGTACTCATCGTGTCCAGACTGGTGCTCATGCTCGAGAACCGCGTTCGCATCCCCGGATTGGGCGCTCCGGCTGAACATCGCTGAGTCTTCATTCACGAAACAACACAGCGGCGATTACGCGTGACCATAGAACTCACCAAGGATCATCGCCAAGCGTTGATCCTGTCCCTCAAGCAGTATTTTGCTGAAAACCTGGATCAGGACATCGGGGATTTATAAACATCCTTGTTGTTCGATTTCATCATCAAGGAAATCGGTCCCGTCATCTACAACAGCGCTGTCGCCGACGCACAAGCACGCATACAGGAGATGGTGGCCGAACTGGACGGCTCATGCCACCAGCCCGAATTCACCTACTGGAAGCGGTAGAGCTCTCGAACTCTTCCGTTGAGTTTGTCCCAGATGACGTTCCCGCTATGCTGGATCGGGAGGTCAACATGGGATTGAACGAACAGCAAATCGAATTCTGTGAGACGAGCCGATGGGATTTTTCGGATCTTCGCGCCTTGTTTCTCAATTGTACGCTGAAGAAATCGCCCGAGCTTTCGCACACGGAGGCCTTGCTTTCCGTTTCTCAGACGATCATGGAACGAAACGGCGTGACCACGGAGATGCTCCGTCCGGTGGACTTCAACATCGCTTCCGGAGTGTATCCGGACATGACGGCACAGGGGTGGGAAGTCGACGATTGGCCGGACATCCACGAGAAGGTGATGGCTGCAGACATTCTTGTGCTGGGAACGCCCATTTGGCTGGGCGAAAAGTCGTCGATCTGCACTCAGGCGATTGAGCGACTCTACGGGATGTCGGGCATTCTTAACGAGCACGGGCAATATGCTTTCTACGGCCGCGTCGGTGGCTGCATCGTTACCGGGAATGAAGATGGCGTCAAGCATTGTAGCATGAGCGTTTTGTATGCTCTACAGCATCTGGGCTATGTCATCCCTCCTCAAGCCGATGCCGGCTGGATTGGAGAAGTGGGGCCGGGCCCTTCGTATCTCGATCCCGGATCCGGCGGGCCCGAAAACGATTTCACCCAACGCAACACGACGTTCATGGCGTGGAATTTGCTGCACCTGGCGCGGATGATCGTAGACGCGGGCGGTATCCCCGTGCATGGGAATCAACGAGCGGCTTGGGATGCCGGCTGTCGCTTCGATCATCCCAATCCGGAATACCGCTGAAACCAAGCACTGCAATCTGATTGGCTGTAACGAGTATCCGTCATTGATTTCGAGAAAACGCTCATTGACAATGGCTCATCATGAAGAGTGAATCAATGACAGAAAGCATCCACGGCCATGAGGTCATGCGAAGAATGATCGAATCGGGCGAGACCTACACCCAGAACACGCTTCGAACAGCCATCGACGATTGGTTTGGGCAGGTGACTCGATTTCATACTTGCTCAACAGAGAACATGACCGCAGACGAGTTAATCGTCTTTCTGGCTGAGCGGCGTAAGTTAACCTCCGACGAAACCGGCTTTCGGGTAAACGAAGACGAGATCTGCGACGATGCCTAGTGCGTCAAGCACTCGTTCCTGCTACAGGCCCTGCAACGCGGTCGAAAGGATTGTGACCTGAATCATCCGAGGATTTCCGCACGAGGGTTCATCGAGTCCGACGGCAACGAGCTGCTGTCCAGCTATCGCGATCGGGCCGGCGACTGGTTCGTATTCCCCGGCGGGGGGCAACGTGCCGGGGAGACTCTACACGAATGCCTGCTGCGTGAGGTGGAAGAAGAAACGAGTCTGAAGATTGAAGTAGGCCGCCTGCGCTGGGTGCGCGAATTCATTGCCGCCGACTTCCCTGACTCGGAGATCGATCCCGGCTTTCATCAGGTAGAGATGATCTTCGAGTGTCGCATGAAAGAAGGGCAAGGTGCTAAACTCGGTTCGAATCCCGATCCAAGGCAAACGGGCCTGCGCTGGGCTTCCATCGAACAGCTTCTCGCCCTGCGCTTCTTCCCGCATGACGTCGCACGAATCCTGAACGGCGATCTACCGGATCGGGAATACCTTGGAGCGGTCTAGGTTCCTAAACAGGAGGATGTGATGAGCTCGTCGGACGGCCGACTGCCGGTTCGATTCGAGACTGAACGATTGTTCCTGCGTCCCTATACCGAGGAAGACGCCTCGTGGTACTACCGGATGAGCCTGAGAAATCGCGAACACTTGAGGCGCTACGAATCGGGCAACGTGGCCATGTCGCTGACGAGCGAGGAACACACGCGGAGGACCTTGGGCGTTCTGGCCACTTATTGGGACGAAGGAACGTGCTATTTCGTTGGGGCCTTTGCCAAAGCTACAGGTAAGTTCGTGGCTCAGGTATATGTCGGGCCGTTCAATCGGGAGCCGGCCGACTTCATCATCGGGTACATCGCCGATTGTGTCATCGAAGGGCGCGGTTACGTCACGGAAGCCGTCATGGCGACGGTGGCGAGTATCTTCGATCACTTGGGAGCGGATCGAGTTCGTATCCATTGCGACGAAACCAATGCGCGCAGTCGCCGAGTGGCCCAACGATGTGGCTTCCACAAAGAATCGAGCTTTCTCGAGGAAAAGACGGGGCCGGACGGCGAGCTCCATACTTGCACCACGGTCGTATATCTCAGACTACGAAGCGAACGCGCTTCGGGCTAGAATGCAGCGGTGAGTGCAGATGCCGATCCTTGATATCGAAGCGGTCCTGTTCGACCACGAAACCATTCATCCGGGCTGGGTAAAAGAGATTGCCGGCGCGGCCGGGAAGATCTTCGAAACACCACCCGGACGAACGTGTGTTCGCATTCGAGGACTGCCCCGTTCGCACTATGCGGAGAACAGCATTGAGGATACTCTACAGCTTTGTCCTGTGTTCGTATCCGTGCTCAAGGCCCGGTTGCCTGAAATCGAGGACCTGCGTGTCGAGGTTGAGAAGCTCACGGCGGCGATTGCTGGGATCATGGAACGCCCGGTGGAGAACGTCCATGTCCTCTACCTACCCTCAGGGGCGGGGAGAATCTCTTTCGGAGGGAAGCTGGTCGAGTAGACGCTCAGACTGAGCGGGAGGGTGAATGAAGTTAGGACTGGGCACGATCGTGTTGCTTTGGACGCCACGGGTGTTGGCAATGGCATTAGCTCTCTTCCTGGCGATGTTTGCCATGGATGTGTTTCTCGAGGGCAATGATTATTGGAAGACCAGCGGCGACTTCGTCAAACATCTCATCCCGTCGCTGTGTGTGATCGCGATCCTTGCCATTGGTTGGCACCGCGACGGGTTGGCCGCCCTCGGTTTCCTTGTGTTGGCGATTGCCTACTTCATAGTCTTCACCGGCTGGAAGCACCTCCCGGCGTCGTTGATCTTCTCGCTTCCTCCGCTGGGAATCAGCATCGCTTTCTATGCCAGGATGAGGCTGTTGAAGGACTCGAAAGCGAGAACCGGTTGAATCTCCCAAGTCCCGGATCAAGGAGCGTGAATTGACTTCCTATACCTGGCTCATTCTCGATGCAGATGGAACGTTGCTCGATTTTCGACGAGCCGAGGCCGTCGCCTTGGAAGAGACGCCCATTCAAATGGGGCTGCAAGTTTCCTCGGATTTCCCAGGCACCTATCACGCGATCAACGACTCCCTCTGGCGGGAATTCGAAGCCGGAGTCCTGCACGCACACGAAGTCAGGAACGAGCGCTTCATACGAGTGTTTGAGAAATTGGGAATTGCCGGCGATTCGAACGCATTCGGCGAGGCATTCTTGAAGAAGGTCATTCGGGAATCGACGTTCATCGATGGAGCCGAGTTGCTGTTGACCAGGCTGAAGAATCGTATCGGCCTGGTCCTGCTGACCAACGGGTTTGCCGATGTGCAGCGTGCCCGTATTGCACAGTTGGGGCTGGGAGATACGTTCGATCACGTGATTATCTCCGAAGAGGTCGGCGCGGCGAAGCCCGATCGCGCAATCTTCGAGATTGCTTTTGAGCGAATGGGGGGTCCGGACAAGGCCAATGTACTCATCGTCGGAGACTCCCTCTCTTCGGACATCCGCGGAGGATTGGACTACGGCATCGATACCTGCTGGTTCAATACGGATCAGCGCGCCAACACGACGGAGATCGAGCCTACCTACGAGATCGGACATCTGAACGAGATTGCGGAGCTGCTATTCCCTGCCGAGGTGAATCATGACGGATCCGCTTCGTGATCGATTGAGGCAAGCCTATGACAACGGTGCTGAAGCGCGAGATCGATACGTCTTGCCGGAATGGAAAGCTGACGAGCGGGTTGGGTTCTTACAGCAACTCCGAAAGAATCGACTTGTCACGCTACTTGAGGTGGGAGCCGGAGTGGGCCGGGATGGTCGGTTCTTTGCCGATCAGGGACGTGACGTGACATGCATCGACCTGTCCCCCGAGATGGTGCGGCTCTGCCGAGAGAAGGACTTGTAGGCATTGGTGATGGACGTGGCAGAACTGTCGTTTAAGGACGAATCGTTTGATGCGGTCTACTCGTTCAACAGCCTGCTCCACCTGTCCAAGGACGAGCTTCCCACTGTGATGCTTGAGATCCGGCGTGTTTTAAGGCCGGCGGGCCTGTTTTACTTCGGCACCTGGGGAGGATTCGATCATGAAGGGATCCATGAGGGTGACGACCATGACCCTCCACGATTCTTCTCGTTCTACGACGATGAGCGATTGAAATGGGTGGTCGGCGAGGCATTCGACATTCTGGATTTTCGATCGATCGACATGAGTGAAGGCGATCCGCGATTCCGTTTTCAATCTCTCTTGCTTCGCAAACCGTAACGCCACTACCCCGGTTCCCAATCAAGAAGGGCGCAACATGGAATTGAAGGAACTCGTGGCCACCTCCAGTCTAGCGGACATCGCCCTGATCAAATCGTTGCTCGATAGTGAAGGCATTTCCCACCTTGCCCAGGGGGAGCATCTCCATCTGGTGCGTCCGTTGATCGAACCCGTTCGCTTCCTTGTCGCCGAGAGAGATCTCGACCGAGCCAAGCTCCTAATTGGTAGCATTCGGTTATCGTTCGGCTCGTTTGCTGATTTCAGCGACGGCGAATGATTGCAGAATGAGGACACCTGAGAAGGAGTATCGAATTGCCCGAGTATCGGACTTGAAACAATTGGAGGAACTACGATGGCGCTTTCGCACCGAGGAAGATGGGGAGAGACAACAAGGAGTGTTCTTCTTGCTGAATGCTGTATTCTGCTTGACAAGGTAGAGAGGGGGCGTAGAGGATGAAACGAAACCGAACAGGATGGCTTGTCATGATCCTGATGTTCGCAGCAGGTGTTGCTGGAATGGCGCAGTGCTTCACGGAAGTGGAAGACAACGATTCAGTAACGTTGGCGGACTTTGTGGCGGATCTTCCCGGAAGCGGATGCATCGACGGCTCAATTGGAGTGGTGGGCGATATCGATTTCTTCTATTTTGACTTGAGCTCTCCTCGTTGGGTGCTAATCGAGACGATTACCAACGAGGATACTGAGATCGCGCTGTTCGACGCAGATGAGAATTTCATTGCGCGGAACGATGACATTGCACTCAACGTCTACTCCAGCGGAATCGAGCAGTATCTGCTTGCCGGCCAGTATTTCGTTGCGGTCTGGGAGCACGACGATGACAACGTTATTTACTCCTATACGCTCAGTGTCAGTACGGGAGACTGCGCCGAGGAATACGAAGACAACGGCTCTCTCGGGTTAGCCGACTACCTCGGGCAGCTTCCTGGTGAAGCTTGCGTGTCCGGAACGATCGGAGTTGTTGGCGATACCGACTTCTTCTCGCTTGATGTGCTCGATTGGACCGTGCTGACCATTTTGACAGCGACGGACGAAGACACGGAAATCGCGTTGCTGGACGAATTCGGCGATGCCATTGCCGTCAACGACGATTACGTCACCGGCGAATACTGGAGCTGGATCGAGAAAGAAGTTCCGCCGGGAACATACTACGTGGTGGTCTGGGAGCATGACAACGACAACGTCATCTACGACTACTCTCTCGTTGTAACGGGAAAGTCCTGTATCTCGGAAATCGAACCCAACGACGATTACACACTGGCCGATGACATGGGCGCCGTGCCGGGGCATCTCTGTGCAGCCGGTTCCATCGACGGGATCGGGGACCTCGACTATTATGAGTTTGACGTTGCTGTGGCCACCCATGTGACCATTTCAACGGAAACAACCGGCGATACCAAAATTGCTCTGTTCGACGAATTCGGCAATATTCTCGCGGAGAATGACGATGTGTCGGTCGGCGATACGTCAAGCTGGATAGGCATCGATCTGTTTGTCGGCGTTTACTATGTGGCAGTACGTGAATTTACCGGTACGGATTGGATTCCCTCCTACACGCTCTATGTGACAGGAGACTAGATCCTGCACGTTTCAGGATCCGGACAGACAAGGAGAAGCGCCCAGGCGTGTGCCCGAGCGCTTCTCTGCGGTAAGGTGAGCAATATTTCTCAATGCCCGGCGCCATGGAGAGAAATCAGTATCACCCAAAGCCAGATTATCCCATGTATCGGAATGCAGAACGAAAATGATTGACCATGTAAATGCGATCCGACATGAGCCGTCTCAGATCGCCGAGTGCGAACGACGCGTCACGGATTGTGCTATCCTCCATCATCATGACAAAGAGACAGATGCTGGCCCTTTCAGGTCTGCTGATCGGGCTGCTGATGGGAGGCTGTGTGACTCCGGCCCTGTTGCCGGTGGCCGTGTTTACCTTCAGTTCGACGTCAGGAGAATCGTCTCTAATCGTCACCTTCGATGCATCCGGATCTCAGGCCCCGGACGGAACGATTTCGAAATACGCCTGGGATTTCGGCGACGGGACCACAGGCGGGGAGATGATCACCGCTCACTTGTACCAGACCGATGTGGAAGGCACTTACACGGTGACGTTACAAATCACCGATCATCTGAGCCAACAAGCTTCGGTCACTGCTGAAGTCACGGTACAGGCTCCAACCATCGAAGCTGTGGATGCCTCAGTTGAGTTCGTGTGGCCGTTTCATCACGACGCTTCAGGCGATGACGCAGCCAACCTGAACGACGAGTACTTCACGCTTCAAAACAAAGGGGACGAGATCGTCGACCTATCCGGGTGGACGGTGGAAAACGAGCGCGGCGTCGCTTTCCGCATTCCCGATGGCGTCAGGCTGGCTCCCAACGCGGTGATCTACGTCCATTCCGGCAGCGGGTTGAATACAACAGGCATTCTCTATTGGAACGCCTCCCAGCCGGTGTGGAATGACGACTATGACCTCGCGATACTGAGGGATGCTGAAGGAACAATCATCGATTACTACTCCTACAATTCATGCTGACACTGCGTTCCGAGAAGAACCAGTTGCTCTGAGGTATAGCCAATCTGTGCTAACTTCACGTCGTATTCGGACAAGCAGTTCGCTTCGGGCTAGATAGCGTGAAGGACGTCACCAGCGATGTTGACCGCGTGATCTCCCATACGCTCCAGATTGTGCAGAATCTCGACGTAGAGAATCCCGGCTGTTGAATTACAATCACCTCGCTCCAATCTGCTGATGTGATTGGCCTTGTATTCTCGCTCCAGCCGATCGACATCTTCTTCCAGCACAAGTGCTTCGCGAGCCAATTCCAGATTCTCATCTCGTAGCGCCTCGACAGCCGTGTCATGCAATGATATTGTCTTCTCGAAAAGATCACTCAGGTCGCGAAGAGCAGACTCCGAAAGCTCGTGGTTCTCACGCAGCAGAATCAGCGCGCGCTGTGCGATGTTGACGGCTTGATCGCCGACGCGCTCGACGTCTCCGGTTACGTGGTGAAAGACATGCAGTCGTCGTTCTTCTTTGTCAGACAGGGCATCACCGTGAATGCGGTCCAAGTAGCCCAAAATCTCCCGTTTCAGATCGTCTACTGCCTCTTCGATCTTGAACACTTCGGAAACCATGCTTCGGTTACGATCCATCAAGCCACGATGACAAGAGCGGATCATCGAGCTAGCCATTTCAGCCATACGCAGCAATTCGCGCCTCGCCTGATTCAATGCCACAGAAGGCGTCAACAGGAATTCTTCAGCCAGAAACTGAGGAGTGGCCGTGGCCGTGGTTTCTCGCCCACGCACGATACGCTCGACAAGCCAGACCAGTCCACCCACAAACGGAATAAGAGCCACTGTCACGGCAACGTTGAAGATCGTGTGCGCGTTGGCAATCTGTCTAGGAAGAGAGGCTGACGTGAGCGCCACCGCTCGAGCGAACCATCGCACAAAGGGAATGAATACGGCAACCCCCGCCACGTTTACTAGCAGCTGCGCCATTGCCAGTCTGCGTGAGGATACGGAAGAGCCGATCGATGCAACTTGAGCGGTAACTGTCGTACCGATGTTGGCTCCCAGTGCGAGGGC
>SDBU01008667.1_pt1 | contig 11515 bp, 19 predicted proteins | sample 2277071 | NCBI WGS metagenome assembly SDBU01 (sample SAMN10397929, study PRJNA504765) | marine sediment metagenome | isolation source: marine sediment core GS08_GC12, 126 cmbsf | place: Arctic Ocean: Gakkel Ridge, Loki's castle | collected 2008 | reverse complement strand
GAATCATGCTTGGCCATAAGGGCATTTCGTATTCGAGTTAACATATCGGCAATTGGGTCAGAAAGAGTCATTTTTATTCCTCAGTCCTTTTTACCAACTTGATTTTCTCACTCCCGGAAGCTGGCCGGTAAGCGCCAGCCTACGGAAACAGATACGGCATATGCCGAATTTACGAATATAGGCACGAGGCCGTCCGCAGAGTGAACACCGGTTATGCTGCTGCACTCCATATTTAGTTGGTCGTTGTGCTTTGACAATCTTTGATTTCTTAGCCATTACTACTCCATTTCGTCCTTGGCAAAAGGCAGGCCAATCAATTCCAGCAGGTGCTTACTTTCTTCATCAGTTTTGGCCGTGGTGACGATCGATATTTCCAGTCCTCGTGTTTTGTCTATCTTGTCATAATCCACTTCGGGGAAGGCGATTTGTTCCTTGAACCCCAGGGTATAGTTGCCCCGGCCGTCAAAGGCATTAGGGGGAACTCCCTGAAACTCGCGCACACGAGGTAACACGGCATTTAGCAGTCTGTCCAGGAACTGATACATGCGTTTACCTCTTATGGTTACCTTCAGCCCAATAGGCATTCCCTCTCTTAGCCTGAAGGCAGCGACTGATTTCTTGGCCCGGGTGGTTATGGGATGCTGCCCGGAAATAGTGACTAAGTCAGCTTCAGCCGATTCCAGTGCTTTGGCGTTTTGAATTGCCTCACCCACACCAATATTGAGCACTACCTTTTCTATGCGTGGTACCTGCATGATGTTTTTATATCCGTGGCGTTCCATCAGTGCCGGAACGGCTTCTTTCTGGTATTTCTCTTTTAATCGTGACATTTAGTCAATCACCTCTTTGCAAGCGCGACAAATTCTAACCTTTCGGCCATCCTCCAGGAAAGTGAAGCCAACACGGGTAGGGTGATTGCACTTCTCGCAAAACAACATAACATTTGAGACGCGAATTGGTGCTTCCAAATCGATTATGCCAGCCTGCCTTGCCTGTCCTCTCGCTCGGGAGTGTTTTTTAATAAAGTTAATCCCTTCGACTAGTACCCGTTCTTTCTTCGGATGGGCAAAGCGCACCTTGCCCTTTTTACCTTTATCTTTACCGGCGATAACTAATACCGTATCATTCTTTCTAATCTTCATCGTTGACCCCTCACAGTACCTCCGGTGCCAGGGAAATAATCTTGGTGAAATCCTTATCTCTCAGTTCTCTGGCTACCGGACCGAAGATCCGGGTTCCCCTGGGGTTATTCTTATCGGTGAGAATCACCGCGGCGTTTTCATCAAACCGGATATAAGAGCCATCGGGACGGCGATATGGCTGAGCCGTGCGAACGATGACTGCCTTAACCACCTCTCCCTTTTTCAGGGCGGCTCCCGGTATAGCTTTTTTTACCGAAGCCACAATGATATCACCGACTCGAGCATATCTTTTTCCGGTGCCACCCGGCACGTTAATACACATAATTTCTCGAGCTCCGGTATTATCAGCTGCTTTAAGTCTGGTAGACGGTTGAATCATATCACTCTATCCTAAATCCTGGCTTATTTCCTGAGGTTTAATCTCAGCGACCTCTCCTTTGGTTATTATCTCAGTGACTCGCCATCGCTTATGCCTGGAGAGCGGGCGAGTTTCGGTAATTCTCACCATATCCCCGATGCGGCATTCATTTTTCTCATCATGAGCTTGGTACTTAATTGCCCGGGTGATGGTCTTTTTATATTTTGGATAACGTTTGGGTGTATCTACAGCTATCACCACTGTCTTATCCATCCGGTTATTAATGACCCGACCGAATCTGGTTTTATGTTTCCCTTCCATAAGACTACCTTATTCCCAGCTCTCTTTCTCTCATTATTGTCTTGATCCTAGCAATTTTCTTCGTCACCATCGGAAGTTCACGATGGTTTACTAGCTGTCTGGTAGCCAAGCGAAAGCGGAGGTTGAACAGTTCCTGGTGAGTATCTTCCAGTTGCTTGGCTAGTTCTTCAGGGCTCAGCGCCCGAAATTCATCCACCTTCAACTTAAACTATCTCCTTTTTCAAGAATCACGGCTAGTGGGCGATGCCTATTTCCCTGGCCACAAATCTGGTGGGTATAGGGAGCTTTTGTGAGGCCAAGCGGATTGCTTCTTTGGCTGCTTCCTCATCAATACCGGCCAGTTCAAATAAGATTCTACCTGTTTTAACCACGGCTACCCAGTGGTCCGGGGCACCTTTGCCACTGCCCATGCGAGTCTCCGCTGGTTTTTTGGTAACCGGTTTATCCGGGAAAATTCGTATCCAGACTTTACCACCACGGTGCATATAATGGGTAATGGCACGCCGGGCCGCTTCAATTTGCCTATCAGTAATCCAGGCAGACTCTAGGGCCTGCAGACCGTAATCACCAAAAAGAGTGGTGTTACCCGTCTGGGCACTACCCCGACGATGTCCTTTATGTGTTTTACGATATTTTACCCGCTTAGGTTGTAGCATCTTTTTCCTCTTTTTCTGTTGAGATGACCGCTTTTACCTCCGTGGGGGTGTCCTCAGCTTCCGCTATCTTTTTGCTTATCTTTTTCGTCGTTTTGGCTGGTTTCTTTTCCGTTTTTATTTTAGTTGTTTTCTTGGCAGTTTCTCCAGCTGCGGGTGTTTCCGGCTTTGCCGCTACTTCCGTGGCCGTGGCTACTTTTTTCCTTCTCACTGTGGCTGGTTTCTTTTCCGTTTTTACTTTGGCTACTGCCTCGGCAGTTTCGGCGGCTACTGGCTCCTCGGGTTTCTCCTCAGGCTCGGTGGGAGCGGCTGCCTTTTTTCTCCTTGTTGTGGGCTTAGCCGGTTTTTTGGCTGGGGTTGTTTCCGGTACCAATTCAGCGGTTACCTCGGCGGCTTCAGCAGTTACCGGCTCATCTGGTTCGGCAGCCGTGGCGGGCTCTGCTTCCTCACTTTTAACGGCAGCCAGCTCAGCGGGTATCTCTTCAACCTCTAGTTCCTTGAGTTCGGGAAGGATTTCACCCTTGTATATCCAGACTTTGACCCCAATCCGGCCAAAGGTGGTACGTGCCTCAGTAAAACCGTAATCAATATCCGCCCGTATAGTATGCAGGGGTACTTGTCCTTCGTGCATTGTCTGACGGCGGGCTATCTCCGCATCACCCAATCTACCGGAACAACTGACCCGTATTCCCTTAGCTCCCGCCTGCATGGTGCGGAAAATCGACTGTTTCATCGCCCTTCGGTAGGCAATGCGGCGCTGAATCTGTTCCGCAATCGTTTTGGCGACCAGAGTAGCATCGAGTTCAGCCTGTCGAATCTCCTGGATATTTAAGCGTACTCTATTTCCAATCAGTTGCTCAAGGTGAGTACTCAGTTCATCAACACGCTGTCCACCACGTCCGATGACGATACCCGGCCGGGCAGTATGAATGGTTACTGTTATTTCTTTTGCCTGGCGGGCAATCTCTACCAGAGAGACGGCGGCATCAGCATACTTAGACTGGATAGCTTGTCGAATCTTCAGGTCTTCTCGCAAAAACTCGGCATAATGGGCATCGGCATACCACTTGGCTTGCCAGTCCTTTATGATACCAACTCTAAAGCCTATTGGATGAACCTTGCGACCCAATTATGCCTCCTTATCGGCAACGATAACGGTAATATGGCTGGAGTTTTTAATAATGCGGTCAGCTCGCCCGCGAGCCCGGGGGCGGAATCGTTTCAGGGTTGGTGCCTCATTGGCAAAAATGGTGACAACTTTTAAATCCGAAGGTATCATTTGAAAATTATTCTCCGCGTTAGCTGCCGCTGATTTTACCACTTTGGCGATAACCCGAGCATTCGGTGTAGGGGCAAATCTGAGTAGCGTCAAGACTTCGTCCACCTTTTTACCTCGAACCATGTCGATCAGGGGACGCACCTTACGTACTGAGATGCCCGTATCTTTAGCTACTGCACTTACTTCCATTTCTAACACTACCTGTAATGAATAACCTACCTTTTTACCTGAGTAGTCTTTTCCGACCTGCCGGTATGCCCTCTAAAGGTTCGGGTTAAGGCAAACTCACCTAGTTTGTGCCCTACCATATTTTCGGTGATAAAAATTGGTACATGTCTCCTGCCATCATGCACTCCAATGGTTAATCCTATCATCTGCGGCATGATGGTGGATGAGCGTGACCAAGTTTTAATTACTGCCTTCTGACCAGAGCGGATAACTGCCTCAGCCTTTTTGAGCAATTTGGCTTCAATATATGGTCCTTTCTTAATTGACCTTGACACTGCTCACCTCTATTTACCTATTTTCTCCGACGCTTATTAACAATCAATTTATCTGAGGGTTTTGGCTTGCGGGTTCGATACCCCAGAGCTGGTTTACCCCAAGGTGTCTTTGGCCCGGGTAAGCCTATCGGGCTCCTGCCTTCGCCTCCACCATGGGGGTGGTCATTCGGGTTCATTGCTGAGCCTCTCACCGTGGGCCGCCAGCCGAGCAATCTTTTGCGTCCTGCCTTACCCAGTTGGATATTTTGGTGGTCAACATTCCCCACCTGTCCGATAGTCGCCAGGCAATCACTGCGAATACGCCGCATCTCTCCAGAGGCTAACCGAACCAAAGCGTATTCACCTTCCTTTACCATTAGTTGCGCTGCTGTCCCGGCACTTCGCACTAGTTGCCCGCCTTTTCCTTTTTCCAGCTCAATATTATGGATTAGCGTGCCGCCCGGGATTAGTTTCAGGGGTAGGGTATTCCCTACCCTTACCTCAGCATCGTTGCCTGACATGATAGTATCACTGACATTAAGTCCTACCGGGGCCAGAATATATCGTTTTTCTCCGTCGGCATAGTGAATAAGCGCGATGCGTGCCGAGCGGTTGGGGTCATATTCAATTGCGGCGACTCTACCTGGAATACCCACCTTGTCCCGCTTGAAGTCAATTTTACGGAGCATTCGCTTCACACCGCCACCGCGGTGGCGAACCGTTATTTTACCCTGGTTGTTCCGACCACCTTTCTTCTTCAGTGGGGTAAGCAGTGATTTCTCCGGCTTGCTTTTGGTTATTTCTTCAAAAGTAGAGCCGCTCATCCCCCGCCGACCGGGTGAGGTTGGACGATATGTCTTTAAGGCCACTCAGTTTTCTCCTTCAACAAGTTTAAACACCTTCAAAGAGTTCTATTTTGTTCCCAGGCTGTAGGGTAACCAGCGCCTTTTTCCAGTCCGGGGTCTGTACCATGCGTCGACCTACCCGTCGTGTCTTGCCATGGACCTTGGTGACATTAACTCCGGTTACCCTGACCTTAAACGCTTTTTCCACCGCTTGTTTGATTTGTGGTTTGTTCGCTTCTTTGGCTACCTCAAAGGCGTATTTATTTTGTGCTTGCAGCACGGAATTTTTCTCGGTGACCAATGGACGGCGTAATACGTCATACAGGTGCATGCTTCACCTCTTGCGCCTGTCTCTCTCCCCATAATTGTTCTGCTTTGCGTACTGACGATACTGTCACCAATAACATCTTGTAGGAGAGGATGTCAAGTACATTGAGCAGGTTCGCCGGCATTGTCTTAATTCCTTTTAGATTACGAGCTGCTTTAATAACATTTTCCTCTGGCTCAGGGGTAATCAGGAGGGCCGAGGAATTCACTCCGAGGTCAGCTAAAATCTGCACCATCTGCTTTGTCTTGGGTTCCAATTTCAGTTCGGTGATAACTTTTAACTCTTCATCTCGCACCTTGGCGGAGAGGGCACACCTTAAGGCTAACTGGCGCATCTTTTTTGGCATGGCTTGCCGGTAGTCCCTGGGTTTGGGACCAAAGATAATGCCACCTCCCCGGTGTAGTGGTGACCGCCGCCCGCCGGCTCGGGCTTGACCAGTGCCCTTCTGCCGGAATAATTTCCGACTGCTACCGGAGACCTGGCCTCTAGTTTTAGTTGAGGCTGTTCCCTGGCGAGCATTTGCCAACTGCCTGACCATTGCCTGATGGACTACCCCTTCGTTGAAGGGTACGGCAAAAACTTGGTCACTTATTTCAATGTGATCAAGCAGTTCTCCGGTAAGGCTATAGACTGGTACGCGCACTTCCTTACTTCCCCCTACCTGATTTTTTAATCAGTAGTAAACCATTCCTGCTCCCGGGTACGGCTCCTTTGACCAGCAACAGGTTGCGGGCAGGGTCGGCTTCAAATACCTCTATATTACGTGCCGTTACTCTTTGGCTACCCATGTGTCCGGCCATGCGCAGTCCTTTTAGTACTCTGCCGGGGGAGGTACCAGAACCGATCGAACCGGGGGCGCGATGTCGGTCGGATTGGCCGTGAGTTTTCGGTCCACCGGCAAAGTGGTGACGCTTGACTACACCGGCAAAGCCTTTCCCTTTGGATACGCCAATAATATCAACTAAGTCACCGGACTTAAACAGGCTGACATCAATTTTTTGCCCTACCTCAATCTCTTTAGTATCATCTAATCGGAATTCTCGGAGATGCTTGAATTGTCCGGCTTCCTTGAGATGTTCTCGCCGGGGGGACTTGAGTTTCCTGGGTTCACCAAAACCTAGCTGAATGGCATTGTAGCCGTCTTTATCTACGGTTTTCACTTGAGTTACCAGACATGGCCCAGCCTCGATGGCGGTTACGGCGGCCGCTTTGCCATCGTCTTCGAATACTTGGGTCATCCCTAGTTTTTTGCCGATAATTTCCGGTGTCATAACTTTAGCTTTCTGATAGTAGTCTGTTCTTACAGCTTAATATCTATTTCCACTCCTGCAGGTAAGTTCAGTTTGGTTAAGGCATCTATCGTTTTGGAAGATGTTTCTAAAATATCAATGATACGCTTATGGGTGCGAATCTCAAATTGCTCCTGTGAGTCTTTATCGATAAACGGGGAGCGAATCACGCTGAATTTTTGAATATGCGTGGGTAGCGGTACCGGTCCAACCACTACTGCCCCGGTGCGTTCAACTGCCCCGACAATCTGCTCCGCTGATTGGTCAACTATCTTATGGTCAAAACCTTTTAACTTGATACGAATCTTCTGTTTAGCCATATCTTTTACCCACCGTTTGTTCCGTAATTTCCTCGGTCAATTCCGCAGGCATTTTCTTATATTGATAGAATTCCAGGGAATGGGTGGCTCTGCCCTGAGTGAGCGACCTGACTCTGGTAGCATAACCGAATGTCTCCGCGAGGGGTATGAAGCAGTGAATAACATACAGTTCACCTTGTCCCTCGATATTCTCGATGTGTCCTCTCTTGGCATTGAGGTCACCAATGATATCACCCATAAATTGTTCCGGGGTGGCTACTTCTAGCCTCATAATCGGCTCTAACAGAATGGGTTTAGCTTTCATGACACCTTGCCTTAATGCCATTGAGCCCGCCATCTTAAAGGCCAGCTCTGAAGAGTCAACATCGTGATAACTGCCATCGTAAAGGGTGGTTTTAATATCAACTATAGGATAGCCCGCCAGCACTCCGGTTTCAATCGTTTCTTTAATGCCGAGCTAAACCGCCGGGATGTATTGTCTTGGTATTGTGGCACCTTTAATCCGGTTAACAAATTGAAAGCCGCCGCCCCGTTTCATCGGCTCAAGCTCAAGCCAGACGTGGCCATATTGGCCGTGTCCTCCGGTTTGTCGGACAAATTTTCCTTCCACTTGTACTGGTACTGTAATCGTCTCCTTATAGGCGACCCGTGGTTTGCCTACTTTGGCGTGTACCCCGAATTCGCTAATTAACCGATTGACGATAACTTCCAGATGGAGTTCACCCATACCAGAAATAATCGTTTGTCCGGTCTCTTCATTGTAAGTTACCTTAAAGGTAGGGTCTTCTTCGGTCAGCTTTTGCAAGGCTTCCCCCATTTTGTCCTGGTCGGCTCTTGTCTTTGGCTCGATGGAAATTGAGAGTACCGGCTCCGGGAACCGTATTGATTCAAGGAGCACCGGCTCCGACGTGTCACACAGCGTATCGCCGGTGAAGGTATTTTTAAGGCCTAAGGTGGCGACAATGGAGCCGGTATCAGCCTCGTCTACTTCTTCGCGACGGTTAGCATGCATAAGGAGCAGCCGTCCGATGCGCTCCCGCTTGCCTCGGGTGGCGTTGAATACCTGCCCGCCTACGGCCAACCTGCCCGAATACACTCTAAAATAGACTAGTCTACCGACAAACGGGTCAGAAACCACTTTAAAGGCCAGTGCCGAAAAGGGGGCTTCATCATCGGCGGGACGGGTGACTTCAGTTCCCAACCTGGTATCAGTAGCTCTTATCGGTGGCATATTTAGCGGGGAGGGCAGGTAGATGAGAATAGCATCAAGCAGTGGCTGGATACCTTTATTCCTCAGCGCACTGCCGCAGAGGATGGGTACTCCCTTATTGGCCAGGGTTACTCGTCTCAGGGCTTGTTTTATCTCAACGGGTGTGATATTACTGTCCTCAAGGTAAGCTTCCAGTATCCGGTCATCATGTTCGGCCAATTTTTCAATCAGGGCCAGGCGGAATTCGGCGCACATCTTCTTTTCTGATTCTGGAATCGCTACCTCTTGTGGTTCTGAATCCGATTCCCCGCCAAAGTGCCAAGCCTTATTCTCCACAAGGTCAATAATTCCCTGGTATGCTTCGCTACTACCTAAGGGAAGTTGTACCGGTAAGGGTTTGGCTTTCAAGCGCTGTTCAATCATCGATAAAGTTCGGTTAAAATTAGCGCCGACTCGGTCCATCTTATTAATGAAGCAGATTCTGGGCACAAGATACCGGTTGGCCTGCCGCCATACCGTTTCAGATTGTGCTTCAACTCCGGCCACGCCATCAAAAACCACGACACCACCATCCAGTACCCTCAGGCTGCGCTCTACCTCAGCGGTGAAATCAACATGCCCCGGGGTATCAATAATATTGATGCGGTGACCCTGCCAGTAACAGGTGGTCGCCGCGGCGGTGATGGTAATACCGCGTTCTCGCTCTTGCTCCATCCAATCCATCACGGCAGTACCGGTATCCACCTCACCGATTTTATAGGTACGGCCGGTAGAATAAAGTATTCTTTCCGTGACGGTGGTTTTACCAGCGTCAATGTGGGCAATAATACCGATATTTCGGATTTTGTCTAAAGGAAAACTTCTAGGCATAGCTCTAGTCTTTACTGATATTTGATTTTTTAGTGTAACATTGGAACTAATAATGAAAAACCTCTCACCATCGATAGTGGGCAAAAGCCCGATTGGCTTCAGCCATTTTATGGGTGTCCTCGCGTTTTTTAATGGTAGCGCCTTCTCCCTGCAAGGCGTCAAGGAGTTCCGCCGCCAGCCTCTCCGCCATCGATTTACCTTTCTTGGCTCGGGCTGATTTCAGTAACCAGCTTAGGGCCAAGAAGAGCCCACGGTCAGGCCTGACTTCCACTGGCACCTGATAGGTAGCGCCACCAACCCGGCGTGGCTTGACTTCAAGCAGTGGTGTAGCATTCTTTATCGCCTGTTCTAAGGTGGTAACCGGGTCTTTTGACGCTTGCTTTTCCATTAATGCCAGAGCGTCATAGACAATTCTCTCAGCGGTTCTCTTTTTACCACACTTCATTATTCTATTTACCAATTTGACCACGGTTACATTGTGATACTTGGCATCAGGGAATATTTCTCTTTTTATCGCTTGAGCTCTTCTCGACATTTTGGGCTCCTGTATTTAAGTAGTTCCCGTCTTTTCTTTAGCTAGTTTGGTTCCGTATTTACTGCGACCTTGACGACGGTTAACGACGCCGCTGGCGTCCAGTGCGCCCCGGACAATATGGTAGCGGACGCCGGGTAAATCTTTCACCCGTCCTCCACGAATCAGCACGACCGAGTGTTCCTGTAATTCATGACCTTCGCCTGGGATATAAGCGGTTACTTCCATGTGGTTAGTCAGCCGCACTCTGGCTATTTTGCGCAAGGCTGAATTGGGCTTCTTCGGTGTAGTTGTCCTCACCTGAGTGCAGACACCCCTTTTTTGCGGTGAGCCTTTTCCCTCAATCACCCTATTTTTCAAAGCATTGTAAGTAAAGCGTAACGCCGGTGATTTGGTCTTTTTAGTGACCTTCTTGCGCCCTTTACGAATGAGCTGATTAATTGTCGGCACTTATCGCCTCCTGCCCTACAATTTTAATGGATGAGCCTTGGCTCATCCACAATCTTTCCTGACAGGCTGAAACAACTTATTCCAGTCTATCAACTAGGCTGAATACCAACTACCAGAATTCAAGTGTAGCACAGTTAAATATTAGTTGTCAACAAGTCAACTATCGGATTGAATTATCCTTCAGCCAGCAGTTTTCGCATTTCCTCTCCGTTCTGTTTGCACCAGTCATAAATAATGCGCAGGTCGGTACCAGTACAGAAATGCCGAACTCCCATTTCAATGAATTCTTTGGCTTCTTCAAGGCTACTGACGGCATCCACTCTGGGGTGTACTCCCTTTTTTAGGGCTAACTCTATCATATCTCGCTCTTTCCTTTTTACTTCAGGGCTGTGTCTCCCTCCCGGCTTGCCGATGCTGAGGGCATAATCGCAGGGGCCAAAGTTGACCATGTCTATTCCCTCAACTGATAATATCTCCTCCAAGTTTTCCATGGCAGGTGCGTTTTCGATCATGATGGCAATCACCACTTCTCGCTGAGCCTCGGCCCACTCTGCGCTACCGGCTTCAAGCCCGTAGCCAACACTTCGTCGTGCGGTACAGGTATGATAACCACCGTCCTGGGGTATCGTCGTCCTCACGGCACGAACGCACTCCTTGACTTCTTCGGCAGTTTGGCAGTCGGCGAAGAGTACATTCTGAATGCCGGCATCCAGTGCTCTAGTAGTGATGAATACCCTTGGCTCGGGGTCTACCTTCATCATCGAAGACATGCGGGGGAATAATTCCACCGCCCGAGCAAAGTTTTCTAAATCGTTAAGTCCCCAAGAGGCATATTCGCCGACGAACTCAATACAATCAATTACTCCGGAATGCCCAATCATCTCAACAATCTGTGGTGAAGTATTAATCATATGAATGGCTAAGGTTGGTTTGCCTTCGTTCAGCAATTCTCTCAATCTATTTTTTTTCATGGTGCTCTCCTTTCACTATAAATTAGTTTCAATAGGTTTTTACTTCTCTACCTGGCTTCTCACTTTGGCGTAGAGTTCGGCGGCTTTAAAAGAGCTTCTTACCAGTGGTGCTGAGGCGGCTTGAGCAAATTCCATATCTTTAGCGATGCTTTCGTACTCGGTAAACTCCTCAGGGAGAATAAATCTGACTACGGGATGGTGCTGTGGAGAGGGCGGCAGGTATTGGCCGATGGTGAGCAGGTTGCAATCGGCTTCTCTCAGGTCGCTCATGACCTCAATGATTTCTGCCTTGGTTTCGCCCAGCCCGAGCATTAGACCGGACTTGGTCACCATTTCCGGGTTTAGCTTTTTTACCATAAAGAGGAGTTCCAGCGAACGATGGTAACCGGCTCCCGGTCTGACTTCCGGGTAAAGGCGAGGAACTGTTTCGATATTATGGTTGATGACCTCAGGGTGAGCTTCGAC
>SDBU01008666.1_pt1 | contig 11515 bp, 9 predicted proteins | sample 2277071 | NCBI WGS metagenome assembly SDBU01 (sample SAMN10397929, study PRJNA504765) | marine sediment metagenome | isolation source: marine sediment core GS08_GC12, 126 cmbsf | place: Arctic Ocean: Gakkel Ridge, Loki's castle | collected 2008 | reverse complement strand
GAATGCAACTACTTTTTAATAAAATGCGATATTTTCAAAGAACGTAATGAAAATTTTCATAAATTAGACTATTTCAGTGTTTGACCTGAATAGTTACCTATATTTTAAATCAGAAGCCAGAAGGAAGAAGTCAGAATATATAATACAGAAGCCAGGAATCATAAGTCAAAAGGCGGTGTCCAATCCTGCAAGAGGGGATTATCCGATCTTTTCATTCTGGCTTCTGGCTTCTGTATTCTATTTTATTTTATTTCAAATGTGTAGAAAATATCCTAATTTTCCTGTTATTTCAGCCGGGGGTATAATATTAATTGATGATAAAGTTTTGATTATAAAAAGAAAGTCAGAACCAAACAAGGGCAAATGGTCGATACCGGGTGGAGTGATAAAACTGGGAGAAAAGATTGAAGAGGGTCTGAAAAGAGAAGTTTTTGAAGAGACCGGCTTAACAGTGGAAATAAATAATCTCATCGATATAATTGAAAAAGTTTTTAAGGATGATAATGGCAGGATTATTTATCATTATGTAATCCTGGATTACCTATGTCAATGTGTTTCGGGTGAAATAAGAGTTTCTTCAGATGCAGAAGATTTTATGATGGTTGGTATGGATGAACTTAATGAGTTTGATATGGTTGACGGAATGAAAGAGGTGTTACAAAAGGCTTATGATTTATCTCGAAAATAAAAACCACGGATTAAGAATAAAAAAACAAGTATTTAACTCAATTTTGTTTCGAAAATAATACGCGTAGGGGCGGGTTTACCCGCCCTTTCCGCTGGCGGAGGTGTTCTTCACCTTCGCCCACGAAAAATAGGAATCCTGTTGAGCAGGATTTATAAATAAAGGGAAAAAACTTTGAAGATTGCAATAATCTGTTATCCGACTTATGGTGGAAGTGGAGTATTAGCTGCCGAACTCGGGAAAGGATTGGCGAACAGAGGGCATGAAATTCATTTTATTAGTTATAAAATGCCTTCAAGGCTAACTATGTCCTATGATAGAATATATTACCACGAAGTGGAAGTACTTTCATACCCATTGTTTGAATTTCCTCCGTATGCTCTTTCACTGGCATCAAAAATGGTGGAAATTATCAAATATGAAAATATTGACATACTTCATGTTCATTACTGTATTCCGCATTCTATCAGCGGATTTATTGCAAAGCAGATTACTAATAAGAAAAATGTAAAATTAATAACTACACTTCACGGCACGGATATAACTATCGTTGGCAGCGACCCTTCATTTTTACCGATTACAAAGTTTGGAATCGAGGTCAGTGATGGTGTTACTGCTGTTTCAGACTATCTTAAAGGTGAAACATACAAAGAATTTAATACTTCAAAAGAAATTCAGACTATTTACAACTTTGTGGATACGAGTTTATTTAAGAAGATAAAAAACGATAAATTAAAAAAAATGTTTGCTCCAAATGGGGAAAAAATTATTTCTCACATAACAAATTTCAGGCCCGTTAAGAGAATTGAGAACGTTATAAAAATATTTAAAATCATTCTGGAAAAGAGCAATGCAGTGCTTTTATTAATCGGAGATGGTCCGGAGAGAGTTAAAGCGGAGATTATGTGCAGAGAGATGAATATTTGTGATAAAGTAAAAATTTTAGGTAAACAGGATGGCATTGTTGAACTTTTGTCCATATCGGATTTATTTCTGATGCCGAGTCATCATGAAAGTTTCGGGCTTGCCGCGCTTGAGGCGATGAGTTGTGAAGTCCCCGTTATTGCTTCTGCTTCCGGAGGGTTGACAGAGCTTATCTCGGAAAATACCGGTTTTTTAATAGATAGAGATGATGTTAACGGCATGGCTGATAAAGGAATCGAAATATTGTCCGATGAAAATTTAAGAAATAATTTAGGCAGAAATGCAAGAAAAAGAGCGTTAGATTTTTTTAACATCGATATAATTATACCGCAGTATGAGAGATTCTATGAAAGGATAATGGAAGGTTAGGAATTTATGTAATGGTTAAAAAAGTTCGGAGATGGGCTCCACCTTCTTAGGTGGGGTACATCTTTCAAAAAAAAAAGAATGGAAGGTAAAAATTGGAAAATGATTTATACAAAAATTTAGAAAAGATTGATAATTACAGATGGATGATGCCGAAGACAGGCAGTATGCGTGTTCCGGGATTAATATTTTCAAGCGAGAAGATGCTTAAGCAAATATTTTCAGATGAAGCCCCGATTCAAATAAAAAATGCTGCATCTCTGCCGGGTATAGTAAAATATTCAATGGCTATGCCTGATATTCATTGGGGTTATGGTCTTCCCATTGGAGGTGTAATAGCTACAAACCTCGATGACGGAATTATTTCTCCGGGTGGAGTTGGGTCAGATATAAATTGCGGCGTCAGGCTTGTCCGAACAGACCTGGTTCAATCGGATGTGAAGGACTATATAAAAAATCTTATTTCATTGTTTTATCGCGAAGTTCCCTGCGGAGTTGGTTCAAGAGGGAGGATAAAATTATCTGATAAAGATGAAAGGAAAGTATTGACAGAGGGTTCTAAATGGGCTGTGAATCAGGGTTACGGCTGGAATGAGGATTTGGATTTTACTGAAGATAAAGGTAGTATCGATGGTGCCGATCCATCAGCGGTAAGCAGTAGAGCTTACCAAAGAGGACGTGACCAGCTTGGAACCCTGGGTTCGGGTAATCATTTTCTTGAGATTCAGGTTGTTGATGAAATATTTAATAATGAAATTGCAGAAAAGTTTTCATTGTTTAAAGGACAAATTTGTGTTATGATACACTGTGGGTCGAGAGGGTTTGGACATCAGGTTTGTGATGATTATCTTGCTAAAATGGGTCGGGCTGTGTTGAAATATAAGATTGAACTTCCCGACAGACAGCTTGCATGCGCACCCTTGAGCTCCCCTGAAGGAATAGAGTATTTTGCAGCGATGAAAGCAGCAGCAAACTATGCTTATGCCAACCGTCAATGCATTATGCACTGGGTGAGGGGGAGTTTTGAGCAGATTTTTGGAATGAGTGCTGAAAAAATGGGAATGCATCTTATCTATGATGTTACACATAATACAGCAAAAATTGAGGAACATATTGTTGACGGAAAAAATATCAAAGTTTGTGTGCATAGAAAAGGAGCTACCCGCTCATTTCCTGCAAATAATCCGGCACTTCCTGATAAATATTACAAAATTGGACAGCCGGTAATAATTCCAGGCGATATGGGAAGATATTCATTCCTGCTTGTGGGGAAAGAAAATGCGATGAAATATTCATTTGGCTCAACGTGTCACGGAGCCGGCAGATTGATGAGCAGAAGAAAGGCAGTCAGGAGTGCTAAAGGAAGAGACATTAACCGCGAGCTTGAAGATAAAGGAATTTTTGTAATGAGCAGGGGCAGGGATACTTTGAAAGAAGAATGCCCGGAAGCTTATAAAGATGTACAGGATGTTGTGGATGTTGTACATAATGCCGGAATTTCAGAAAAAATTGTAAAATTAAAACCAATCGGAGTTGTAAAGGGATGAAAAATATTTCTATCAGAAGATTCAAATCTTTAGTCAACGGAATTAAGGGGAAAAAAATTGCGATTATTGGAGATGTAATGGTTGACCGTTATTTCCTGGGAAAGGTTGCCCGGATATCTCCGGAGGCGCCCGTACCGGTAGTAGATATCGAGCAGGAGTTTTCTTTATTTGGCGGAGCTGCAAATGTTGGAAACAATATCAAATCTCTCGGGGGTGAACCTTTTCTAATAGGAATTGTCGGAGATGATAATACCGGCAGTTTTTTTATCGAATTGTTGAAATCAAATCAATTTGATTCAGGCGGAATAGTTATAGATAAGTCGAGACCAACGACCATTAAGACAAGAATTATAGCCGACAATCAGCATGTTGTAAGAACTGACAGAGAATCACGCGATGAAATTAATAAAAAAATTGAGAATAAAATTATCGCAGTACTTGAAGAAAGAATTAACGAATTTGACGGTATAATCTTAGAAGATTACAATAAAGGAGTTATGAAGAAAGGGATAATACATAAAACTATTTCTCTTGCAAATTCAAATGATATTCCTGTTACTATTGACCCAAAATTCAACAATTTTTTTGAATATAAAAAAGCCACAGTATTTAAACCCAATCAGCGTGAGGTCGAGTCAAAGCTTGGCATCACGTTTTCAGATGAAAGTAAACTAATAGATGCAGGTAAGAAATTGATTAACAAACTTGACTGTAAAAATGTATTGATTACACGCGGCGAAAACGGGATGACTTTATTTAAAAATAACGGCGAAGTTATACACGTTCAAACCCGGGCAAAAGAAATTCACGATGTATCGGGTGCAGGTGATACGGTAATCGCAACTTTAACATCTATAATAGTTGCAGGTGGGGATATAGAGGAGGCTGCATCGATTGCTAATTATGCCGCCGGAATTGTATGTGGTGAAGTAGGAGTTGTGCCGATAGATATCGATAAACTTAAAAAGAATTTTATAGAGGATAATGGGAAAAATATTTAAAATAGATGACCTTGTAAAATTTATACAGAAGGCAAAGAGTGAAGGCAAAAAGACTATTTTTACGAATGGATGTTTCGATATTCTTCACCGGGGGCATATAGAAATTTTTGAAAAGGCAAAAAGAATGGGTGACATATTGATAGTTGCCTTGAACAGCGATAGCTCGGTAAAGAAGCTTAAAGGAAAAGGAAGACCTATTGTCAATGAAGAAGACCGTGCATATATTATCGCATCTTTGGAATGTGTCGATGTGGTTTGTTTGTTCGATGAAGAAACTCCTGCCGGGATTATCGATTTAATAAAGCCCGATATACTTGTTAAGGGTGGAGATTACAATATCGATGAAATAGTCGGAAGAGAAAGTGTCTGGGAAAATGGAGGGGAGGTTGTTACTATTCCATTACTAAAGGGAAGGTCAACAAGCGGGATAATTGAGAAAATTATTAAATTCCATAGTAAATGAAAGAGTAAATCGTAAGGATGATTGTTGAAAAAATCAATATTTTTTATATTTCTCTTTTTATTATTTTTATATTCGCTGCTTGACCTTTACAGCGAAAGGTATATTCCGCCTGACATAAGTATTAATGAAATTGGACTTTATGATTATACAGGCTCGATACATATTCATACGGTATATTCGGATGGAAGCGGAACACCGGAAGAAATTGCTGATGCTGCGAGTAAACTCGGAATAGATTTCTTAATCATTTCTGACCACGACACCCTTGGAGCGTTAATAGATGGGAAAGAGAGATATTACAATGATGTTCTTGTGTTGACAGGAGTTGAAATTTCAACAGAAATTGGTCATATTTTAATTTACAGTCCTTCAGCGGATTTTAGGGATTTTGAATTAGATAGCTGCTTGGTTCAGCTTAAAAACAATAAATTACCTGATTATTATGCTGAATTCTGTCATCCCTTTTATACAGGGAGACCGGTAACGGATTGGAGTTATAAGGGATTTGATGCTCTTGAAATTTTTAATGGAGATACACAGTGGAGAGATGATAGTGCAGCAGAACTTATTATAGCACTTCTTGGTTCAATTATATATAGGAATCCTCTAAATAATCTGGTTGACCGTCCTGAAAAGAATATTCAAAAGTGGTGTGAGCTTATGGAGGAAAGGAGAATATATCAGATTGGCGCTGTAGATGCGCATTCAAATATAAAGATTTCAAAAAATTTTAAATTAAAGTTCCCAAGTTATGATAAAAGTCTAAGATTTGTAAAAACTCATATAGTGACAAAAGAAAAATTATCCGGTACTTATGATAAAGATAAATATATAGTATTTAATTGCCTTAAAAAAGGAAAATGCTATACCGAGCTTGGAAATTTTACCGACCCGAAAGGATTTGTTTTTAAAGCTAAAAATGAATATAGGACAGTTTATATTGGGGATGAAATTGAAGGGAGGGTAAAATTTTCGGTTGTTTTACCGGATACGGCGGATATTATTATAAAATTGTATAACAATAATAAGACTGTCCATACCTCTGACTATTATAAAATGGAATATACAACTATAGAGCCGGGGATGTATTGGATTGAAGTATCTCAAATAAGAAGAAAACCTCCTTTTTTTAAAAAAGTGGAAAGACCATGGATTATCTCAAATCCAATATTTGTTTCAAAAAATGCACTACAGTAACTTGTTTTAAATTGAAAAATTAATTACATTATAACAAGGAAAGGGCACGAAAAAAAAGATGAAGTCAGAAGTCAGAATACAGAAGCCAGAATATAGGAGCAGGATGACATTTCATCTTAGCCGGATTAAATTTTTTTCTTATTCTGACTTCTGACTTCTGGCTTCTGACTTCTGGCTTCTGACTTCTATTTTGTGTTCTTCGTGGTGAAAAAAAAGCTAAGAAATAAAAAAAAATGTCAGAATTTAAGGTAGTATCAAAATATAAACCAAGCGGCGATCAACCGAAAGCAATAAATGAGCTGACTAATGGAATAAAAAGGGGAGACAAGTTTCAAACTTTGTTGGGTGTCACGGGTTCCGGGAAGACCTTTACAATGGCGCAGGTTATTCAGGATATTCAGAAGCCTACTCTTGTATTATCTCATAATAAGACGCTTGCTGCTCAATTATATGGCGAATTTAAAGGACTTTTTCCTGGTAATGCCGTTGAATTTTTTATAAGTTATTATGATTATTATCAACCTGAAGCTTATCTTCCTCAGTCTGACACTTTCATTGAAAAAGATACGTCGATAAACGATAAAATAGAAAAACTGCGGTTAAAAGCTACCAGCTCTCTTATCTCCAGGAAAGATGTAATCATTGTTGCTTCTGTTTCGTGTATATACGGATTGGGTTCTCCCAGGGATTATATGGATATGATTCTAATTTTAAGAGAAGGTGAGTTCGTTAACAGAGATGAAATCCTGACGAAACTTATTAATGTGCATTATATTAGGAACAGTATGGATTTTTACCCCGGTGTGTTTAGAGTCAGAGGTGATGTAATTGAAATTTTTCCTGCCTACGAGGAAAAAGCAGTAAGAATTGAGATGTTCGGAGATGAGATTGAAAAAATATCCATCATCGATCCTTTAACAGGAGAAATAATCGAAGGCAAAAAAACGGTTTGCGTTTTTCCTGCAAAACACTTTGTCATTCCATATTCGAAATTAGAAAAAGCAGTAGTGGAAATAAAAAAAGAATTAGATGAAAGACTCGAATATTTCAGAAATGAGCAAAAATATCTCGAGGCTCAGCGTATCGAGATGAGAACCAACTATGACATCGAGATGATGTTGGAGATTGGTTATTGCTCGGGTATCGAAAATTATTCACGTCATTTATCAGAAAGAGAAGCTGGGCAGAAGCCATACACATTGCTGGATTTTTTTCCCGAAGATTTTCTTATGTTCATAGATGAATCGCATGTTACTGTTCCACAGGTACGTGGAATGTACAACGGTGACCGTGCGAGAAAAGAAGTCCTTGTGGAGCATGGATTCAGGCTTCCGTCTGCACTCGATAACCGTCCATTGAGATTTGATGAATTTGAATCGAGGATAAATAAAGTTATTTTTGCTTCGGCAACCCCTGCTGAATATGAACTTGAAAAATCTAAAGGCGTAGTAGTAGAGCAGATTATCCGTCCAACCGGACTTCTTGACCCGAAAATTATAGTCAGACCCGTAAAAGGTCAGGTTGATGATTTAATTGAAGAGATTGGAAAATGTGTCGAGAATAGTGAAAGAATTCTTGTTACTACTCTTACAAAAAGAATGTCGGAAGATTTGACCGAATATCTTCAAGGGCTTAATATAAAAGTTAGATATTTACATTCTGAGATTGCAGCACTTGACAGAGTAGATATTTTAAGAAATCTTAGACTTAAAGAATTTGATGTTCTGGTAGGAATAAACCTGCTCCGGGAGGGGCTTGACCTTCCGGAAGTATCCCTCGTAGCAATATTAGATGCCGATAAGGAAGGATTTCTAAGGTCGGAAAAATCACTTATGCAGACCGCAGGGAGAGCGGCAAGAAATAAAACCGGCAGGGTAATATTTTATGCAGACAAAATAACTGAATCTATGAGAAAAACTATAGAGGAATGTAAAAGAAGAAGAAAGGTTCAGCATAGTTATAATGAAAAGATGGGTATAGAACCCGAAACAATTTATAAAACAGTTGATGAAGTTATGATGAGTACATCTGTGGCAGAGGGTGTTGCGGAAAAATTTGTGAGAGAAAAAAAGACGGATTATCGTGTAAAAATGGAGAAGGAAGATTATCTTGAACATCTGAAAAAAGAAATGAAAAAAGCTGCAGAACAACTTGAGTTTGAGAAAGCAGCTAAATTAAGAGATGAAATAGAGAGAATAAAAGAGTTGTTATAAAAAATAAAAAGAAAAGATGAACCTATGTGTTTGCTTATACGCTGCTATAATAAATCGTAGAAACACGCTTTTAATCGATTAATCTTGCATCTAGATATGTAGGAATTTGATTTATCAAATTCATAAAATGACCAAACAAATTGGAATTTGATAAATCAAATTCCTACAATAATATACAATAAAGTGTTAATATAGCTATTGTAAAATTTTAATTAATTTTTAGAAAAAATTTTTTCATATATCAAACGATGAAAGATACAGCAAGCATAAATGAAGAGAATAAGTGGGAAATAACTGGGGAATCTGACAAAATACTGGAGATAAAAAAAATTATTGAGCAGGTGGCACCAATCGATATTTCAGTATTGATTACCGGAGAAAGCGGCACAGGAAAGGAAGTGGTTGCAAAAGCGATTCATTATACAAGCAGGCGAAAAGGTTTTCCGATTGTTTCGGTCAATTGTGGTGCAATTCCCGAGGGAATACTTGAAAGTGAACTTTTCGGGCATGAGAAAGGTGCATTTACAGGCGCTGTCGGTAAGAGAAAAGGATACTTTGAAATTGCTGACAAAGGAACAATCTTTCTTGATGAAATAGGCGAGATGAGCTTATATACTCAGGTTAAATTTTTGCGGGTACTCGAAGAAAGAGAGTTTTTAAGAGTCGGGGGTACCGAGCCGGTCAAAGTCGATACACGGGTAATTGCTTCAACGAACAAAAACATCGAAGACGCTGTCTATAAGGAGGAATTTAGAAAAGACCTTTACTACAGGCTTAAATCTGTGATGATAAATGTCCCGCCGTTAAGACAGAGAAAAGAAGATATTGAAATACTGGCATCTACCTTTTTAAAAGATTTTTGTAAAAGGATGAATATTACTGTTAAGGGGATTTCACCGGATGCGAGGCGGATGCTTCAAGAATATTCCTGGCCCGGGAATGTAAGAGAACTGAAAAATTTAATAGAAAGTATCATTGTTTTAAATAAAGGAGAAGTGATAAAGGTTTCGGACCTTCCGGAAAACTTAAGAAGAAATACCGAATTTGACAGAACACTGCCTGTTCCTTTAAAGATATCTCCCGAACAAGCTGAAAGAGAGCTAATTTACAGAACGCTTTTGGTTCTGGGATCCGAGTTAGCAGAGATTAAATCGTTATTAATTAAGAATTTTGGAGTACAATCGAGGCATATAAAATATGAAAAAATCAGGTATGGGGAAAATGGATTAGGAGAAGAAATACTTTTTAACGAAAATATTGAAGATAGTGAAATATCCCTGAAGAACAAAGAGAAAGAATTGATTATAAATGCTTTGTCAAAAAATAAAGGAAATAGAAAAAAAGCCGCAAAGGACCTTGGAATAAGCGAGCGAACTCTATATAGAAAGATAAAACAATTAAATTTCTAACAGCAAATTATAATTATATTTACGATTTACGAATGACGAAGTACGATTTTTCACTTTTATTATATCATAATTCATAATTTGTAAATTGTACTTTAAAAGATGGATTATTCTAAAGAAGATTATAAGTCTGTAGAGAAAATAGATGCCCACTTGCATATGAACACCGGCGATGAGTTATTTTTAGAGCAGGCTGTGAAAAATAATTTCCGTGTTTTTACAATAAATACTGATGTTCCGTTTTTTCCCTCTCTCGAAGAACAACAGAAATTAGCTTTTGAACAAATTAAAGCATTCCCCGGTAATATCAGATTTGCTGCATCGTTTAATATGGATGGGTGGGATGAGCCCAACTGGCAGGAGAAGATTATTGATTGTTTAGAAGACTCTCTTAAAAAGGGGGCTATAGCTGTTAAAGTCTGGAAAAATATAGGTATGTCATTTAAGGATAAAAATGAAAAGTTTGTAATGATTGACAATCCTAAATTTGACCCGATATTTGAATACCTGACTTATAAAAATATTCCGGTTTTAGGCCATATCGGTGAGCCGAAAAGCTGCTGGCTGCCGCTGGAAGAAATGTCTATAATAAGTGACAGAGAATATTTCGGAAGTCATCCGGAATATCATTTATATCTTCACCCTGAATATCCATCTTATGAGGAATTAATTGAATCCAGAGATAATATGCTTAAAAGCCATCCGAAACTGAGTTTTATCGGGTGCCACCTTGCGAGCCTGGAGTGGAATGTGGATGAGTTAGCAAAGCGTTTTGATGCATACCCGAATTTAGCTGTTGATTTGGCTGAACGTATTTGTTATCTGCAGATTCAGAGCCGGAAAGACAGGGATAAGATACGTAATTTTATTATCAAATATCAAGACCGGATTATATATGGTTCTGATTTTGGAGCTAATTTGAGTTTTGATGAAAATAACAATAACGAGTTGTTCTTAAAGCTAATGGATGAAATATGGCTGAGAGGTTGGAAATATTTCACAACAGGTGAAAAGATGACTGTGCCCGAATTAGATGGCGAATTTACCGGATTGGCTCTGCCGAAACAAGTAGTTGAAAAAATCTTTAGAATAAATGCAGAAAAATGGTATCCGGGGATTTGAAATTTACGATTTACGAATGTTCCCTGCCTTTTGGCTAACTTGACAAATCGTAAATCGTAAATTTATAAACATTGCTTGCAAATTTTATTTATTATTTATACTTTACATATTATGATTAGAATAATTAATTTTGTCTATTATATAATTTTATTAATTTTTATTTATTGTTCTCATTATTCTTTTTCGGGTTCGATGAATCCAGGGATTAAATCGATAGCCATACCTGTTTTTGATGATTTTTCTTCCGAATTTCAGATTAGAGAAAAGACTACAAATTCAGTGGTAGATAAGTTTCTTACCGACAATAATCTGAAGGTTGTTTCTTTAGATGAGGCGGATTCAGTATTAAGGGGTACTATAGAAAAGGTAGAGGATATGCCTGTTTCCCTGAGAGAAGATGAGACTGCAAAGGCATTTGAGTTAAATATTTATCTTAAACTGGAATATGAAGATAGAAATTCAAAAAGTATTATTTTTACAAAAAATTTAAGAGGTAGAGGAACTTATTCAGACCCTTCTCAAAGAGATGCCGGTATCGACGAAGCAGTAGAAAAAATTTCTACGGATATATTGAATTTAGTGATTTCAGGG
>SDBU01008665.1_pt1 | contig 11515 bp, 8 predicted proteins | sample 2277071 | NCBI WGS metagenome assembly SDBU01 (sample SAMN10397929, study PRJNA504765) | marine sediment metagenome | isolation source: marine sediment core GS08_GC12, 126 cmbsf | place: Arctic Ocean: Gakkel Ridge, Loki's castle | collected 2008 | reverse complement strand
AAAGTGTAGTGGTCAAATAGGTGGGTGATAATTATTTGACCACCCTTCAAAAATTTTTCAATGACTTATTTTTTGTCCAGTTAAGCTTTCTTTCGTGGCTTAAGACGCAAAAGAGATAAAACCGCAAAGACGCGGAGAACGCAGAGTGTACACAAAGAATTTCCGTTAACTACTGCTTCGCTGATTCACTGCGTTCATCGCGGTAAAAGCGTCACTAATCTAATTTCCATTACAAAGAAAGCATGAAAAGATATGAAGGTTCTCGTCTTGTTTTCCTGTTCTCTTGTTTTCTTGTTTTCAATTTTTTTTATAAGTTGGCTAGTTCAGGAGGAAAATTAAGTGTCCTTAAATTGCCGCTACTTCTCAATAGTGACCATTGTGTTGCTTGTTTTTGTTGTCTCCGAAATCTACATTATTGCCAAGGAGGAACCGCTTATGGAACATCCAAAAAATATCTTAAATCTCGGCTTTGATGACGTCGAATGGAGTTTTACATCGCAAGGCAAGTATCTGCTTGTCAAAGACCCTCGCGCCCTCTATCAGGTTTATCACCCGTGGGATATATCCGAGGACGGAGATTTTGCTGCACTCAACACGAAAGTGGCAGTGCCAGCAGATTGGCAGAAACCCATCTTTCTGAATCTCTACGCCAACGACACATACGTGTCGGAAGGCTGGGAACAGGCCAAGCCGCGCTGGACTCACAGCTATGCCGCCTACCACAATTTCGTTGGACATCGTTTCAAGCAGGTGTTGGTTGACGACAACGTTGTCTGGGAACAAGACATCGGCGACGATGAAGACTTCGATTATTTTAGCCTGGATATTGGCGAACATGTTGCTCCCGGACAAATTTTCACGCTGACGCTGCGCGTGCTGGATAAGGTTGGGTCGGCAACCGAGCTGCCGGGCGATGAGTTCCACTTAGGTATCTGGAGTTGGGAAGGGCTTAGAGATACGGATGCTGAAAAGAAATTCTACACGCGGATTTTTTGGGGAGATGTCGCTTTGAGTGCTGGGGCATCAGTTCCCTGGGAAGATAATCCCGCCCGGCAGGACGCGAAACTTAATCCTATCAGTTTGGCAGTTGCTGAACCTATCAAAATGGCTGAAGGCAAATTCACTCTCGACTGCCCAAACGGTCTGCCTGAGGACGGTTATCCGGTCACATGGGGCATTCCGTTCGGTCAAGGCAGGATTTTTGAAAAAGACCAGGTCAGGCTTACTGCTCCTGACGGCAATCCCGTGCCACTGCAAACAGCGGTGCTGCACAAGTGGCCCGATGGCAGCATCCACTGGCTGTTACTATATTTTATGGCGTCGGAGAAATTTGCAAATCAAACCTACACGGTAATCTACGGTACTCAAGTTTCTCCTACATCAGCTAAGGACGGACTACAAATCCACCAAACTGAGGATGCTATCACGGTTGACACTGGGGAATTACGCTTTGTCGTAAACAAAGGTTTTCGCCGGCTAGCGGAGAATATAACTTTAGCTGGAGAAGAAAATCCGCTGGGGCAAGAGATTACCGGCGAGGTCATCACGCGGGACGGTTGGGTACACAACCATTTTTTCGCAGTAAACGAGGAGATAGCTATCGAGACAGTTGGTCCCGAACGCGCAATCATCCACTGTTCAGGACATTTAATTGATGGTGATAAGGTGTTTGGTCGCTTCACTTGCCGCATCCATGCTTATCGGGGCAAGCCATATCTCCGAATATTCTTTCGAATATTCAACGATACCGATGTGCCAGCCCAACTCGTTGAGGAATATCTTTTGCGTCTGCGGACGCCATTGATTGACGGGGAGGCAGTGTTGGGCGATGAAAAACTTAAAACTACATCGGCGGAAATTGGGAGACTGCTGGTCAGGCAGCATAAGCATGACGCTTACGAAATCTTCGAGGGGAACGATGTCCGTCGAACAAGCGGCGAGCATTGGCAAAGCCCTATCACTTTGCAGACGCAGGAACACGGTGTCTCAGGGCAGGTACGACATTTTGCACAGCAATATCCCAATCGGATGTGGGCCGGCGCAGACGGGCAAATGGTTTTTGACCTGTTTACGCGAACCATTGAGTATGAACAATATGTCATGACCAGAGGAGAAGCCAAACGGCATGAACTTCTGCTCTATTTTCATAAAGGCACAGCCGACCAACCCAAGGTCCAGACGACTTTTCAAACTTTCAAAGCACCGCCCATTCTCATCTCACCGCAATGGTATGCCGAGCATCAAGCCTTTGGTCGGGGAGCGGCTTTGACGCCCGATACATTTCCCGGACTCCACAAATGGATGCTGGAGCAATACAGCCCAAACCTGACCTGTACCGTGCCTCTGGGTTTGCGAAATTGGCCAGATGGATATTCAGACTCCATTTACAGCGCTTACCGAGGCACCTGGAGTAATATGTACCAGGAGGTGGACTATGGCGCCTACATCCTCGCTCTGCTGGCTGGTCGGCGTGATTGGTTCGACTACGCAGAAGCCTATCAGCGTCACTTTATGGACATTGACATCTGCCACTATTCCACCGATTCAGCATACATCGGAGCCAGCTATGGCATTTCGCCATATCACACAGGTCACGCGCCTTATTCGCTCAACGCGCCACTTGCGGGGCTGTTCATTTTGTACTACTTGACAGGTGATGCGGATGCACGAGAGTCAGCAATTGGAATTGCGGATTGGCTTCATGCAAAAAACACGGGCGTGGGAGCCGGCTCTGGAAGGGCAGTTGGGTGGCCCTTGCGAAGTTCGGCAATTGCCTATGAAAACACGTATGATGAGAAACATCTGCAAGTCAGTGAACGGCTTGCGGAGTTTGCCCTTGATACCCTGAAACCGCGCCGCCAATTTTTTAGTGAGCCGCCCGCTACCTGGAATTATCGCGGTGGAATCCCCGGCATGAACTCCATCCTTGCGGCAGGGCTGATGCGCTATTGGCGAGTCACCGGCGACGAACGCGTAGGACGCGCTTGCGCGAACATCGCCTACAATATGGCTTATAGCTGGATGTCGCCCACCGAACCCGGCCTAATCCTTAACGGCGACCCACTTCAGCAGCTTCATCTTGTCGGCTATGCTATGCAGGACATCCTGCCTCTGTTTTGGGGATATGAATTGACTGGCGATAAAACGTTCCTGGAGAAAGGCGCGCAGATGATGCGGGAAAGCATCCTGGACGAACGGCACAAGGGGAGTGCTTTCGGACTGAGCCGTTACTGGGAGATGCAAGACATCTTGTACTATTACGGTTTGTACAAGCAGCAACAGTTCAGGGATTGATACCAATCTGAGATTGTTTCAATAGGAATATATACGGAAATTTTTTCGTATAATAACAAGTTGAATAAATCACCATGCTAAATAAATCTAAAAGTTAATTGAAGAAGGAAATACATTATGAACTCACTCGATAAAAAAAATAATGTGGTTAATCTAATTACTGCTATTGATGAGAAACTTAAGAGAGTCCATACTCAGAGTTTAGATATCTCGTTTAACGAACTGTTGGATATGTATGGAAATAGAGAGCTTAATATCAACCTTGATTATCAGCGACTTTTTCTATGGTCTGAAGGTACACAGTCACGTTTTATTGAATCTCTATTATTAGAAATGCCTGTCCCCCCAATATACGTTATTGAGGAGGATGATGGTAAATATATCTTAATCGATGGACTTCAAAGGATCTCATCTTATTTACATTTGCGAGGCTCACTTGAAGCTACTCATCTCGATCCGCCAATTCATCGTGGAGAAAAATTAGTTCTCAGAGACTGCGATATTGTAGAAGAACTTAATGGTAGAACATTTGACGATTTAGGAACAGCTTTGCAAATAAGACTGAAGCGGGCTTTTGTGCGTGTTGAAGTTATTAGAAAGGGAAGTAACCCCCATTTTAAGTATTATATGTTCAAACGATTAAACACGGGCGGTCAGTTATTAACAGAGCAGCAAATTCGCAACTGTACAATTCGTCTTCTTGATCCAACATTCAATGATTTCATCATTAAATTAAGCAGAATAGATGTATTCAAAGAATGTATAGCTACGATTAGTAATAGAAGAATCTTGGAAGCATTTGATCAAGAGTTAGTTTTAAGATTTTTTGCTTTAAAAAATTATCGAGATTATTTCAGACACAATTTAGGTGATTTTCTGACAGAATACATGGAAGTGGTGTCAGACCCCGATTCTGGCGAAAGATCGACTTTTGATTATGAAAATGAAAAAAAGTGTTTCTTAAAAACATTTTCTGTACTCCAAAAAACTTTAGGTGAATATGCGTTTTCTTATACTGATAAGAGATCGGGAAATCTCATACGTGGTTTTAGTACTAACAATTATGAAGCCTTTACTATAGGTATTCAACCTTTTTTAGACAATATTGATGTTGAAAATGAAGAATTAATAGAATTATTAAGAAAAACTTTTGAGGAAATAAAAAATGATGATGATTTTATAAAAATCACTGCGGGAGGTGGAATGAATTCTCCAGGTCCACTAAAAAAACGCATCAAATTTGTTGAAAATAAGTTGGAATCATTGCTATGAATATCGCAGAGCTTTGGGCAGAAATTGAATCGGAACAAACATGGAGAATAGACGAGCTCCGTTTTTTTCAAAATCAATTAATTAATATTGATTTTGAAAGTAAAAAGGAGCAATATCGCCGTTCATTAGTTTTAATTCTGTATGCACATTTTGAAGGCTTTTGTAAATTTGCTTTTGCACACTATTTAAAAGCTATTAATACCTCTAAAATAAAATGTAGCGAAGCAAACTATGCAATTGCTGCTTCAGCATTATCAGAAGTGTTTACGACATTAAGAAATCCTGAGAAAAAAAGCGATATCTTTAGAAGAGATTTACCAGATGATAGCCAACTGCATAGATTTGCGAGAGAGCGTGAATTCTTAGAACAAATATCAGAAATTAATCATCTTGTAGTATTACTTGATGATAAAATTATTGATACAGAATCAAATCTTAAGCCAGTAGTACTCCAAAAAATGTTATATAGACTTGGTTTGCCTTATGATAAATTCGATAATCTTAGAGGTCAAATCAATAAGCTTTTGAATTATCGTAATAGTATTGCTCATGGTGAAATGAAAGATGGTATCTCTGAAGAAGTATATGCTTCCTTAAGAGATGATGTATTTTTTATTATGGATGAAGTTAAACGTGAAATTATGAATGCTCTTGAAAATAGAAAATATCTGCGTTTACCAAAATCCAGCTAACCCATCGCTGAATATGACACATACGAACAGAGATAAAGAAAGGTGAACAAAATACCATATGCGACGAGGTAAAAGTATTTCCCAACCTGAAACACTCAACGAATTCTTGAATAACAACACAGTCCCAATCATAAAAAAGCTGGCGGGGTTGGTAGCTTCCAATCTACCCACACGCAAGGCGGAATTGATTAAGGTCGTTGAGCAGAAGATGAAAGACCTCAAGATTCTGCAGGAGCTTTGGAAGCAACTTGACACATTACAACAATCGGCTGTATCGGAGGTGCTTTACTCGCCATCGTTATCTTTTGATGCTGATGGCTTTCAAGCCAAATATGGCATGGAGCCCAATTGGGGTGCTCTGAGAGAGTATGGCGACGGCAAACCTTCGCTTTTGCGTCTTTTTATCTATGGACATCGAATGCCCCGCGATCTAGCTAAACTTTTAAAGTCTTTTGTGCCTGCTCCTAAAGCCATTCAGGTACAAACTTCAGAGGAACTTCCCGCGACGGTGAAGCTATCATGGAAAGAGTATGATTATGGTGCGAGAAAAAGCAAAACCGTCACAGAAGAAATCCCACTAATTCGTCTTGAAACCGAACGTCCTGCTCAACAGGATATTCATGCTGTGTTGCGTCTGATAGATACTGGCAAAGTCCGGGCAAGTGAAAAAACCAAACGGGTGACGGCAGGGGGGGCAAAGGCGATTACACCGGTACTACAAGGTGGCGACTTTTATCCTTTAGAAGAAGAGCTAGATGAATGGCGAACTGAACCAGGGGCCATGAAGGCATTTGCCTGGCCGTTAATCCTTCAGAATGCAGGATTGGCCAATCTCGCTGGCAGCAAACTTCAACTGACCCCAAAAGGGAAGAATGCCCTCAATTCACCACCCCACAAGTCAATTCGCACTGTCTGGAACCGTTGGTTGAAATCCACCCTGCTGGATGAACTCAATCGAGTCAACGCCATCAAAGGGCAAACAGGCAAGGGAAAACGTGGATTGACTGCCGTATCTGAGAGACGCGCTGCCATCGTAACAGCTCTCGAAGAGTGTCCACCAAATCAATGGGTTGCCTTCGAGGCGTTCTCACGTTTCATGCGAGCCGCAGGTCACAGGTTCGTGGTCACACGCGACGCGTGGTCGCTCTACATTGCCGAGCAGCGTTATGGCAGTCTTGGATACGACGGTTATGGCGGGTGGAACATCCTGCAGGAACGTTATATGATGGCCTTCCTGTTTGAATATGTCGCCACAATGGGGCTTCTTGATGTTGCTTATATCCATCCTTCAGGCGCTCGAAGCGACTACGGCGAACTATGGGGCGCCGACGACCTGGATTGCCTGAGCCGTTACGATGGATTGCTATATATCCGCATCAACAATTTGGGAGCTTGGTGTCTGGGACTCGCGGAAGAGTATGTGCCCTCACCGATAGATGAGAGTCAGATTCTCAAGGTGCTTCCAAATCGCGATGTGGTGGCTATGGAACATCTCCCCCCAGGAGATGTCCTTTTCCTTGAGCAATTTACTGAGCAGACGTCCGACTTGGTCTGGAAAATCCAACCCGCCAAACTACTTAAGATGCTGGAAGAAGGGCATTCCATTGCTGATGTCGAGATGTTTCTGACAGCAAAAAATGGTGGTGGCTTGCCGGATAATGTGGCGGTGTTCTTCAAGGACATGACGGACCGGGCATCGTTGCTGACCGACTTGGGGCCTGCACGTTTGATTGAAGAGAAGGATTCCGCACTCGCCCAACTCATCGTGAATGATAGCAGTTTGCGTTCTCTTTGCATACTGGCTGGAGAACGTCATATCATGGTTCCCGCAGATTCGGAGAACGCATTCCGACGTGCTCTGCGGAAACTGGGATATGTCCTGCCACTGTCATAATCATATGTATCAACTTAAGCTAATTGAGCAGCCCGTAGCGCCGGTTGAGTAGGAACGGAGTGACGTATCGAAACCAAGCGGAGGGCGTATAATCAAGCATAACGTTACCGCTCACTTGGTTTCGATACGATTCTGAACTCTGTTCAGAATCTACTCAACCGGCGTTCGCTACGTTAACTTGATACATATATTCCGCACCAAAATGATGTTCAATTCCCAGCAACTTTGCTATAATCGGCGCCACTTGAGTGCAATGTATCTCTTCCTTTAACGAAAAGTCTAAATTGTCGCAACTTAGTACAAACACTGCCTTTTGGGCGTCACTGTAAGGAGGATAACCGTGGGAGCCTTTAACCAACTTAGGGTCAAGCGGGATAGATTTTGTATTTTCTTCAAAGAAAAGTTCCAGCGGGTCAAATCCGGGCTTACGATGAATGTCCACTGTGCGCGCGAAATTGGGCGCTTTGGAAGGGTCATTCCACCAATAATACGTAAACCATCGATTCTCCTCGGATATAGCAACTAACTCTCCTGAAAGCGGATGGTCAAGATGTTTCTTACGTTTGCCATCTTCACCTAGCACTTCTTTAACTCCGTCCACGCCTTCCAAAAGCGACCGCACTTGCTCGATATAGGGGTTGGAAACGAATATATGTGCAATTTGATGGTCGGCCATTGCGAAAGCTTTACTTGATGAGAAGTCGATATGTTCTTTTCCATCAACCAGCTTTATATTAAGCATACCATTGTCTCTAAGGATGACATTGGGCGACACTGCATCGCTCACATCAGTGAAACCATACTCCGAGACCAACATGATAGCAGTCTCTTCTAAAAGTTTTAACTCCTTGAGCGCGTCGAGGATTTCTCCGACTAAGTTATCCACTTCTGTCAATTCGGACAATGTCCTTGGATTTTCAGGGCCGTAACGCTGGGCGGAATAATCGAGGTGCGGAATGTAGACTAGCATCATATTTGGAGAAAACCGCTTCAATGTATGAATTGCCGATTTGACAATCCATTTACTGGAGTTAATAGAAGCCATTGGCCCCCAATAGTTCATTAGAGGAAAATCGCCGTATGCCTTGAGCAATTCTTCATAGTATCCGCCCGGTTTAGTGTAACACCAAGAAATCGTCTCACCTGTGTCAAGATGTTTCGGCTTTGGTGTAATCACAATATCGGCATTTGCGCCCATAATCTGTTGACAAAATATCACAGCCGTCACGTAATCTTCATGTTTAGCCTTGATAATATCCCATATTCTGTGAGTCTGCACCAGGGTATATGGACGCCCCCAAAAAATAGTCTTTTGAGTTTTTCTGTCATAATAGCCGTTGCATATAACGCCGTGTTTGTTCGGATGCGTTCCTGATAACATGCTGGCTTGTACGGTACAGGTAACACAAGGGAAATCTGGAATGAGTTTGGCGGAAGTTCCAATTTTGACAAGATTAGTGATGTTAGGAATCCGATTTTCGTATTGAAAATGTTTCGCGGAAAGTCCAACGATATCTAAAACAATAATACGCCGAACAGACATGGTTTTTCCCTCCATTAAAAGCTGTCAACGGATTTCTTAAACTTATGACAACGAATAAAGAGGGATTAACCGAATATGTTCGCTTCGCTCACCGACGCCCCCGATTCTCGGCCCCGCCCCCGTTGCACGGGATGGCTGCGCGCACCTGCGGGATGACTTCGCCGATTGAACGAAGTGAAATCCCGCCTTGCGGGATGTCGCTTTGCTCCACCCCGTTGCACGGGATTTCACTTCGTTCAACTGGCGCTTCGTCCGCGGGGCGGGGCTTCGCCTCCATGGGCTTACGGAACTACGTAGAACTCAAGCAGAAAGGTTTAGCCTGTCTGCTCCATCCTGAAGCAAAAAGGATGTAACATCCTTCCTTATTCGATAAATCCTTTAAATTCGTTGTCATAGCTGACAGCGTTCAAGTAATATACATCAATCTCGAAGTCAACATGGACGGAATTAAAAGGGAAAGTGCTATCAAAGCGAATATTATCCCCACAGCACCACCGATAAAGCATCCATCCAGTATGATAATTCCGAGCAGACAGTTTTTCACCGCTCCTCCCATGTTTTGAGCGACCGGTTTTTTCAGTGCCCTAACCACACTGGGCATAACGAAAAGTAAGAATACCACCAATAATATTAAAGTTGGAATCTTATTTTCAAAGAAATTAAAAAGAGATAATCCAGCTAGAATAACCGCCAAAACTGAAATACCGGCAATAGTTATTATCACACGAATTCGGTTTGAACCTTCCACTTCTCCTTTGCTCAATTGCGTGACGAATATAATATACGCCATCAAAATCAACGCTATGGGCAGCTTATGGAATATGAGCGCGGGAGCGGCTACACTCATGCCAAGTATGATATTTAAGCCGCGGCATAACCCCATGTTAAAAACTCCTATCGCAGGAATACCCTTTGTCACCCAATCGTATGATATTACAGCTATGATAAGGATTATGGCAACCAATAAACTATTCAAACTAACTAATCCTGCCGCGGTTATACATAAAAGAGAAAAAGCAATTCCCAATAGCAGCGCGTGATTGCGAGGAATTGCACCAGAGGGCAGGGGTCTTTTCGGGCGTTCCTTCAAATCGGTATAGTAGTCGAAATAATCGTTGAAAACCATACCAGCCCAGTAAGCTTGTGAAGAAGCAAATAGCAGAAGCAAAAGGTCACTCCACCCGTAGTGAAGCGGAGGGGCGAAGCGGTAGTTCACAATCCTAACTCCAAAGACGGTTAGATAGCCAGCTAATATATCTACTAACGCCGTGAAGATAGCGGGAAATCGGATAAGCTGAAGATAAGCTTTTATTTTACTCATGCAAATAAATCTCCTGCCGAATCTTGGACAAAATCAAAGGCTCGTTTGGCTACTTCTACTGCATTCTCTTGATGGGGATACAATTCCACAGTGACAAATCCATCGTATTCGATTGCCTGTATCGCTTCAAAGATTGGGACGAAATCGATAGCGCCGTCCCCAGGGACCATGTGGAAATGTTTCCGAGTTTCGGCGATATCCTCAAGATGAAAATGACCTATGTAATCTTTCAATCGATAAATCAATTCGACAGGGGCTTCACGGACGCAGAAGAAATGTCCTATGTCAAAGTTTAAACCAAATGCTTCGGTGTCAAGTTCGCCGATAAGATTGAGAAACTCGTCAGAGGTTTCAATCAAGAGCCCAGGTTCAGGTTCGATCAAAACCTTCACTTTGTTCTTAATCGCTTCCTCCGCTACTTGATTTAATCCATGAATGAACCGATTTAACGCCGCGGATGGCGTAAGTTCTTCCATTGGTCCGCCTGGTTCTGTGCTAATATTTTTCGCTCCCAATTGTTTTGCCAGTTGAACGCAATTGGACGTATGCTGAACGCGTTTTTGCCGTTCGGATTCATCCCGTTCTAACCACGACGGATGATGAATTGTACCGATGGCAACAAGCGGAAAGGCATTTAGATTCGATATTTCCATCTTGTGGTTTTTTAAGGCGTCATCAATTTCCTGAACATTCTCTTCGCTCAGATGAGGTGGATAAGCGTGGGGTACGTCACACATTATCTCTACCCCGCTATATCCTATTTTCGCGAGAACTTCTATGGCTTCTATAAGTTTAAAACGTGTAAAAGCATTGGAACTAAAAGCTAATTTCATAAAGCACCTCAGACTTTCGGCTCTTCAGGGTTAAGTAGGGAAATACCATCGCGAGATTGCTTCGCTTCGCTCGCAATGACAAAAAGAGGCTGTCATTGCGAGGAACGAAGTGACGAAGCAATCTCATTCTCTAGTTTCCACACTCAAGTCGGAAGAACCAGACTTTCTAAATAGAAAAATTCGGAGATTGGCTAAAAAATTCGATAGGATTGTAAAAAACTAGCTTTTCCACCTGTTCGCGTGAAAAACCGGTTTGCAGCATTTTGTGTGCCGTTTTAGGCACGCTGAGCGGGTCAGAGAAACCCCAGTCAGCCGACCCATTTATTAGTATACGGTCAAGACCGTACTGGCGGACGATATTTATGGCGCGTTCCGGCGATAGTTTGCTAATCGGATAGATAGTCAAACCAGACCATGCTTCTGTCGATAAACTAATCTCAATAGTCTCCTCTGTATTGTGGTCTATGATGATGCGTTTTTGACAAACTTTTTCCTCTTTGATAATCTCCACTATCTTCTTGACATAGGACTCCCAGTGAGCCTCTGCCAGCTTTCTAGCCTCATCAGTCATACTTGGTCGCTCTCCCCATGCCTCGGCTCCCTCAACGGATCCGCCTCAACATACTCAGGCTCCGTCACCAACACCAAAACATTCCTCCGCCCATC
>SDBU01008664.1_pt1 | contig 11516 bp, 10 predicted proteins | sample 2277071 | NCBI WGS metagenome assembly SDBU01 (sample SAMN10397929, study PRJNA504765) | marine sediment metagenome | isolation source: marine sediment core GS08_GC12, 126 cmbsf | place: Arctic Ocean: Gakkel Ridge, Loki's castle | collected 2008 | reverse complement strand
GGAACAGATGGCAAGTGTGGTGGTGAAGAACCATACCCATGCAAACAAATTTCCGTATTCACGCTTTTATGGTAAGTATGACAAGGAACCTCTTACTGTTGATACAGTGCGAAGTTCAGAGATAGTGGCAGCACCCCTGACCCTTTTTGATTGTTGTTCTAACTCTGATGGGGCTGCTGCTGTTATTCTGGCTACGGAGGAGAGGGCAAAGGATTTAACCGATAAACCTGTGTATATTCTAGGGACCAATCAGGTTTGCCATGGCTATGCCTGGTCAACTATGTATGAGGATTTTTCTACTTTTCCCGCTGCCAAATTATGCGCTCAAAATGCCTATAAGATGGCTGGAATAACGCCAGATGACATTGATCTTGTTGAATTACATGATTGTTTTTCTATTTCGGAGATAATTGAAATTGAAGAATTTGGTTTTTGCGAGAAGGGAGAGGGTGGTCCATTTATTGAGGCAGGGCAGGCCGATTATGGGGGAAAGGTTGTTATTAACCCTCGTGGCGGGCTCCTTGGCTGTGGTCACCCCATTGGTGCCACCGGGGTTGCCCAAGCTGTTGAAATGTTTACACAGCTAAGGGGAGAGGCTGGTGAAAGGCAGGTTGAGGGTGCCCGAATTGGTATGGGGCACAATTTGAGCGCTGCTATGGAACAGCATATTATTATATACGGAAAGGAGCGTCCGAGCTAATGGAAGAAAAAGCACTCCCTTTTATTCTGGACCCTTATCCTCAGCAGACACCGGAATGGAATCAGCTTCATAAGTTCTATGAATATCTGAGAGAAGGAAGAATAACATCAACAAAATGCAAGGATTGTGGATGCTTACCCTGGCCACCTAAGTCAATCTGCCCGGAGTGCAAGTCTAGCAATCTGGAATGGGTAGACCTACCTGAGCCGAGAAGGGTCTTTGCCTACACTGTAGGGGTTTATGGCATGCCTCCACAATTTCCACTTCCGTTAATCCTTGCTGTTATTAAATGTGGTGAGAATGGGGTTAGGCTTATATCTCGAATAGTAGATACGAAGCCTGAGGATATCAAAGTAGGGATGGAGGTTGAGCTTAATGTAATAAATATACCCGGTGATAGGGTAATGTTTACCTTTAAGCCAAAATCTTAGGTGGAAGGCGAATAGCTGTTCCCGAAACTTATTTTATACCGGTTTGCCGAGGCAGTTAATATTATCGCGATGACTAACAATAATAACCGTGATAATCCATATCTATTTAGGGATACTCTCCTTAAGCTTATTCATTTTATGGAATGAGTATAATGTGTATGGGGGTTAACAAAAGTAAAGCCAGTGGCGTTCGAGGACAAAATAAAACCTCGGCTCAGGCTTTTATTTTTGCCAGCTAGTAGCGTTTTTCTGGCTTTTACCAACTCCCACCCTGCATCAAGTATATAATCACGGTTTATTAAAACTGTTATTTATAAGGAGGGATGGAGATGAGAGGATTAAAAACACCGGTGGTAGTAGCTGGGGGAGTGACAAAATTTGGCAATCGTCAGGCAAGTTTTAGGGATCTGATTTCAGAGGCAGGCAAAGCGTGTTTTGACAACAATAAGAATATTAATCCCAAAGATATAGATGGATTTATACTTTCCACAGTTCTACCGGAGCGAACTGCCTATCAAGCGCATCCAGCTCCTCTGGCGTGTGAGCTTTTGGGTCTACGCCCTGAGAAACTTTTTCAACGGGTTGAGAATATGTGTGGCAGTGGAACCGTTGGAGTTAGAAACGCCTACATGGCTATAGCATCTGGGCTTTGCGATATGTGCATGGTGGTGGGTGTTGAGAAGATGTATACTCCAGTCAAGGGGAGTATAGCTGGTGATTATTTGGCGGGGGGGGACCGGGAGTGGGAGGGTTGTTTTGGAGTTACCCCTACTGCTATGTTTAGTATGTTCGCCCGAAAACATATGGAGAAGTATGGGACCACAGTGGAACAATTGGCAAGGGTGGTGGTGAAGAATCATACTCACGCGAATAAATTTCCTTATTCACGCTTTTATGGTAGATATGACCAGGAACCTATTACTATTGATACAGTGCGAAGCTCACAGATGATAGCAGCACCTCTGACCCTTTTTGATTGTGGTTCTAATTCTGATGGGGCTGCTGCTGTTATTCTGACTACAGAGGATAGAGCAAAGGATCTAACCGATAAACCCGTGTATATTCTGGGAACCGGTCAGGTTTGTCATGGCTATACCTGGGCAACTATGTATGAGGATTTTTCTACTTTTCCCTCTGCCAAAATATGCGCTCAAAATGCTTATAAGATGGCTGGAATAACGCCAGATGACATTGATGTTGTTGAGCTACATGATTGTTTCTCTATTTCGGAGATAATTGAAACTGAAGAATTTGGTTTTTGCGAGAAGGGAGAGGGCGGTCCATTTGTTGAGGCAGGGCTGTCGGATTATGGAGGGAAGGTTGTTATTAACCCTCGTGGCGGGCTCCTTGGATGTGGTCATCCCGTTGGTGCCACCGGGGTTGCCCAAGCTGTTGAAATGTTTACACAGCTAAGGGGAGAGGCTGGCGAAAGGCAGGTTGAGGGTGCCCGAATTGGTATGGGGCATAATTTGAGTGCTCCTATAGAACACCACATAATAATCTATGGAAAGGAACGTCCGAGCTAATGGAAGAAAAAGCACTCCCTTTTTATATGGACCCTTACCCTCAGGAGACTCCAGAATGGAATCAGCTTTATAAGTTCTATGAATATCTGAGGGAGGGAAGAATAACATCAACAAGATGTAAGGATTGTGGATGTTTACCCTGGCCGCCGAAGTTAATATGTCCGGAGTGTAAATCTAGCGATCTGGAATGGGTAGACCTACCTGAGCCGAGAAGGGTTTTTGGCTTTTCTGTTCAAGTTTATGCTATACCTCCAGGCTTTCCACCTCCACATATTATTGCTGTTATTGAGTGTGGTGAGAATGGGTTGAGGCTTATGTCCCGACTAGTGGATATAGAGCCTGAGGATATCAAAGTGGGGATGGAGGTTGAGCTTAATGTAGTAAATATACCCGGTGATAGGGTAATGTTTACCTTTAAGCGAAAATCTTAGCGAGAAAGTAGGAACAGAGGTTACATTGACGGAAGGCGAATAGCTGTTCCCGAAACTTATTTTATACCAGTTTGCCGAGGCAGCTAATGTTATCGCAATGACTAACAATAATAACCGGCGCCAAAAAGGTTATGGTGCTGGTTATTAATAGTACCCATTCTCCAGAAGAGACATGAATTCATAGTGCTTGGTGCATCAACAATAGAGCTGGCAGGGTTGCCCTCTAAAATCCATACTGCCACCTCTTGGGGAGTGGTGAATATTTACCACTTCCTTTTTTGTCCAATTTTTGGAGGGGCAGAGCCCCTTTTGTGTATTAGATTGCATAAAACGAGCAATTATTTTCCCTGTGCGAATCTGTACCCCTCCAGCTTATCTCTAGAAGTAGGGATGTCAGTTAAGGCATGAGGGTAGTGTGTGCCATACCCCTGCTAATTCGGGCTGTTCTGTTTAACCATAACTCGGCTCAACGCTTGTCTGGCATAATCTTGACCAGCACAGTTCGGTTCCTGGGGCCATCGAACTCGCAAAAAAAGATGCCCTGCCATGTCCCCAAAAGTAGCTTTCCACCTTCTACTAGCAGTGTCTTGGAGTTGCCCACCAAGCTAGCCTTAATGTGGGCGGGAGCATTGCCTTCCATATGGCGATAGTTGTTGTGCTGAGGTACTATAGCCTCAAGCTGCATGACAATATCCTTCGCCACGCTGGGGTCGGCATGCTCATTCAGTGTAATCCCGGCAGTGGTATGCGGTACGAAAACATAGCAAACGCCACTCTCAATGCCACTAGACTCCACCAGCTCCTGAACCTTTGGAGTAATGTCTTGAAAATCTACCTTCGACCTTGTCCTTACGCTTATTCTATACATTAAAACTCTCCTCAGTCTTCAGGTCTATTTCATATCCTACATCCTTCTTGTCTAGTTCGCAATACATCTGGCTAGCTACAATCTCGGCGTGTTACCCTAGTTTGACGCACCGACTGGCAAAACTGACTTGTGGTCTCCTCAACAATGTTGGTTACTGAACGAAATGGACGTTTGTTCAATTACGGCTTGAGTTGTAAAGGTATGATAGTTGACCGTCAAACGCCCATACTTATAATGTACTTAAAGACGCTGCCTTTTAGCAAGTTTGACTTAGGATCATGTGCCGCAAGGCGTGGGGGTTCAGATTCCCCCTTCCTCACTTCCCTGTAACTCCAGGAGAAGGTCAGCGCATAGTCTATTTGAGATAGGGGGCGAAGGCTTACTAGGCAGCCTAGTATGCAAGGGAGTGATGGAGATGTTACCTTGCTTTACTGCCCATATATCTGTTTTCTCATCCCGTTCCTTGTTTATCTCTTGACGCACCAGCCAATAGTATTTCCGTCTCCCATCATGTCCTTCCTCAACAGTATTAATATAACTTTCGCCGGCTAATTGGGTAATCTTTATCCCCTTGACCTTTGTTAAAGGCAGGTTAGGCACGTTTATATTAAGGAAAATATTCCTGGGCAGGGCATTGGACTCAATCTTTTTAGCTAATAGGGCAGCTAATTTGGCGGCAGTATCTGGGTAGAGGCTATCCAGTGCATCTACTGAGATGGCAAGGGCTGGGAAATGGTGCAGGTAGCCTTGTAGGGCAGCACCCACTGTTCCTGAGATAAGCACATCCTCTCCTAGGTTGGTACCATGATTTATGCCTGAAATGACCAGGTCTACCCTGTTTTTAACCAGTTTCCCCAAAGCCAGAATAACGCTATCAGCCGGAGTGCCAGCTACCGAGTAGGTTTCTATTTCAGGAACCAATGGTTTCACTTTTTGTATTCTTAGCGGCTGATGCAAGGTAACGGCGGTGCCTATGGTACTCTGCTCTCTATCTGGGGCGACAACTACTACCTGGGCAATGTTCCTTAGCTTCTTGACCAGTGTCCATAGCCCTTGAGCAAATATTCCATCATCATTGGTTACCAATATTCTCATATTGAACTGCCTCGTTTTATCGCCATAGTTTATCATAGTAGACATAATGACGGCAAATAGGCAGCTTGCTAATCTGATAGGATTGTGATAATATTCGGCTGGCATGAAGAACTTTGTGGACGAAGTTGCCGCAACCCTCGGCGGTGAGCATATTCGTGCCTGTATTCAATGCGGTATTTGCACCGGTTCCTGTCCTGTTGCTGGTGAGATGGAATACCCGCCGCGCAAGATTATTGCCATGATACGAGCTGGGATGCGGGACGAAGTTCTATCCAGTAACTCTATGTGGTTTTGCCTCGCTTGCCATACGTGCGGGTGCCGCTGCCCCCGAGGGGTCAAACCTGATGAGCTAGCCTACGCCCTAGAAAGCCTGGCAAATCAATGTGGCTTTAGGGTTAAGGGGACTCATACCCCAGCTATGTATCGGAGCTTTGTCGGTTCTATTAGGAATAATGGGCGGGTTCATGAATTTGGCATGATGCTCAGGTTTTACTTGCTGATTAACCCCTTAGTTGCACTTAAAGCGCTACCTTTGGGTTTGAAGCTATTTCTACATAAACGCCTGCCGCTAATGCCTATGAAGGTTAAAGGTAGAGACGACCTATACAAAATCACTCAAAAACTCAGAGAGGTTAGAGGTAATCAGTGAAGTACTACTCATATTTTCCCGGTTGCTCGGCTGAAGCTACAGCAATTGGTTTGGGTCTTTCTGTTCAGGCTATAGCTAAGCCCTTGGATATGGAGCTAATCGAACTTGAAGACTGGACTTGCTGTGGCTCAACCCCTTATGGTTCTTTGGATGAGCTGGAGTCCGTTGCAGTGGCAGCTCGTAATCTAGCTCTGGCTGAAAAAACTGGGCTAGACTTGGTAACACCCTGCAGCTCCTGTTATGTGACTTTATACACTGCGGATATGTATCTAAAAGAGCACCCGACACTAATGGCTCAGGTAAATAAAGCTTTAGCCGCTGCTAATTTGGAATATCATTGCCATCTACGAGTAAGACATCTAGTGGATGTATTGCTGAATGATGTCACCCCTGAGGTTATTGCCTCTAAGATTCAGCAGGGGCTTAATGGGCTTAGGGTAGCTCCCTATTATGGCTGCCAACTAGTTCGCCCTCATCCTGGCTCTGACGACACCGAGTTTCCACACTCTCTTGACCGCTTGGTAGAGAGCCTGGGTGCTAAAGCTGTTCCTTACCCATTGAAGAGCCGCTGCTGTGGGGGCTCCTTAATCTTATCTGAAGAGAGCATAGGTTTACGCTTGCTCCACAAATTACTGGGTAACGCTGTGGAGAATGGTGCCCAATGTGTTGTTACCCCTTGCCCACTGTGCCAGACCAACCTCGATGTTTACCAAAGCAGGGTTAATAGTAAGTTCAAAACCGGTTATAACTTACCGGTTTTGTTCATTAGTCAGTTAATTGGTCTTGCTCTAGGGATTGACGCTATATCGCTGGGATTGAATACCAATATAGTTTCACCTAGTAAGATGCTAGACCACATATACCAGGCAAAGGAGGTTAAGAGTGGAGCCTAGGATTGGTGTGTATGTTTGTCATTGTGGCAGTAATATCGCGGGCACGGTTGATGTAGAGGAAGTAGCCAACTTTGCCAAAGGCTTGGAGGGGGTAGTTGTAGCTCGCACCTATAAGTTCATGTGCTCTGACCCCGGGCAGTCTCTCATAAAAGAGGATATTGAGAAACTGGGGCTTAATCGGGTAGTTGTTGCCTCCTGTTCACCAACAATGCATGAACCTACTTTTCGCCGTGCTTGTCATGAGGCAGGGCTAAATCCTTATTTGTTTGAGATGGCTAATATTAGAGAACACTGCTCGTGGGTAACTGAAGACCGTGGTGAAGCTACAGAGAAGGCTAAGGCGCTGGTGAGTGCCGCGGTAAGGCGTGTTTTCTACCATCAACCATTAGAGACTAGAGAGGTTCCAGTTAATCCCAATACCTTAATTGTCGGTGGAGGCATCGCTGGCATCCAGGCGGCGCTTAAGATTGCTGACTCTGAGCATAAGGTGTACCTAGTGGAAAGGGAACCCAGCATCGGTGGACATATGGCTCAGCTGGATAAAACCTTCCCCACCTTGGATTGCTCAGCCTGTATTCTTACCCCAAAGATGACGCTAGTGGGTTCTCATCCTTATATTGAGTTAATGACTTATAGTGAGGTGGTTGAGGTTTCCGGCTTTGTTGGTAATTTCAAGGTCAAAATCAGGAAGAAGGCACGCTATGTTGATGAAGATAAGTGCACTGGCTGTGGGGACTGTTATAAGAATTGCCCGGTGAGATATATACCTCAAGTAGGACGGAGAGAGGGAGATGAGTCCAGAGAAAGTTGATGAACTCATAGGTAGATATCCGGCTAAACCAGAAGTTTTAATTCAATTACTCCTAGATATGCAGGGCGAATTCAATTGGATCTCTAAGGAAGCCATATCGCGTATAAGTGAAAGGCTCCAAGTTCCGGTAAGTCAAATATATCGCGTGGCCAGCTTCTATAAAGCTATGAGCCTGATACCAAGAGGAAAGCATATGGTGAGGGTTTGCCTGGGCACTGCCTGCCATGTGCGAGGCGGTCCCAAGATTATGGACAAGGTGGAGGAGAGCTTGGGAATTAAGGCTGGTGAGACGACACAAGATATGAAGTTTAGCTTGGAGAGGGTTAATTGCCTCGGCTGTTGTGCCTTAGGACCGGTAGTGGTGATTGATAAAGACTATCATGGCAAGATTACCACAGCCAAGGTTAAAGAGGTCTTAGAAAGCTACAATTAGGGAGGACAATGGCACGCATAAATTCACCTACCGAGTTAGAGGAACTCAGGCAAGAAGTATTAGCTAAAAGAGACCCAAATAAGCCTCGTATGGCAATATGTGCTGGAACTGGTTGTCTCGCCTCCGGCGCAGCCGAAGTCGTGGTAGCTTTTAGAGAAGAGATTAAGAGACAAGGCTTAGAGGCTGACGTGGATGTGAGGGAAACCGGCTGTCCTGGCTTTTGTGAGAGAGGTCCCATTGTGGTTATTTATCCTGAGGAGATATGCTATCTTCAGGTAAAGCCTGATGATGTTCCTGAGATTATTTCTCAGACCATAAAGGAGAAGAAGGTTGTCGACCGTCTACTTTACACCGATCCAACTTCGGGTGAAAAAGTAACCCATGAATCTGAAATCCCCTTTTACAAGAATCAAAAACGACTTCTAATTGGCAACAACATTAACATCGATCCTAAAAATATTGAAGATTACTTTGCCATTGGCGGCTACCGAGCCTTAGCTAAGGCGCTCTTTGATATGACACCAGAACAAGTTCTGGAAGAAGTGAAGAGAGCGAATTTGAGGGGTCGCGGCGGTGGTGGATTTCCTGCCGGCAGAAAATGGGAGACTACCAGAGATGCTCCAGAGGAGCCCAAGTATGTGATTGTTAACGCTGATGAGGGTGACCCTGGAGCTTTTATGGATAGAGCTGTCCTTGAAGGCAACCCCCACAGTGTGCTGGAGGGTCTAATCATTGGCGCCTATGCCATTGGCTCGCATGAAGGGTTTGTCTATGTGCGGCAAGAATATCCTCTGGCGGTGGAGAATCTTAATGTTGCCCTGGAACAAGCGCGGGAGTATGGTCTTTTAGGTGCCAACATCCTCGGCTCTGGCTTTGACTTTGATGTTGAAGTGCACCGCGGTGCTGGTGCCTTCGTCTCCGGTGAGTCCAGTGCATTAATGACAGCCATAGAGGGCAGGGTAGGCGAACCAAGACCGAAGTATATCCGCACTGCGGTAAGTGGTATTTGGGAAAAGCCAAGTAATCTAAATAATGTGGAAACCTGGGCTAATGTACCACTAATCATTAACAACGGTGCTGAGTGGTTTACCTCTATCGGCACTGAAGGGAGTAAGGGGACCAAGATTTTCTCGTTAGTGGGCAAGGTGACCAATACCGGCTTAGTGGAAGTACCTATGGGCATTACCCTGAGGGACATTATTTACAATATAGGTGGGGGCATTCCTGGAGGCAAGAAATTCAAAGCAGTTCAGACTGGTGGCCCCTCTGGGGGTATTATCCCTGAGCAATATCTTGATACTGCGGTAGATTTTGATGAGCTGTCCAGATTAGGCTCGATGATGGGTTCCGGTGGGATGATAGTAATGGATGAAGATACATGTGTAGTGGATGTGGCTCGCTATTTTGTTGATTTCCTTTGCGACGAATCATGTGGGAAGTGCATTCCCTGTCGTGAGGGATTAAAACACATGCGTGAGATATTAAATGACATTGTTGAGGGCAGAAGTAAAGAGGGGGATATTGAGCTTCTCGAAGAGTTGTCGCGAGTGATGAACAAGGTTTCTCTCTGCGCTTTGGGGCAAACTGCCGCTAACCCAGTATTAACCACTATTCGTTATTTCAGGGATGAATACCGAGCTCATATTGAGGAGAAAAGATGCCCAGCTCTGGTGTGTAAGGAGTTAGTTTCATACTATATTGATCCTAGTGAGTGCCAAGCTTGTTTGATTTGCCTTAGAAACTGCCCAGCGGAAGCCATAAGCGGGGATAAAAACCAAATTCATGTGATTGACCAGGCTAAATGCACCAAGTGTGGCACTTGCCTTGATGTTTGCCCACCTCGCTTTGACGCAGTCAAAAAAATTTCAGGCGAGCCAGTGCCAGCACCACCTCCACAGAAAGAGCGGGTTTTAGTAAGGAGCAAGAAATAGGAGGTCAAAATGAGTGAAGTGACCTTAGAGATAGATGGCAGGGAGGTCAAGGCTGAAGAAGGAATGACCATTTTGGAAGCAGCGAAAAGTGTGGGCATTGATATACCTGCACTTTGTTATCATCCGGCCCTTTCCCCCTTTGGTGCTTGCCGTATGTGCTCCGTTGAGATAGAGAGTAGAGGGAGGAGCAGGATAGTTACCTCCTGTAACTATCCTGTGGAAGAGGGCCTGGTGGTAAATACCAAATCTCCTGATGTTATTGAAATACGCAAAATGCTCAGCGAGTTATTGCTGGCTCGATGTCCAAATGTAAAGGTAATCCAGGATTTAGCTCAAGAGTATGGGGTTGAAAAGCCGAGATTCAAATCGGAAGATGAAAAATGTATTCTCTGTGGCCTATGTACCCGGATTTGTGAAGAAAGGATAGGGGCAAGTGCCATTAATTTTGTTGGTCGAGGGGTTGACCGTAAAGTAGAGACCCCGTTTCAGGGGACACTGGATATAAACATGGATGCGTGTATAGGGTGTGGAGCCTGCGCCTTTGTTTGTCCTACGGGAGCAATCGAACTTGAGGATATAACAAGTAAAAAACCAATGCCAATCCTTTCTGAATTTGATGAGGGCTTAGCATCAAGGGCACCGGTTTACATTCCCTTCCCCCAGGCCGTTCCTAATGTTCCAGTAATAGACCGTGAAAAATGTGTCCATTTTGCCACAGACAAATGCAAAATCTGCGAGGAATTCTGCCAGCCAAAGGCCATCAACTTTGAGCAGGAAGACGAAATCATAGAGGTGGAAGTAGGCTCGATTATCGTAGCCACTGGTTATAGTAGCTTCGACCCCTCCCCAATCTATCAGTATGGCTACGGGCGGCTGGACAATGTTGTTACTGCCCTCGAGTTCGAACGTCTGATTAATGCCTCTGGTCCCACTGAGGGCGAAGTCCAACTCAAGGATGGTAAGGAACCAAAGAGCGTAGCCATTATTCACTGCGTAGGCAGTAGAGATGAGAAGTATCATGAGTATTGCTCTCGGGTTTGTTGCATGTATTCCATGAAACTTGCTCATCTGGTGAAGGAACACACTGAGGCTGAGGTCTACGAATTTTATATTGATATTAGAAGCTTTGGTAAGGGCTTTGAGGAATTTTATAATCGGGTTCTTAATGAGGGGACAATTTTTATTCGAGGTCGCCCGGCTGAGATAACCAATATAGCTGAAACGCCTGAGGAGGAGGCTAAGCTCATCGTCCAGTTTGAGGATACCCTGATTGGCCTGCAGCGCCGACTGCCAGTGGATATGGTTATTCTAAGTTGTGCTCTGGAAGCACAGCCGGATGCCGAGGCTGTTGCCCGATTATTCAATATCAGCCGAAGCGCCGATGGCTTCTTCATGGAGAAGCATCCCAAGCTGGACCCAGTGGCTACCATGACTGATGGCATCTTTGTAACGGGTTGTTGCCAGGGGCCTAAGGATATACCTGATACTGTAGCCCAGGCTTCAGCCGCTGCTGCCGAGGTTCTGGCTATGATTAGCAAGGGGAAGGTAGAGATTGAGGCAGCTACTGCAGTTATTGATGAGAGAATCTGCTCTGGCTGCCAGATTTGTTGTCTGGTATGTCCCGATAGTGCCGTCTCCTGTGACGAAAAGAAGGAGGTGTGTCGGGTTAATGAAGCTCTATGCAAGGGCTGTGGTGCCTGCGTCGCTGGTTGCCCCAGTCATGCTGTAAGCCTTAATCACTTTACTAA
>SDBU01008663.1_pt1 | contig 11517 bp, 11 predicted proteins | sample 2277071 | NCBI WGS metagenome assembly SDBU01 (sample SAMN10397929, study PRJNA504765) | marine sediment metagenome | isolation source: marine sediment core GS08_GC12, 126 cmbsf | place: Arctic Ocean: Gakkel Ridge, Loki's castle | collected 2008 | reverse complement strand
ACTCCTGTAACTCAGGAAGGACACACTTGATTCTGAGAAGGGTTTTCCCCACGATGATCTTGTCTATAAGGAGTCGAAGGATTTGCTGCTTTTTCTCAAAGGTAAGGCTCTTGAGCTTGGACCTGATGATTCTGCAGAATTGTTTTATGTTCTTTATCCCGTAAGACCTCGGTGTTTCCTTCTCCTCTTGACTCAGCTTCGAACGTTGCTCCTCAAGGAGTGATTTCTCGTTGCGGTGCTTGTCCATTTGTGTCTTGAGTTGTTCAACATTAATGGCCTTGTGCTGGTAAGCATCAAGCAGTCTGTCTTCTGCAATTTCGGTCTGCTCAAGTGATTTGTTGATTTCTTTCAGGAGCCTTTCTTCCTGCTTGGTGTCGGATTTCCGAGTTCTGTATTTCTCAAACTGGTCTGCAATGACCTTCGGGTGCTGTACTGCATTTGTGATTGCGCTCATCACAGCATCATCGATCTTCGAGGCCATATGTGATCCGGCGCTACATTCTCGCGGATGTGGAAAGGTCCTGTGTCGGTTTCTGCACCGATAATAGAGTGTTCCATGACAAGGTTCTCCACCATACGGAGAGCCACAGTTTCCACACTCGAGGAGACCCCTGAGAAGGTACTTATTCTTTGTATTTCTCGGAGATAGTCTTGAGTTTCTTTTCAATTGCGCTTGTGCTCTTTGGAATGTTTTCTCGTCTATGATTTTCAGTTCATCCGGCAGCTTTATGGGGATCCAGTCTTCCCTTGGGCGCAGTTTTAAGCTCGTGTTTTTCGTTCGTCTGTAGCCGTTCTCTCTGGAGTGATTAACTGGTTCCTTTCTCATGTTCTTGTTGTAGTAAGTCACGCCTGCATAAGTCTCATTTCGTAAGATTCTATGCAGTGTGCTCTGTCCCCAGTCCTTGCCTCGCTGGGGCTTGATGCCTCGTCGGGTAAGTTCCTTCGCAACACCCCGGATACTAAGCTGGTCTTCAACAAAAAGCTCAAAAATCAGTCTTACAACTCTGGCTTCCTCGTCGTGGATTATGAGATGCCCAGGTATGTTGTTCTTGTTATCTCCCAAGACGTATCTGTATCCGTAAGGTGCTCGGCTTCCGACGATCAAGTTTCTTTTAGCTTTGTGTATCTTCCCGCGGCGTGTTCGCTCCAATATCTTCGCTTTCTCATACTGCGCTATCAATCCTTCGAAGCCAAAGAACAACTCGTCTTCAGGTGTGTCAGATCGTTCGGGTCGGTTCAGGAAGATGAGCCCTACCCCACATTTATCCAAATTCCGTTTAATTAGTGCCAAATTTATATTGTCTCTTGAGAGACGGTCAGGACAATGAACCAGTACAGAGTCAAACAAGTTGTTTTCTGTATCATCTCTCAGTCTGTCGAGTGAAGGCCTGTCGAGCATTTCTCCGCTGTATCCGTCGTCAATATATTCATCGATGACGATATGGTTCTTTCCCTCTGCAAACTTTCTGAGAGCCTCCAGTTGAGACTGAATAGTCTCCTGTTTCTCCTGTCTTTCCGTCGAGACCCTTGCATATATTGCTACTTTCATTTTTTCATCTCCTCGTTGGTTAACTGGCGGATCGCTTTGAGAGCCAAAGGGCTTGGCTTTGAGCGCCCATTTTCCCATCGGCTGACAGTTGTCCAGGATACACCTAACTTATGGGCGAGTTGCTCTTGTGTCAGCTTCAGTTGTTTTCGGATTTCCTTTATATCCATGAGATAAGCTCCGGCCTTTCGGAGTAACATAGCATCAGCTATATCATAAGTCAAGTCTTTTCTTTGCAGAAAGGCTTTTTCTTTTGCTCCCCTTCATCCCTCGCTACAGCGTTTGTGATCGGTCAATTGCTTCTTCATTGGGATTGTATTTGCCTGATTCTTGTCATCCACGAAGCTAACGCCTGACGGCCTAAGAGAGTGTTCGATGCGGATAACGTTGTTCTCGCGGCGCTGGACACCACCAGCCTCCTTCATTCTGCGCGTCAGTTCATTGCTCATCCGAATCAACTCACGCATTCTAAGTCGCTGTTCTATGGCTTCAGCCGAATACATACCGTGTTTCCAGTTAGCCTTTCTGGACCGGGCTAATCCCTCTGGTGTGCGTGGTCCGGTGCTCTTCCCGCCGTGCATTCTGCACCGTCCGTTCTTCATCGCAGGCGCTCTACATGACGTCCCTTTTCGAGTCTTTGCACCGCACCGTGGAGCATTGCGGGGATCGCCTTGGGGGTTGCCGTTCCTCAGCAACACGCGTCTTTTTGTTTCTCTTCGCACGGGGTTCGTCCTCATCTCCTGCTATTACTCCCCCCTCCCCCCTGATTAACAACTCCGACGATAGCCTGTCCACCTTCATTGACGTGAACGTGCTCGACAACTATCTTCTGCTGACCTGCGGTCCGGTACTTCATCAAGGCTTCTATCTGTGCCATGAACGTCCTCACCATCTTTGTCGCGTAGTTTACGTTGGTCTGCCTTCCCTCAAAGGTCTGGTCTTGAATCATGGCTCGTCTTAAGCTTTCCATGGCCATGTTGTGGACACCTATCATCTGAACCGCCAACATGCCTTCGAGTTCATCTCGCGGTTGTATACCATTGAGCATGGCCAGGACATTGTTTCCCTGGCGGCCCAGCATGTCATGGTCAACTCCCTTCGACGAGACAACACCTGGAGAAGTCACAAGCGCTTGGTTCAAAAACAATTCCTGCAGCCTTTCATCAGTTGTTCCGAACGTCTCGCAACATTTGGCCCCTTTTAGTGCCTCGTCCTCTCCAAGGAAATGCAAGTCCGCTCTGCCATTATCAGCCTTTGAGAACTCGGCTTTTATTGGCTTCTTCTTCAATCGATTCACGTAATTAGCGATGCATGCTTTTTCCTCTTCTGTGTATTCCTTCTTCACGAGTTTCTTGGTCGCTCTGAACTTGCTCTTCCTCTTAGCCTTTGTCATCTTGGACTTCACCTCCTTCTCATGCGCTCTCGCAATGTCTCTGATCACACGGGGAATTACTTCGCCGATGTGTCGTGTACCATCATCCCAACTCGGCTTCCTCATTCTATATCTCTCCGACTGCAAGGTTTTCGAAACGCGTGTGCTCGGGGAAGAATAGCACTTCGACAGTGCCGCAGGGACCATACCTATTCTTAGCAACGATGATGTCCGCTTCCCCTTTGCGCGTTGTATTTTTGAAGTAGTATTCGTCGCGGTACAGCAGGAGCACTACGTCGGCCGCCTGCTCGATCGAGCCTGACTCACGGAGGTCAGCAAGCATGGGCTTCTTGTCAGTCCGTTCCTCAGCTTTGCGGTTCAATTGTGAAACAACAAGAATGGGAACGGCCAACTCGTTTGCAAGTGCTTGGATGTCGCAGATGATTTCCGTGAACATCACATGTGGGGGTTGATAGTCCCTCCTCGTTCCGCGGAGCAATTGCAGGAAGTCCACGACGACCAGACCAACCCCATATTGGCGGATGTAGCGTCGGGATCGCGATCTCAACTGCATCGTTGTCAGCCCTGTAGTGTCGTCGATGACGATCCGGCTTGGACCAATCTCCCTCTCTGCCCGACCAATCGCATCCCAGTCGGCAGACTCCATATGGTTCATGTCAGCGTGCGCTTGCTGACAGATAAGCCTCCGCATGGTGTCTTCCTCGCCCATCTCCAACGTGAAGAAAGCGAATGGCCTCTGCATTTCCTTGCTTGCTTCCCACGCCATTTTCAACGCCAGCGAAGTCTTGCCCATCGATGGCCGTCCCGCGAGAATGTAGAGTCTCCGCGGAACAAGGCGAGCGTATGCATCCAAATCCTTCAATCCCGTTGTGACACCTTCGACTTCACCTCTTGCTCGTCTTTCAAGTGTCTCAACTGCCCTTGTCACAAGTTGTGGGGTTGGCGTGGGCACCCCCTGCGACTCGTCTTGCGTCAGTTGGAAGAGTTGCCTCTCAGTTTCTTCGATCACGTCCTCGCTTCTGTCGCTCGAGGACACAGCTCCCTTGAGTTGGTCCGCTATCCTCAACAACTCCCGCCTGCAAGCCTTGTCTTTGATAAGGTGGATCCACGAATCAACGTGGGCAGTCGTCGATACTGTATCCACAAGGTCAGTGAGATAGACAACCCCACCCACATCGTCGAGTTTGCCCATATCCCTGAGTCTGCTCGACACTGCCACAACATCCACGGTTTGATTCTCCGCGTACAGCTCCAGTACCGCTGCGAAGATAGTTCGGTGTGAGAGGTTATAGAACATCCCAGGAACGAGCATTTCAGTTGCCTTCTCAAGTGCGGCTTCATTCATGAGCATCGCCCCGAGAACAGACATCTCGGCTTCAAGGGCGTTCGGTGGTACTTTTTCAACGGTATCAGTCATTGGACATTCCTCTCCTGTTCCGTCTCATTATCGAGTTTAAGTTCTTCTTTCGCTTTATCGAGGACCTCAGCGATCTCCTCTTCCCCAAGACCGAATTCCTTGAGCCGGTTTGCCACATCGAGGTCGCTGCTGCCGCTGAGGATGAACTGCTTCGTCACATGAAGATAGCCGAGGTGGCCACTGTCCTCCCCGTTCCCCATAATGCTCTGCTCCTGAAGGACCCTTTCGACTTCCTTTGGGTCGGAATCAAGATGCGGGTTCTGATTCCCAAGACGGTCGATCGCACTCATGATTTGGTGCGCCTCCCAACGGCCACAGTCCAACAGCTTCCGGAAGAACTCATTCACGGCTCGTTGCGACCACTTCCTGAAATTGATCATCTTCCTCCAAAAAAACCCCACCACCTGAACCAGTGGGCCGGGATTGTCACTGTTTCCTTCTGAGGGGACATAGGGGGGAGTATTAGAAATAGAATTAGAAATAGAAAGGTTGCCCTTTGGTTGGCCGTTGCTTCCAACCTGTTCTGAAGGGGCGTTCACAGGGCTCTTCCCCTCTAACCTCTTCCGCCGACGGGCCTTGGCGGAATTTGTTCCTCCCTTAGAACTCTTCTGTTTGTGCGAGTGCTGCTTTTCCCATTCCTTCTTGAGCCGCAGGCAAACCAGTTTATTGCGGCGTTTAGCGAAGGATTTCTTGATTCTCTCGCCGGCACCGTTTTTGAACCATCTCTTGCCCAGTCCCGACATTTGGGCCAGTTGCTCGTCGTCATCCGGCAACTGGCAGTAATCTGAATTCCATGCGCGGCACAGCAGGTTGATAAACGCGCCCTGCTCCTCGAGGCTCAGTTTGTTTCGCGTATTCGAAGACAACCAATCGTTTGGGTAGAAGGAAAACTGCGGCGAAGGCGTCAGTTTGTTGCGACTCCGTTGTCTGCTGCTGTTTCTGCTCTCTTCGCTCATTGTCGTTCTCCTGAACTCAGCTGCTCACCGGTCCTTTGGTAAGGACCCGAGCTTTCCTTCGTCTCGCAGGTCACTAACGCGTTGACCTCACTCTCCAGAAAGCCACATCCCCTGACCCGTCCTGGCAGCTTTACTCTCCGAAGGATGCCCTCGCGGGCCCATTTATCAATGGCGCGCACGGTGACACCAAGGCGTTTCGCGACATCTCGGCGTCGAAGAATCCGCGGTCCAGCTCGTATCGTTGGCTTGTCGTTCGGCTGCAGTCCCCCGGCGCGGATCACGGCGAGCAGCCGTTTGCGATCTACCGGTGTCAGCGTGTTATCGTTCTTCAGCGTGGTTTTAATGATTTCTAACGTCGATGATTCCATGATTTACCTTTCTGTCGTTTCCATCCAGACGCGAATAAATGGCGACATCACCTACATAGAACTGCTCGTTTATTACGAATGAGCAGAACGCCAGCAAACCTTGGCGAGGTTTAATTGGTGTTATTTCTATTTCTGATAGCTTTGTCTCCGGCATCTTTCTTTGTCCTTTCCTCGTCTGAGTGTTCTTGCAGGCTCTCTTCATCTTCCAGCAACAGCTCGAAGACTCGCTCAAGGCGGTTTTCTCCGTCTACTCCGGGGTCGTATTCGAGTTCTATTTTGATTTTTTTCTTGTTCATTGATAAAAGAGAACATGACAGTGATTTAAGCCTTTGTGCCAACCAAGGCCCATGTAGACCCTTTCACGGCCTCTTGGGAACCATCTTTGAGATTTCGTGTTTTGATCTGTTCTTGACCCATTGCCCCTCTCAGGGACTGATACTTCGTGTTCTTGGCTCATAACTCTGCCTTCAAGGCCGTTTTATGGGGTTCCTGACTGGCTCTGTGACGTTCCCGATACGGTCTAACACTCCACAAAGGACAGGCCGGAGCTGTGCATTTCCTGACCTCATCTCTCTGCCAGCCCATGCATTCCAGGCAGAAGGCATTGATGCAGGCCCTCAGGCTTTTTCCTTCAACTGCTTTTCTGTAAGTGGCCCTGTAGGCTCTTGGCATCTCCGCCAGCCGCTTGTCCACTTGCCTCTGCCGCTGTCCATCAATCGCAATCATGACCCGTCCTCCTCGCTTATTCTCGTTTCAAATTCCTTACCATATAGGAGACGTCATCTCGGTCTATATCCAATGCTCTGGCGGTGTCGCCGATCGTCAGAGGTTTCATGTGTTCTACCTGCAAATACGGTTTTTGCTTCTACTCGCAGAAATATAGGATGGAATTTGAGGGAAGAGAACGGGTGGGCTACAGGTTCTTTACGGGTTTTTTACCGATTTATTGCGAAAAAATAGCGTACGGGCAGGTAGACAGAGGTTTAACCGGCAGGATTAAGCATCCAGATTGAGGCGATACCCCTTGGCCCCCCCGGATTCTATGAACTTCCTTATTTCCTCAGGCAGCGACATCTTAACCTTGTAACCCTCGATCCCTATGCCGGGCATCTTTGTTCCTGTTATCCATCGGCCGGGGATTTTGATCAACGCCTCTAGAAAAGTGGTCTGTCTATTGCTTAGGTCGAAAACCTTTCCATCGAGCTTTGCCTGTGTTTTTGCCGGGAAAACCCATAGGTAGTGATTCTTAGACTGAGCTGATAACGCTTTCGCATACTCGCCGGTAGATTGGAGTAGCTCATATAGCTTCTCAATCTCAATCGCTAGGTCCTCAGCTGACCCTATCTCGGTTTTTGGTGGCACTCCTTCCGTACCTCTTGCAAGTCTGCAACACTCAGTAAGCATCGCGCTCATCCTGTTGTACAAAGCCGTCGCCCCCTTCTCGCCGGCTGCACGCACAAGCTGATCCTTAAGTTTTCGGGTGGAGAGCAGGCATATTTGGGCAATGCCGTTCATCTCATCAATCTTTGCCTTTGGTACGGCCCCTCCCCCTGCCGAGGTGATTCCCCTGGCGCAAATGCCAGCCCTTCTGATGATATTGGCAAGTTCCTTTAGATCGTTGGCAAGCGGGCCGTAGTCACTCTGTACCTTGCTTGCCTCATCTTGGTCGATCGGGTCATCTATATTCGGCATGTGCGAAGCATCCTCTTCTCGTGCAGACTTCTCTTGACCAGCATTACTTGGCGGGCGCCCTCTGAGCATCTCCCTGAGCTTCTGTGCAAGCTGTATCGGGCGAGCTATGTGTTTCAAGAGCGACATGGCCGAAGCAGGTCGAACCCAGTCATCAAAAGACAGGGCGTCCACCAACTCGCGGAAGAAAAGGCGTGAGCCTTCTGTGCCTTCGATTTCTTCAAGTCTCTGACGAAGAGACTTAGCACACATTCTTGCCTTCAACGAAAGCACCGCAAACTCAAGCATGGACTCTCTTCCCTGTCCCAATCCCGCAATCTTTTCAATCAAGTCAGCCAAACCTGAGAGGGTTTCTGGGAGCGAGCCGTATTCGCGCTCAAAAGCAGCCTGATCCTTAGGCGTCCACGGTGCGTCCCAAGAGCCGTGTTTCTCAAGCCATGAATAGAGCCTTGCGAGGTGTTGGAGCGCGCTCAGTGGGAATCCGAATTCTCGCTCGATTTTTTCTATTTCTTCCGCACTGCGGTTCTCGCACAAATACTCTTCAAATCTACGAAGGTCCTCGCAGGATCCAGATGTCACTAGGTATTTCAGGTTCCACTTCTCAAGCCGTAGCGCACTCTCCCCTGCCTTGCCCTTTATGGCGGCGGTGTCCCGAATGGTCGGATCAAAATGGACCATCTGATATCCTACCGAAATCGCACATAACTCCTCGTAGAAGAGCTTAGCGGCCTCTTGTGATCCCGCAACCATTTTCAGTTTCCTCGACATCTTCAGAGCTGATAGCTTCGCCTTTTCTGCGACTAAACTCATCTGCGCAAGCGCGTCCTCGTGATCATTATCAGCTTCTGATTCGCGAATCGCCGTTTCCAGTCTCTCGAGGTGCTTATCTGCTTCCCGAATCTGGTCAGCAAGCTCCAGCAACGAATTTGCCAGAGAGCCGTGTTTCTTCACGAACTCCTTCACTCGCTCGCGATTAGGTTTTCGCCCCCATCTCCCCGCGATACCCACATATTTTTTCCAGTTCTTCATCCTTGACTACTCCTGAGGTCTCACGCCTCTCCCCCTTTTCATCATCTTACATTGGTTAACGTAGACGTATCAAACAGAATAGACGCGGATCACCTTTTGTGTCATGCTGAAAACCGTTCGGTCAGCTGACTGGCAGTGCAGGCTCCTCATTGGAAAGCAGGTCATTATTTCGGACTCACAAAATGCAGCGATTTTTGTTACTTCTCAATTCGGAATAAGAAGTATAGAATTAGCAAAAGTTAAAATCGAGGTCGGTCCATGCCAAAGGAAAAACACGCTTCAGGCGGTGAGCTTTTCATCGTCGACAACAGCGACAAGGAATGGAAAGTCCTGCGCTACCTCCACGACTGGGCAGAGGTATCCAACAAGTTCGATATTGCCACTGGCTATTTCGAGATCGGTGCGCTGCTCGCGCTGGACGGGCAATGGCAGAAGCTCGAGAAGCTCCGCATCCTCATGGGGAGTGAGGTATCGAAACGAACGCATAGAGCCTTGCTGGCTAGCGTAGAAACCATCAAGCAGGTTCTCGATAACAGCATCGAGACCGAGAAAGAGAAGAACGATTTCCTTGAAGGCGTCCCCGCCATCGTTGAGGCGATACGCAACAAACAGATCGAGTGCCGGGTTTACACCAAGGACAAATTCCATGCAAAGACCTATATCACTCACGCCAAACATGCTGTCGTTGGTTCCGCCGCACTCGTGGGATCAAGCAACCTTACCTACCCCGGCATTACGGACAACGTCGAACTCAACGTCCAGATCCGTCGAGAGGTCGAGGTCCTGCAGGAGTGGTTCGAGAAGCACTGGAAGCAAGCCGATGAAGTCAGCGATGAAATCCTGAGAGTAATAGAGCGGCATACGCGCGAGTACACCCCATTCGAAGTTTACGCGAAGTCGCTCCAGGAGTTCTTCCGCGGCCACGAGATGACCGTGGGCGAGTGGGAGCTCGCAGACCCCAAGGCCGGTGGCTCGCACATGTATCCTGTCCTTGACCTGTACCAGAAACAGGGCTACCAGGCGATGATGAAGATCGCCCGGAAATACGGCGGGGCCTTCCTTTGCGATGGTGTCGGTCTCGGGAAAACGTTTATAGGCCTGATGATTATCGAACGACTGGTCATGCACGAGCGGAAGCGGGTGGCTCTCTTCGTGCCCAAGTCAGCTCGAAAAGCCGTCTGGGAAAGGGACATAAGAAGATACCTGCCTCATATTGGCAGCCAGGATTTCAGCAACCTCGTGATCTTCAATCATACTGACCTGGGCAGAGGCAGGGAGTTTCCTCAGAGATTCCAGCGCATCAAGCAACTCGCTGATGCCATCGTTGTCGATGAAGCCCACCATTTCCGGAATCCAGGGGTCAAAGGTACGGGCGAAAGGAAACCCTCCCGCTACAGGCTGTTCTATGACATCGTGGAGGGTAAAGACCTCTACATGCTCACTGCCACTCCGGTAAACAACAGACTCATAGACCTCCAACACATGATAGAGCTGTTCTCGCGAGAGCAGACCGACTACTTCAAAGATGCTCCTCTCGGCATACACTCGCTCCGCGGCCACTTTAGAAAAATGGAGAAGGCATTGGAGCAGATTATCGCTGAGAACAACCTTGGCGATTTGTTCGGCAGCTACGAAATCAGCCAAGCCGAGGCGGAAAAGGTGCTACAGGACGATACCCTGTTCCGGGAACTCGTAGTGCAGCGCAGCCGGGCATACGTCAAGAAAAGCCAGGAACAGACCAGCGGTCCAAAAGCCATTTTCCCGGAGCGCCAGCCGCCGAAGGTCATGGACTACTCCATCCGCAAAACCTACGGTAGCCTCCTCGACATGATCGAAAGAGCCTTCGACAAAGAGAAGCCTCTCTTCTCCCTCGCGGTCTATTATCCCCTGGCCTACTACATCGGCCCGGAGATAGAAAAACAGGAAAGGGCATGGCAGGAAGGGCGGCAGAAGCAGGTTGTTGGCCTGATTCGCACCCAGTTCCTCAAACGATTTGAGAGTTCCGCATATGCGTTCGGTCTCTCCTGCGCTCTCCTTCTCTTCAAGCTGCTCGCCTTCGTCAGCAGACACAGCCAGACTGACTCTGAAAAGAAACGGCTCGAGCGTTGGATGAATCAGCATGATAAAGCCGTCAGGTATGCACGGGAACATCAGAAGGCTCTCCTTGGTGAAGAGCAGGAAGAGGACTTCGAAGAGGATGTTATCACCGAGGAAATGCTCGAAGAAGTAGAAGAGCTGTCAAGAGACGAATACAAGGTGGAGGAGATTCTCGCCGAAACCTTCCTCGACATGGATCAGATAATCGAGTTCGTGGGGGAACTCAGGCAGTTCAAACCGTCAAACGATGACAAACTCCGCGCTTTGACAAAGCTACTGAAGAACGATCCCATTCTCAAAAAACATAAGGTCATTATTTTTTCCGAATACATGGCGACCGCACGCTACCTGAAGCGGGAACTCGATAAGGCCGGATTAGAAGAACTCGATGAAGTCGACGGCTCAACCAAGAGGGATCGCGATCAGATCCTCACCCAGTTTTCCCCCTACTACAATGGCTCGTCAAGCAACGCCCTCAAAGAACAAGGTCTCACAGAGACCCGAATGATCATCTCCACCGACGTGCTTTCAGAGGGTCTGAACCTCCAGGACGCAACATGCATCATCAATTACGACATTCATTGGAATCCCGTCCGGCTTATGCAGCGTATCGGACGTGTCGACCGTCGTCTCAACCAGGAAGTCGAAGATCAGATGATTGCGGACCACCCTGAGCTGAAGGAAATCCGCGGGAAATGCCAATACTGGAATTTCCTGCCGCCCGACGAGCTGGACAGATTACTCAACCTCTACGGCAAGGTGTCCCACAAGACTCTTCGTATCTCCAAGACATTTGGCATCGAGGGACGCAAACTCCTGAAGCCTGAAGATGACTACGATGCCCTGAAGGATTTCAACCACGCATACGAGGGCAAGGAAACGCCTATCGAGAGAATGCACCTCGAATATCAGAAACTACTCGCAGAACATCCGGACCTGGAGGCGCAGTTGAAAGGAATGCCGGGAAAGGTCTTCAGCGGGAAGAGACATCCGAAAGAAGGAACGAAAGCTGTGTTCTTCTG
>SDBU01008662.1_pt1 | contig 11519 bp, 8 predicted proteins | sample 2277071 | NCBI WGS metagenome assembly SDBU01 (sample SAMN10397929, study PRJNA504765) | marine sediment metagenome | isolation source: marine sediment core GS08_GC12, 126 cmbsf | place: Arctic Ocean: Gakkel Ridge, Loki's castle | collected 2008 | reverse complement strand
TAACTATCTGGACACAAACTATCGCTCTACAAAGCCACTTATCGACTCATTAAACGCCTTATTATCTAAAGAGTATTCAAAAAATTGGTTAAAACTACCCAATATTGACTCTAGCTTAGAGTATATCCCTATAAAAGCTGGTTTAGATGAAGAGATTGACTTTCAAGATGATAAAGCTCCCATTCATTTTTTTATATCTGAAGGAAATAAAGTAAAGAAATGGCCAACAGATGAAATGGAGATAAAAAATTTTACATTTATTGCGACCGAGATTTTAAGGCTTAAAAAAAACTGTCAAAAGTTTTCAAACAAAAGTTTTGCTGTTCTAATAAAAGATAGATTTCAAGCTCAAAGATTAAAAAGCTATCTTCAAAAGTTTTCAATAAATTCACAAACTCCAAGGGCTGGATCTTTAAAAAATTCTAGTTGTTTAAATGCAATGAAAGAATTTATAGATGCATGCATTCATCCGAATAATTTAAATAAAGTAAAAATTGCCCTTTTGGGTCCTTTTGTTCAACTAAAACTTCAAGATTTAAAAAATATTGATTTACAAAACTTTTCAAAATATTTAGAGAAATTTCATTTTTTAAAAGATATTTTAAATAAAAAAAATCTAGGAGATTTTTTTTATCATTTTTTTGAAGTATCCTTTGAAAACTTTTCAATTTTAGAAAATATAGCGAAAAAAAAGGATATAAATTTTTATTTAGATACGACTTCACTGATCGAGCTTATTTTAGCTGAGAAAAATTTAGGTTTACACAATTTACTTAGTTTTTTTAAAAAACTAGATCTTTTAGATCAAGATGATGAAAAGTTAAAAAATGTTAAAAATTTCGAAGATGGCGTTCATATTTTAACAACGTTTATGTCGAAAGGATTGGAATATGACATTGTCTTTGCTTTAGGTCTAGCGTCTAAATCAAAAACATCTCAACATCTGGATTTACAAGAGATAGATGCTGAAAAAATGAGACAATTCTACGTTGCAATAACTAGAGCAAAATATAGAGTCTACCTACCTCTTGCAATCGATTTAAAAGAAAAGCCAATTTTAGATGGCGAGTATTCTGCTATGGAATATTTTCTGTCTCACATATTAGATACTAAAGACACAATCCCTAAAAAAACTCTTTTAGAGAAATTAGATGTTTTAAAAGATAAAAAACTCCTTAGTATAAGTTTTATTGATTCTGTAATGTCTTCATCATTTCAAGAAAAAGAAGAAAACATTTATTTGTCTAAACCCAGAGAGCTTACAGATTTTAGTAAAAAATTTGAATCTCGCTATATCTATTCATTTTCGTCTCTAACATCTACTTTAGATATAACAATTGAAGAAAAAAAACAAAAAAGTGTTTTACCTAAAGGCCCTGCGGTTGGAGAGATTTTTCATAAAATCTTAGAAAATATTTTTTATAAAAAAAGTTTTCAAAATGCAGATATTTTAAATATAGTTCAGGATTTGATTAAAGAGAGCGAGCTTAAAAATTTTGAAAAAGAAGTTTTTTCAATTATTGACAATACCTTAAGCGCTCTTCTTTTGGGGAAAAATAGCTTTTGTTTAAAAGATGTTGAATTTAATAATTTTCAACCAGAGGTAGAGTTTTTGTTTTCCTGGAAGAAAGATTATATGAAGGGATTTATAGATTTGGTATTTGAGCATCAATCAAAATATTATATTATTGATTGGAAATCTAATTATCTGTCCTCTTTTTCTAAAGACTATGACAAAAAAAACATTGAAGAGGAGATGAGCCTTCATAACTACTATTTGCAAGCTGCAATTTACACAAAAAGCTTAAAAAGGCATTTAAAAATTTTAAACAAGGATTTTGAAAAAGTATTTGGTGGCGTTTTTTATATATTTTTAAGGGGGCTTACAAACTCTTATGACTCTGAAGTTAATAATTTAGGGATTTATCATTTCTTCCCTGATCTAAAAATATTAGATCAGATGCATAACCAAAAGGGTAGGTTAGATGTTAGGTGAGATAAAAGATAAACTGAAATTTTCATATCTAAATGAGTTAAAAGAAAAAGATTTCTTTTCTACTTTAGATATATTTTTTGCTACTTACTTAAATTCTAAAACTGATGAAGAAGCTATTTTTTTAGCCTATCTTTTTTTAATTTCAAGATTTGGTTTTATCTCAATAGAGATCAAAGATGATAATACAATATATCCAAGTGTAGAGGATTTGAATCTTGATACAAAAGATTTTTTAGATATCGATACTTTTGTAAAAAAAGTTATTTTAGGATCTAAAAAATTATCTGATAAAATTGTGTATCTAGGTGATAATTCAGATGAAAATCATCCTAAAAAACCTGTTTGCAGGTTTAAAAACTTTTATTATCTTCAAAAAAACTATGTTTTTGAGAAAAAAATCATAAAAAACCTTGAAAGGCTTGAGAATCAAACCCCAACAAAACTTTTTGATGAAGATGTTTTTTTTAAAATCCTAAAAAATGAAAATTTTTTAAATTTAGAACAAAAAAAAGCTGTAGAAAATGCTTTTTTTAATTCTATTAGTTTAATTTTAGGAGGACCCGGAACAGGAAAAACATATGTAGCTTCTCATTTGATAGAGATTTTATCAAAAAGTTATGATAGTTCAAAAAAAAATAACTTTAAAATAGCTATAACCTCTTTTACCGGTAAAGCCACAGCTCATTTAAAATCAAAAATTTTAAAAGTAGTAGATAATGTAGATATAGATGCTAAAACGCTTCATCTTCTTTTAAATCTAAAGGAAGGTAAACCAAAATTTTTTGATGAAAACAAATTAAATTACGATCTGATAATAGTTGATGAAGCATCTATGTTAGATCTTAAACTAACAGCTCATTTGTTAAATTCTATAAAAAAAGGATCAAGAATTATTTTTATAGGAGATCCAAATCAATTACCTCCAATTGAGAGTGGCAATGTTTTTTCTGAAATCTCAAACTTTGAAAATATTGAAATGGTTCACTTAAAACAAGCAAAAAGATTTGAAAATTCTAAAATTACAGATTTAGCGAATGCTATAAAAAACTCAGATGAAAAAGCTCTAAATGCAATTTTTGAAAAAAGTGATTTTTATGATATTGAAGATATCTATCATGCAAAAAAAATAATTTTAGATATGGCGAAGACTTCTTTTTTTGAGAGTGACTCTAAAGGTATAAAAATAGAAAATGTTTTTAATCTGCTAAAAGATTTTATTATTTTATCATCCATTAAAAAAGGTCCTTTTGGAGTGGAAATGTTAAATCAAGAGATATTTTCTCTATTTTATAATAAGGCTGACTTAAATGATTATTTATTCGTTCCAATAATTATCACCAAAAATAACTATAACTTAGATCTTTTCAATGGCGAGTTTGGTATTTTAAAAATTCAAAAAACATTAAATGGACCAATTAAAAAGGAAGCATACTTTCAAATAGATGCTAAAATTCAGAAATTTGAGATTTTCTATTTAAGCTCTTATGAATATGCATACTCAATATCAATTCATAAATCTCAAGGTAGTGAATTTAAAAAAGTAGTAATAATTATTCCAGATGGTTCTGAAAATTTTGGAAAAGAGCTTTTTTATACAGCCATCACTAGAGCTAAAAATGAATTTTCAGTTTTTTCCACAAAAAGGATGGTGAAAGATTTAATAAAAGTTAGCTCTTTTAAAAAATCGGCCTTATCTGCTTCAAAAAAACAACACTAATTTAAATTAGCGTTTCGGTGAGCTGGGAGGCGACATTGTAAAGCTAATAGTTTGAGGCTGGAGAGCTTGGGCATTTAAGTTATAGTAAGTTTTAGAAAAAAGATGTCCTATATACATAAGAGACAAAGAAACTGTAGCCTTTACTAAAAATGATGCGTTAGTGTTTGTCATTACAGAATACCCGGTGATTGCTACAAAAGAGGCTAAAGCTAAGGTTTCATTTTTTTTTGTTTTAAAAATGTCACTTATTTTTTGTAAAGGGACAGAGATGAATATGTTTGCGGCTGATTGAAAAATCCTATTATAAGGATCAAATTTTAAATTGTTAAAGATTTTAAGAAACTCATTTCTTGTTTTTCTCATTTCCTGCATTTTATCAGTTAAGAAATCACGCTTATTTGAGATGTTTAGATCCGTATTTTCATTTTTTCCTAAATAAAGATTGAGATCTCTTTCTTGGAGTTCTAATTTCGAAAAACGCTTTTCAAGTTCTCTATATAAATTAGCAAAATCTTGATGCTTAGCTTCAGCTATTGTGAAGGGTCCTTCAATTCCATTTGAGGTTGCAACAAATTTGGCAAGGAATGAGCCGAACTCACCGATATCTCTTTCTACCCCAACTTGCCCCAGCTCTTTTTCCATTTCAACGCATGTGGCTGAAATTTCCTGAAGTCCTTTATTAGGTAATATGAAATATGCTTGAAACCATTCTTTAGGTGTTCTTGGAGGCAAACTAACTGAAGCCATACAAATCTCCTTTTTTTTAGGAGGTTTTTAAGCTAGTAAAGTTAAGCTATTTTAGAACATCTCGATTTGATTCTATTAGCTTTATTTTTCTTAAAAACCTTTTTCTTAACAGCTTTGTCCATGAGACTATATATAAGATCTAATTTTTTTAAAATAATTTCTTTAGATTCTTTCTTTTCTATAGAGGCTTTTAAATCTTTCAGAGCTGTTTTTACTCTAGATTTAAATTGAGTATTTCTAGCATTTCTTCTTTCAGATTGTAAAATTCTTTTTGTAGCTGTAGGTTTTTTTACTTTTTTCTTTTTTTCTTTTTCTTCTGCCATTTTTTTTCCTGTATATTTTTTTTTATATGTTTTAAAGTGCTTTTTTGAAAAAACACCTCTAAATATCTTTTAGATATATTTTTCTCTATTTAGCCCATAATAATAGATAGATTTTATTTTTTTTACAAAAAAAAAATCATTTTTGTTACATTTTTAGTATGAATTACAAAATTAGATGGTTAATTACTTTATCGGTAGCTGCTCTGATTCTTCTGGGGATCAGTTTTAAGACAGCTTTTCAAATCAATAAATTTTTTACTTTAGATGGCAAGATTAAGGCTAATGTAGAAAAAGTTGAGATTATTGAAGGGAAAAAAGACAAATTTGAGGTTCTGGCTTTTTATAATTTTAAAATTGGTGATAAAATTTTTTATAACGTAAAAAAGTTTGAAACAAAGTTTATAAATGAAATCACAGCTTTGGATTTCAAAGAAAAAACTTTAAAAAAAGATTTTTATATATGCTATAACAAAAAAAATCCAAAAATTTCAGCTGTAGAGAAAAGTTTTCCTATCAAAAATTTAGTATATAGCATTATAACTTTCGTAATTTTTGGGTACTTTGTCGCTTTAAAATACTATGTTTTCAGCTTCCAAAAAAATTGCTAGATACTAAAATTTATTTTATATTTATCTAAAGTATTCAATTTGATATTATTATCGCTAAATGAGGTACTTTTTCTTATTATGACAAATATCAAAGAAGCAACAATCAGTGAATTTACAGATCCAAAACACCAACAAAAGGTTGAAGAGCTTGTAACTATAGCTAAAGAACAGGGCTATATTACATATGAAGAGATCAACGAGATCCTGCCGATGTCATATGACTCAGCCGATCAAATTGATCATGTTCTTATTTTTTTAAGTGGATTGGATATTCAAATATTAAATCAAGCGGAAGTAGAAAAACAAAAAGAGAGAAAAAAAGAAGCTAAAGAGTTAGAGACTCTTCCCAAAAGACCGGAGGGATCTTCTGATGACCCTGTAAGAATGTATCTAAAAGAGATGGGATCTGTTCCCCTTCTTTCAAGAGAAGAGGAAGTGGAGATATCTAAAAGAATAGAAAAAGCACAGCTTCAAGTTCAAAGAATAATCATGCGTTTTCGTTATTCAACGAGAGAAGCTATCTCGATTGCTCATTATTTAATAACAGGAAAAGATAGATTTGATAAAGTTATTGCTGAAAAAGAGGTCCTAGATAAATCTCATTATATAAAGATGCTTCCGAAACTTTGTGAGCTTCTGAAAAGAGAGGATGGAGATTTAGAGGGTCTACTAATAAAACTTAAAGATCCTAAATTAAAAAAAGAAGATAAAGTAAAAATTGATGAAGAGTTAGAAAAATGCAGAATCAGAGCTCAAGCATATTTACGATATTTTGCTTGTAGACATAATGTTATAGATGACTTTGGTGAAGTTATTTTATCTTCATACGATAGATTTTTATTACTTGAAAAGGAGATAGCAGATTTAATCCCTAGGGCTGAAAAAAATAAATTTGCAAAAATTAAACTAATTGCTGCAAAAAGAAAATTAGATAAAAGAGAGCTGGCAGCCGGTAGAACTTTGCCTCAGTTTAAAAAAGATGTAAGAATGCTGCAGCGGTGGATGGACAAAAGCCAAGAAGCTAAAAGAGAAATGGTGGAGTCTAATCTTCGTTTAGTTATCTCTATTGCAAAAAAATATACGAATCGCGGTCTTTCCTTTCTAGATCTTATTCAAGAAGGAAACATGGGTCTAATGAAGGCTGTTGAAAAATTCGAGTATAGAAGAGGATACAAATTTTCAACATATGCAACTTGGTGGATTAGGCAAGCGGTAACAAGAGCAATCGCTGATCAAGCGAGAACTATTCGAATTCCGGTTCATATGATTGAAACCATCAATAAAGTTTTAAGAGGCGCTAAAAAATTAATGATGGAAACCGGAAAAGAGCCAACGCCAGAAGAACTTGCAAAAGAGCTTGGAATAACTCCTGAAAGAGTTAGAGAAATTTATAAAATAGCTCAACATCCAATATCACTGCAAGCAGAAGTTGGAGATGGCGGGGAATCTCAATTCGGTGACTTTTTGGAAGACACAACAATTGAATCTCCGGCTGAAGCTACAGGATACACAATTTTAAAAGACAAATTAAATGAAGTTTTAGAGACTCTAACAGATAGAGAAAGAACTGTTTTAATTGAAAGATTTGGTCTTATGGATGGCAAACCTAAAACTTTAGAAGAAGTAGGTGTTCGTTTTAAAGTAACTCGTGAAAGAGTTCGTCAAATTGAAGCGAAGGCGCTTAGAAAAATGAGACATCCTACAAGAGCAAAACAGCTGCAAGCCTTTTTAGATCTTATGGAAGAAGAATAAAAGAAGCGATGAAATCTAATTTTTGACAAGATCGTGTGAATTTTATCGCTTTAAGTTTTGTCAAACGCTCTAAAGAAATTAAAATCATAGAAATAATCGTGATTTTCATAAAAGTTCTTTTATGAAAATTTAATCTAAATTAAAGTATTTTTAAGAGGTGTAAAAAACATGCGAAAACCAAATTATTTTCCTTTTTTGTTACTCGCTTTTTTCTTGTTATTTATGATGAGCATATCAAAAAACAAAATAGATAAATTTAGGAATTTTGCGATTAGCTCATTTATTCCAATTAACAGTTCATCTAAATTTTTATTAAAGACGCCGGATAGAGCTATTTCTCAAAGTGATAATAAAATAGAAATGGAAAAACTTCTTTTAGAAAACACGATGTTAAAAAATCAGATTAATGGAATTTACGAATGGCTTTTTTTTGAAAATAGAATTGAGGATCAAGTTGATAAATTTAAAGTATTAAATGAAGGGGATCAAAAAGATATATATCTAAAAGATTTTTTTCAAAGAAGAGCAGAGGAATTAAAAGAGATTTTAAAAGTCGAATATCAAGCTTTATCTGCAAAAGTTATTTTTAGATCACCATCTTCTTGGAGTAGTAGTATATGGATAAATGTTGGTGAAAAAAATAATGAACAGCTCTCTAAGCTAATAATTGCTAAAAATTCTCCTGTTGTAATCGGTAATAGTTTAGTAGGGATTGTGGAATATGTTGGACAAAACATCTCAAGAGTTCGTTTGATTACAGATTCAGGATTTATTCCGTCTGTAAGAGCTGTTCGGGGAAGTATTCAAGATAAGAGTCTTTTAAATATTATAGAATCATTAAAAAATCATGTATATACAAGAGATAATCTATTTTATTCAAAAGATGAAAAAGAGAATTTTTTGGATAAGCTAATTAGTTTGAATAGTAGATTAACAAATCAAAAAGAGGATAAGTATCTAGCAAAAGGGGAACTCCACGGTTCATCACAGCCTCTTTGGCGTTCAAAGGGCACCAGGCTAAAAGGCGTTGGTTTCAACTATGACTATGCTGATGAAGAAGGTCCGGCGAGAGACTTAAAATCCGGTAAAATAATTTTAAATCCAGAATCTAAAAGAGTTGCTTTAATAGAAAAAGGTGATCTTTTAGTAACAACAGGCATGGATGGAATTTTTCCAAAGGGTTTAAATGTAGCACTTGTTACAAAGGTAGATGATTTAGAAGATGGAGACTATGCATATAATATTGAGGCAAAACCAACTGCTGCCAATTTAAATGAGCTAGAGGTTGTTTTGGTTTTACCTCCACTTGGGTTTGAGATAGAAGAGCAAAGCAATCTCTAAGTTTTTTAGATATTTTCAAGAATTTTCTTTTTAAGATTTTTTAGTTCAAAAGTTTTGCCAAAAGCATATTCATAAATCTTTTTTTGTTTTTCTTTAAAATTTGAGTTTTCATTTTTTCGAATAAAAGAAATTATGTTATTCCAATTACCTTTATTGATTTTATACCCGCAACTTTGCAAAAAGAGACTTGGGCTTTTTTTGTCTCTTTCAAAAGGATCTAAAAAAAACATAGGTCTTTGAAAATATAAAAAATCGTATCCGATTGATGAAAAATCGCCTAAGTATATATCGCATTTATTTAAAAGAGGATAAATTAGAGGAAAATCATCGAGCCAAAGAACATTTGAGGGCATATCATTTGGAAGGGCCCCATAAAACTCTACCGGATTTTTCTCTTCTAGGTTTGGATGAGGTTTGATAATGAGATTAAAATCTTTTGAAACATTTTTAGTTAGTTTTTTTAAGATTTGAAAAAAGGAGGTGGAGTTTTCTAAATCTTTCCAAGTGGGGGCATATAGAATTGTTTTCTTGTTTTTGTTTAATTTTGAAAATATTTTTTTTTCTGCGATATCATCATAAAATTTTTTAAATTTTTTATAAAATTCGAGTCTAAAATTTCCGATAGTTACATGCTTTTTTAATTTTTTATAAACATTTAAATTTCTTAACAGATTTTTCATATGGTCGCCATATAAAAAAACTATATCTTGCATTGCGTAAGCTAGCATATTAGCTTTGTTAATATGTCCTTTATCTGAATTGCCATGAGGGCAAAAGATAAGATTAATATCTTTATTATAAAAGTTTTTAAGAAAAAATTTATCTTCTGAAAACCACCATTTGCAAGAGATTAGAGTGTCAAAGTCCTTTGCTAAAAATTGAAGGGAGAGATTTTCATTTAAATGAGAGTTCACTTGAGGATAGAGGGTTTTAAGAAGGTCAAAACTTTTTTCGTTATCTATAAAAAGAGGGATATCTAAAGTGTAGGCAAGTGGAGCTATATGATCTAAAAGGTGAAAAGATGTAGAAAAATTTATAGCCGCTATTTTTTTCATATATTTAAAATATTTTTTAACTTTTCTAAATCTGTATTTTTTTGAAAAGTATAATCATATAGCTTTTTTCTTTTGTGAATGAGAGATTTACTCCTTAGGGCGGGATTTAATAATTTACTTTTTTCAATGGTTTCAAAAATATTATCATCATCAATTACATAGCCAATATCAAAAAGTTCAGAGAAAAGATTTTTGTTTTGAGGTTTTAATAAATACATAGCTTTATCAAATGATAAAAAGTCATATCCAATCGATGAAAAATCACCTATATATACATCGATAAAATCTAGAAGGGGATAGATCAGGGGGAAATTCTCTAAAAACATGATGTTTTTTTTGCTGCATTTAAGTTTCATAATTTCGATTTTAGTTTCGTTTTGAGTGATTAAGTTAGGATGTATTTTTACGATTAGATTGTAATGAGACGGGAGTTTTGTTAGCAAAACATCGATATATTTAAAAAAAGAAGAAGAGTTTTCTTTATCTTCCCAAGTTGGTGCATATAAAATATTTATATTTTTATTTGAAAGCTTTGTAGCAATTTCATTTTTTATGATTTTTTTGAAATGCTTTTTAAATTTTTGAAAATAATCTAATCTATAATTTCCAACAGCGTAGGGGTTTTCAATAGTATGAAAAACTTTTTTCTCTTTTAAGATATCGATCATTTTATTTCCGTAAACTAAAACATTTTTCTCATTTTTCAGTCCTTCAAAAAATAAAATAGTCTTTCCCTTATCTGAATTCCCATGAGGACACCAAAATATATTAATCTCTTTGTTTAAAAGATCTTGATGCAAACGAAATTCAATATCGAATATATTTTTGGGAATGCAAGCAAAAATATTATCGAAGTTTCTAACTGTATAAAAATTTATGTCCCTGTTTTCGATATGTTGTACATTGACTTTTGGATAGTATTTTTTTATTATATCAAAAATTTCTTCGATATTTGTAAGTAGAGGAATATTTAAATAATGACAAAGCGGAGCTAAATGATCTATGTAATTTGGAGTATTTCCATAAATTAAAGCAGCTGACTTTTTTTTCATATCATAAAAATTGGGTTAATCTAATATAATAACTAATCTAATTAGAAATTGCCATATTTTGCTTATATTACATAGGAGCTTAAGGGAATGAAAAAGTTTTTAAATGTTTTACATCTAGAAGCGTCACCTGGCTGGGGCGGTCAAGAGATGAGAATCTTAAAAGAATCTGAGGCCATGAAAAAGTTAGGGCACAAAATAATAATAGGAGTTGAGAAAAATGGCGGCCTTATAGAGCGGGCTAAAAACTCAGGCTTTTTAACATATGAGCTTAGATTTAAAAAGGCTTTTTGGTTTATTTCATTTTTCAAACTTCTATACATTATGAAAAAAAATAAAATAGACATTTTAAATACTCATTCATCTTCCGATGCATGGCTAGGTGGGATAGTTGCCAAATTTTTAAACATCCCCATCATTAGAACTCGGCATCTATCTACTGCCATCAAAAAAGGGCTAAACTCAAAGCTTTTATATGGTTATTTAGCTGATTTTGTTGTAACGACCTCACAAGATGCAGCAGATATAATAATTAAACAAGCAAACAAAGATCCTAAAAAGTGTAAATCTATTCCAACAGGTGTGGATTTTGAGAAAATTAAAGTAGATCCCATTGAGAGTGAAAAATTTAAAAAGGATTTTGATATTAACGAAACAGATTTTTTGGTAGGAACAGCTTGTTTTATGAGATCTTGGAAAGGGATAGATGATTTTTTAAAAGCTGCAAAAATTTTGGAAAATGAAAACGAAAACAATATTAAATTTATAATTATCGGTGGCGGTCATAAAGATTCATATGTAAAGATGGCAAAAGATTTGAATTTAAAAAATGTGATATTTACCGATCATTTAGAAAATCCATATCCAGCTATAAATGCATTGGATGTTTTTACACTACTTAGCACTGCTCACGAAGGTGTTTCTCAAGCAT
>SDBU01008661.1_pt1 | contig 11519 bp, 22 predicted proteins | sample 2277071 | NCBI WGS metagenome assembly SDBU01 (sample SAMN10397929, study PRJNA504765) | marine sediment metagenome | isolation source: marine sediment core GS08_GC12, 126 cmbsf | place: Arctic Ocean: Gakkel Ridge, Loki's castle | collected 2008 | reverse complement strand
GTATTACCTGGCCGGAGCTGGCGGTTGTTAGTCTTGATTGTCTATTGTGCCACAGGCCTTAATAAACTCGGGGCGGTCAAATCGTAAGTTGTCTGTTTCAAAATAACCTGCTAAATTGCGAGAAACTTCATTCAATGCAGTTTGTACTCGCAGGTCCTTGCCGTTCCAATGGTCCACTTCATCCTTGATAATTTTAGCGATTGTTTCTGTTTTGCTATCCATTTTCCTGCTCCCTTCATAATAAGACGGGCTGCTGTCCAGTCGAATCGGCAAAGAAAAGACGTGTCAACAACAGCCCATCGTTTGATTTCTTGATTAGTCTCTGCCGATTCATAATTACAAAGTAACATATTCAATAAGTAAACTCAAACCTTTTCTGCTAATACATTGAAAAAATTATCAGCAGTATCAAGCTACAAATAGGGGTTTATAGCTGTTTTTGAGACTATTAGCATACTTAATACGCTGTCTTAATGTTCTTGATAAATGTTTCGATAATAAAAAACCCACCCGATTGTGAGATTTTTCTTAGATTTTATTTGACAAATAGAGTTTTTTAATATAGTTTACAAATTATGGGAGCAAATGAGTTAGATTTGCGGGCGACTACTTTTTTACGCAATGATGCGATGCTTTCCGCCAGAGAACGATTAGGTTTGACGCAATCCGAAGCCGCTTTAAAGTGTGGCATACTTAAAACTACATATATGCGGTTAGAAAAGTTAGACTATCCACTCAATTTTAATTCCGATGCAGTATTAAGAACAGCAGTGGGACTTGGTATATCGCCGGATGATGTTGCAATTCAGGCATTAGCCGGCGTAGAAATCCCTAATAAATTTGTGAAATTAGGCAGAGTTAAGATTTCACACTTATTGGAGTTTGTGGAAAGGCAGCGGCATTATATATTACCATCGCCTTTGGATGTAGCGGAAAAAAAGGAGTTAATTAACAATATAGAGGTGCATTTGCCGACATTAAGCTACAGGGAAAGAGAAATTGTGAAATTAAGATATGGGTTAGGTGAAGACGGTTTCAATTATACTCTCGATGAGTGCAGCCGTATATTTAAGGTTACACGAGAATGCATACGGCTTGTAGAAGCCAGAGCGATTAAGAAGTTAAAGAAAGTTTGTTGAAAACATAGGTCAAACAAAAAAGGGAGTTGGCTTTGACTAATAAATGGACAAAGCAGATTGTGTGTTGCAGGCCAAAGCTCAGGCCGACAGGCGCACATCCACGAGCAAACCTGATAATCAAATATCGCTCTAAAAGTCAATTGTCCGACAACAGTAAAGAGCTAAATTCAAGTTTACTGGTAGGTTTAACTTTCCTTACCTTTTTGGCTAACCTAATATGATATAAATTATACCTGGCCTATGTAATCAGGTAGAAACTGCTTATATCCTGCTTGTTTGATATTCATCTAACAGCAGGGTAAAAATAATCAGGTGTATAACAAATACCTGTTACTCATAAATAAACAACAGTTAATTGATTATCTAACCCAGAAGTATTATTAAGTAAACATCTAACTATGATAGACAAACAAACAGGACTAACAGGCAAGCAACAAGCTTTTATAGACCACTACACAGGGGATTGTAAATATAACGGCACAGAAGCAGCGAGAAGAGCAGGTTACAAAGGCAATTCAAATACTTTAGGTCAAGTAAGCAAAGAAAACCTACTTAAACCTACAATAAAAGCAGCAATCCAAGCAAAAGCAGCGAAAGTAGCTGAAAAGATAGATGTAAGCGTTGAGTTTGTTGTCAAGAAGCTGCTTAATGCGCTTAACATAGCCGAAGAGCGTAACAACCTGGCAGCAATAGCACGTATTCTTGAGCTTTTAGGCCGTTACAAGGCAATGTTCACTGATAACATCACTACAACTGATGTAATCCGCCAGCGGGAATTGGACGAAGCGGAGCAGGCCGAAGCCATTAGGTTGTCTGAGATACTTATCAGGGAAGATTTAGCTAATAAAGCGGGTTAATATGCCATATGCAGACAAGGACAAGCAGAAACAGGCAGTTAAGGAAGCGGTGCAGCGTCATCGGCAGGGTATTACAGAACAGGGTATTACACCCGATACTAATGTAATACCTTCTGGAACTATAACTGACGCTACCGGCCAAGTCTATCCAATAGACTACGAAGGCAGGGCCAGAGACAAGGCCATACTGGATGCCTGGTATGCTGGCAAGGGCACAGTGTACCAACAGCGACTGGCTACACTTGGCAGACAATACCTATGAAACTACACACAGCCAACGGAAGCAGCTTAGAGGTCAAGCCAGAGGGGCTGGTGGCTGTCTTAACGATGTGGACTAAAGGCAAGGAAACCAGGAGTATTAAGCTAAACCCAACAGAGTTAAGGGAATTGGCTTGGCAGCTGGTTGCGGTCGTTGCTACTATCGAGAATCGCAGGACGGCAAAGGACAAGGTCTATTGACGATGTCAAGGAAATTCTCACAGGGAAGGGCTTGCCCCCCAAGGGGGCGGGGCTTGTATTATAGTAGACTCGCAGGACATATTTATCGATTTTAAGGTGTTAAAATGGGTAATTTAGACGAAGTATTTAACAAGATATTTACAGAGTATTTAGGGATGCTTCAAGAACAAGACATTGATAAGGTATGCACATTGTTTGATGATGAGGATTTTTCATTAGGCGATAACCAGCGAATAATAAATGGTTTAGCTCTTTTATTAACTGGCCTTGAAAAACACATTGAGGAGGATACGTGTATTTTAGGGGTTCCGCTTCTTTGCAAAATGAAGGCATTGTCAGCTGCTTATCATTTAGGCCAGACCAGTCAGAAATTAGTAGAGGTAATTTAAACATATTTGTCGTTTTCAGGGTGTTAAGATGGGTAGGATTAACAAAGAAAAGGCCAAAAAGCGTAAAAAGCATCGTATTATCTACGTGAAGGGGTTTAAAAGGTGGTATGGTGAATGTGGTCGTCCTTTTGTGGGTGATTTATCGGGCACGACTGATTGGAGCGAGGTAACTTGTAATGTTTGTTTACGGCGTAAAGAGTGTTAAGATAGGTAAGGTGAAATAATGAAACGAGTAAGGCATTTTATTTGTTGGTTTACGGCGGGTCATAAATTTGCACATATTTACAAGGGTAGTATTACTATTGACAAGTGGTGTATAAATTGTGGCAAGTATTTTATAAGGTCATAGCCTTCTGAGGCATATTTGTCATTTTGAAGCGTTAACTTAGGCAGTTTAGAAGCAGTAACTTATGAAATACTTACAGTTTTCTCATAAATGTAGTTGTGGTCAGCAGTTAGAGTGCACTTATATCACACGATATGGTTATATTGTTAGTTGCTCTGGGTGTAGTGTAGTTTACAAGGGCGGTTTTTGGATACGAGGTTGGTTATTGGGTTGGTGTCAGGTTTACACGGATGATAACAGATTTAGGGTATTTTTCAAGCGGTTATTTTCTCATATTGTTGTTTAGGGTTACTTTGGGCAGTAGTTATGAGGGATTTACTATGAAAATCGAGATAACCACAAAAAAATCGTTTTACCGTTTACATTCTTGTAAGAAGTGGCGTAGCTTCTATTTATGGCGGTATTTCAAGCGTAAACAAGCACGGGGCCAATGTTGGTTAATTTGGAGTGGGATATTTGGTTTGTTCAGAATATCCTGTTATGCCCTAAATAATCGACCTTTATAGGTTACTTTCTCGCATATTTGAGTAGAAATGAGGATTTATGAAAAAGGACAAGGCATTGATAGATCCGACTGCGAACTTTTGTGAGGCAATAAGCAGGAGTGCACATAAAGAAGGAAAGAAAATAGCAAACAAGCATTTTGAAGGTGATATGGCGGTGGTTATGGGTGAGGTTTTTGGAGATATGCTTGCTTGTGGTGTGATGAATTCTATTGGCGGTTCATTATGGGATGTTCCGATGGCTTAAAAAGTTACTTTACCGTATTTTTCGATAGAAACGGGGATTTATGAGTAGTTGGCAGAAAGAAATAATGGACAAGCTAACATCAACAACGGCGACAATAATACCAACTATAACAACAGCGACAGGGGGGCCGACTGGTAAGCAAGTTGGTTCAAAGAAAGAGTTATCCACGCATACGCCAAAGACAAGAGGTCATCCACAATGTCATTAACCATCAAGGACATATCGAGTATTAGCGCGGCTCAGTGGGCTAAAATCAACAAGATTAGGCTCCAGAGTGGTATTTTTTCATTTGAAGACCACGAGTATCTATTGGAACCGATGAACAACAAGTCTCGTCGTGAGTGTGTTATGAAGGCGACTCAGGGCGGTTTTACGGAGAAAGAGGTTCTCAGGACTTTCCACGGGCAGCGATATGGGAAGTATCCACAGGGAGTTTTATATTTGTTTCCTACTACCGATGTTGTGCGTGAGTTTAGTAAGTCCCGTTTTAATCCGTTAATTTTAGCTAATCGGACAGCCATTGGTCAGTATGTCAAGAGTGGCGGCAAGGGCACGGACACTGCTTCATTGAAGAAGATAGGGAATTCCTTTTTATATCTTCGTGGTGCGAGATTAAGTCAGAAAGTTGGGCCGAACGCTGACGTGGATGAGTCGGTTCAAACTTCATCTATTCCTGTTGATAAGGTTGTTTTTGACGAAGTTGATAAGATGAATATGGAGGTCAGACTTAAAGCATTGGGTCGTATGGGTCATTCGAAGGTCAAGGAAGAGCGTTATTTATCTAATCCGAGTGTTCCTGGTTTTGGGATAGATAGTCTCTTTGCCCAGTCTGACCAGCGACATTATTGGCGTAAGTGCAATCATTGTAATACTCGGACGTGTGCTGAGTTATTTTTTATGGAGAGTGCGGAACGTTGTGTTGGAATAAGAGTGGACGGTACAGGTTATATTGCCTGCCAGAAATGCGGTCGGGAGATATTTATCAGGGATGGTGAATGGGTTGCTATGGTTCCTGGCAATGCAGATTATATGGTTGGTTATAGATGGAGTCAGTTATCTTCTGTATTTAACGACCCTGCTGAGATTTTACAGCAGTTTAACGACCCGCCGGAGGGCAATTTGGCTGATGTTTATCGGTTGAGATTAGGTTTGCCTTATATTTCTGCTGCAGACAAGCTAACTATGAGTGCGGTTCTGGAGTGTTGCGGGTCTGATATATCGCCTACTGGCCACTGTGGCCCTTGTGCTATGGGTGTGGACGTTGGTAAGATTAAGCACATAGTCATAGGGATTCGGACTGGTAAGGACAGGTTCGAGATTCTAAAGGTCGCCCAATTATCAGAGTGGAACGATATTCACGATTTGGCACAGAGGTTTAATGTTAAGAGTGCCGTGATAGACATCTTGCCTTATGAGGACGAGGTAAGGAGATTCCAAAAAGAGGAAAGATATAGGATATTCTTGTGCAGGTATAATGAAAACCCGATGCACGATGCGGTGTGGAATAACAAGGATATGACCCTTAGTGCATATCGGACAGGTATTTTTGACGCTACGCACCGGATAGTTAGTGAGGGTCGTATGGCAATACCGAGGGAATGTCCTGGGATTAAGGAGTTTGCAAAACAGTTATGTAATGCGTTTAAGGTATTAGAGACTAATAAACGGACAGGGACGAGCGTTTATAGATATAGAGGCGAGAACGAGCATTATAGAAACGCATTAAATTACTTTTACTTAGCTGCGGCTGGTGGTAAGATAGCAAGGGTTGGAACACCGAAGACAAGACAGTTGACGGCGATAAACGAGTATAGTAGGATTTGATTATGCAAGTAATGCGGTCTTACATAGAGGGCGTAAGGTTACGGGAATTACCAAGAACACCTTGTCCTCCTGAACTGAAGCGGACGAGAACATTAGTTGTTGACGGATTTAAGTGTTTAGTGTATTATGTGGATAATTGCTGGCGTGGTACTTTACAGGGTAATCCCGAAGGATATGGCTGGGACATACCCTTAAAGGATGATATTGAAACATTAGAAGAAGCGTGTGCCGAGATTTTACCGATTTTCAAAAAGGTAATAGAAAGAGCAAAAAAGAGGTATGCGAGAATATAAAGAAGAAGAATTAAGTTGGGAAGCTCGTGCTTTTCTCAATCAATACAGAGTGTTAGTCGAAGAGCATAAAAGAAAGCGAGGCGAAAAATAATGGGCGGATTATTTGGCGGCAAAAAAGCTCCGACCCCGAAGGTTCCCCCGCCTCCGGCGACACCGGAGGTAGGTGAAGAGGTCGAGGATTTCGCTGCGAGGGCTGCGAGGCGCAGGCGTGGCTTTCAGTCAACTATAATAACGGGTTCATTAACGCCTGCATCAACAGGCAAGAAACAGGTATTGGGATAGATTATGAAATGTAAAGATTGCAAATGGTGGTTAAGGCAGGATAAAAATGCTTCAGGCAAAGCAAAGGATTTATATGAATATACTTGTTCAGCTTCGCCGCCTTTTGATGCCGGATTTTGCATACGATTTCCACCGAGTTGTAATGGAATAAACAAAAGGGCTGGTTGGGTTGTAACAAGACCAGATGATTGCTGTGGAGAATTTAAGAATCACGATTGATAACTAAATAACGGGTCTGACCAAAACCGGCAGGCAGAGGTCAGCGTAAGAATAATCAAAAGCGGTTGTGTGGAACCACACTTTCACACGCCGCTTTTTTTTATTGCCCAAAGGAAAACTTATGAATTTAGAGTTTGCATTACATAAAGGCAATAAGCATCAATGGCCTGTGTGGATGAAAGTTGGGTTATTCAAAGCCGTGAATGGTAGAGTGAGATTTACATTTCGAGCTCGACCGTTGTATTTAATGTATATTTATATTCCATATTTATTAAAGTTTTGGGTTAGTATTGAGAAAGATGTCATTTCGGTAATGTATTCAGCTTTTATGAAAATGGGAAAAAGAAATGGCAAGTAAAACGGCACAGGAAATAGTCAAGTTACACCAGAGAGAATACGATAAGACATCGAATTTTCGTGTCCGCTGGCAGGAGACGGCGGATTTGGTATTCCCACGTGAGAACCAGATAATAACCATCCAAACCCCCGGCAGGGATAAGACTATTTGGATTTACGACCCTACGGCGATTATGGACTCCCAAGATATGGCTTCGGGTCTATCGAATATATTCATACCTTACGGCCAGCAGTTTTTTGGTCTGGTAGCGAAAGACAAGGAACTGAATGAAATTGATGCTGTGAGAAGGTATCTTTCCCGTGCCACCTCGATTACACACGATGAACTGTTCGAGAGCAATTTTATGCTCCAATTGAACGAGACGCTTCGTTCACTGATAGTATTTGGGACGGGATGTCTGTATTCCGAATGGGACGATAAGAGGTTGGGTCTGAATTTCAAGGATTGGGACATTTCATTCTACCAGTTCCTTGAGAACAACCACGGTATTATAGATACGATACTTCTCAAGTATCCTATGACGGCACGGCAGGCCAAGCAGCAGTTCGGCGATAAGGCAGGTAAATTGGTTCTGGAAGCACTGACGAAGCCGGAAAACGAAAACAATGTTTTTGATTTCATTCATTACGTCGGCCCCAGAGACGACCGTAACGTTAATTTCACTGATAACCTTAATATGCCGTTTGAGTCGGTATTTGTGAATGTCAAAGAGGAGCTCGTGGTCGATGAGGGCGGTTTCGATGAATTTTCCTTTGCTGTAGCCAGGTGGATGAAATCCTCGCACGAGAAATGGGGCAGGGGTCAGGGCACGGAGAATATATCCGCCATTAAAGAACTCCAGCAGATGCACAAGGACTTTATCGAGTGTGGCAATAAGCATAATAATCCAGCATTGGAGGTTCTTGATAGCTTTGAGGGGACGGTTAGGACAACGCCAAGCGCTATTAACAATGTTCAAGAACTTAATTCTATCAAGGCCATAGATAATGGAGCAAGAGGCAATTTCCCGATTACGAAGGATATGCTGGAATTCCAGCAAGGTATCGTCCATAGGGCTTTTTATCGTGATATTTTTGCTCCACTTGCGGATTTGACCGGCGATAGGAGAAACGAACTTGAAATCCGAGCAAGGATTAAAGAGGCGATGAGCAAGTTAAGCTCGCCCGTGTATCGAACTAATAGTGAGTTGTTTACTCCGTCCATTACCAGAAGCGTTCTTTTACTCATTAGAAACGGCAGGATACCCGCCCCTCCGCCTGAGTTACAGGGTAAGGGTTTTGGTATTGAATATATTGGAGAGCTTGCCCTTGCCCTTAGAAATCACGAGACCAGGGCATTTATGCAGTGGGCTGGCGTTGTTGGCGAGATGGATGCATTGTTCCCTGGAGCAAAGGACAATATCAATTCCGATGCTGCGATTAAACGGATGGGTACTTCTTTCGGGGTCAACATTGACGATATGGCCACCGAAGATGAGGTTGCTGCCAAGCGACAGGCCAGGGCAGAGCAGGAGGCCGCTATGCAGGCCGCTGAGGCGGCGGAGGTTGCGTCAAAGGCGTATAAGGACACCACAGGTGCTCCTGAAGAGGGAAGCCCCGCAGAAACGTTGATGACCGGAGTTTGATATGGCACATAAAGGAACAAAACCATACAAGGGTAAACGTGGCCATAAAAAAGGCAAAAGGAAAAAATAATGGTCGATAGAGAAGACGAGAAAAAACAACTGACTATGGATTACAAGCAGACCTTTGATTCACCTGAAGGTAAAAGGGTGGTTGATAATTTAAGGAAAATATCGAAGTTCGACTTATCAGTGCTTCCGATTGGCAAAGACGACCATATAGATATTCACGCAATAATGCGATACGAAGGTCAGAGGTCGGTGGTATTACATATACTCAAAAAGATAGAGGAAGATTTGGACAAACCGAAACAAATAGAGGCGATAAGTTAATGACTTTTATAGTAGATGGCGTTGAGTGCAAAGTTAATTTAATGGGCAATTATTACCAAGTAATTGCAGAAACAAAAGACAGGATTTTTATAGAGGTATTTGATTCGCTTCGAGATATAGAATGGAAATTCAAGGTATTGTTTAGAGCAGCAAAAAGAAGATTAAAGAATAAGTTAAATCAATTAGAAAGAGATAAATTATGAAAGAAAACGAATATAGTGTCAAAGTGGAGTGCGGTAACTGTCGTGGGGTTGTAACTGTAGTAGGGACAAAAGGTGAAATTTTGCCCAAGAAAACAAGATGTAGTTGTTGTGAATGCGAAATCTCTGCACCATATAAATACATAACAGAGGTAATTCGCCAGGATGATGAGGGAATTGCCGCAACAACCGAAAAACCAAAAAATATGGACGTCATTCAAATTAACACAAAGCCCAAAATGGCAAAAGCTAAATTCGATAAGAGAGGTCAGATGATTGAAAATGCCAAAGTGGTAGTGCCTGGTAAAAAGTATTTTTGTATAACACCAGAGGAACAACAGGTATTCTCAGAAAACAATCCCGGCGTTGAGACTGAGACTTTCAAAGTCGAACTGCCTGTTTTTATCGCCAATAGGTATTTGAACGACCCCGAAAACAAGAAACAATTTACTGTTAAGGAAAAAGCTTATGCCTGAAGATACAGGACAACCGACGCCCGCTGAGACATCTCCAGCGATAACCCCCGCCCCTGAAGCGAAATTCGTAAATTCGGACGGAACCTTAGTTGAGGGCTGGCAGGGAAGACTTACAGATGAGACCCTGCGTAGCGATGAGACTCTAAAAAAGTTCGCTGCCCAGGAGGGCATTACATTTGAGAAACTTGCCAATACGTTAGTTAATCTTCGCAAACAGGTTCCGATGGACAAAGTGGTTATGCCTACTGAGACTTCGCCGCCGGAGGCCTGGGAAGATTTATACACCCGGCTTGGCCGGCCTACCACACCTGAAGATTATGCAGTTGAAATTCCCGAAGGCCTTGAGAATTATTACGCCGACCCGATGATGACCGAAGCAAAAACAGAATTGCACAAAGTTGGTCTTTCTCAAAAACAGGTAGATGTTGTTATGGCTCTCGACAGGAAACGGCTTGGGGCAAGCATTAAAAATGAGACCGAAGCAACCGAAAAAGCAAAGACAGATGCCGAAACTGCACTTAGAAACAAGTGGGGAACCGCCTATGATGAACGGCTTCATTTGGCTAATCGTATGATTAACGATAATGTTACGGACGCAGGACAAAAGGAAGCGATACTTGCTCGTGTAGGTAACGACCCCGTTGTGGGAGACTTTCTTGCCAACATAGCTGCAAAGTTTGTCGAGCATAAGATTATAACCGACATCGAGACCCCGAGTGCAGACTTGGAAGGTAAAATCAAACAACTTATGGCTTCTCCGGCCTACTTGGGCAAAGATTCTAAGTATTCTACCGGCGCAGGTCGTATAGAACACAAAGAAGTCGTTGCTGAAGTTTACAGATTACGGCAGGAATTAGTCAAGATGAGACCGACGGGAGTAGCTGTATGAACTGTGATGCGTGCGGCATAGATTTAAGAGACGAAAACGATGGCAACATTGTCGGTAAAGAGGTTTCTATTTTAGGCGCTAATCCGGCAAGAAAAAGAGTTGAAGAGATATACGGCAAGAACAAGTTTTATATTTGTTATGTATGTGTATTGAAGTCTTTAGGAGTAAAAAAACCAAAAAGGGACAACCGTTTAACGCCCCCTTAATGGTCATAGTCGTGGGACAACCTTTCATCAGAAAGCCCCCAAAGACGGCGGTAACCCGCCCGCCTACCAGCGTTAAGGTAGGAATGCCCTGGGAGCCAGACAACCATTCCGAGCAAGATTAACTACTATTGAAAGGTTATTCTGATGTCTGTTCAAATAACAACTGCATTTGTTGACCAGTTTAAGGCCAACATTCTGCTGTTGTCGCAACAGAAAGTGTCTGTATTGCGTAGGGTTGCCAGGATGGAGGATGTAACCGGTGATACGATGTTTGTCGAGAGGATTGGTGCTACCGAAGCACAGTTAATGTCCTCACGACACGCCGATACCCCCCAGATTGACACACCCCATTCAAGACGCAAGCTGACAATGGCAGACTACAATTGGGCTGATTTGATTGACAATGTCGATAGGTTGAAAATGCTTATCGACCCTGAATCAACTTACGCCCAGAACGCTGTTATGGCGTTCAACCGCTCGATTGACGATGTGATTATCACAGCGTTGGGCGGCGCTGCTTTTAGTGGGCACACAGGCGGTACTACAGTTAACAACTATGATGCCGGCGAATGCCGACTTGTCCAATCGGACGGTACTATTCAGACTGCCGGTAGCGATTGGAGTGATACGACCGAGACGCCTTTGACTATCGCCAAGTTACTCACTTGTAAGCAGCTTTTAGATGATGCGGAAATAGACGATGCACGACAGAGATACTTCGTTACCAATCCGTATAACATCAACCAACTACTCAATACCACAGAGGTTAAAAGTTCCGATTATAATACTGTGAAGGCATTAGCACAGGGCCAGATTGATACGTATATGGGCTTCAAGTTCCTCAAGAGCACGAGACTTGCCGCCGACGATACCGATAC
>SDBU01008660.1_pt1 | contig 11519 bp, 10 predicted proteins | sample 2277071 | NCBI WGS metagenome assembly SDBU01 (sample SAMN10397929, study PRJNA504765) | marine sediment metagenome | isolation source: marine sediment core GS08_GC12, 126 cmbsf | place: Arctic Ocean: Gakkel Ridge, Loki's castle | collected 2008 | reverse complement strand
GGACCTTCCAGCATTAGAATGGGAGGGCGAATTTACTCACTTCCGGCATGTTTTTGCCGAAGCTTATCGGCTTAAGGAGCTCGGAGAGGTGATCATTTGGGTTGCAGACCTCCCAGAATTCGGGTTAGTTGGACAGCTTTTTATCCAGTTGTATGGTCCAAATCATTTGCAGGCCAATGTAGGTAGATATGCATATATATATGGTTTTAGAGTGCGGCCTGTCTATCGCGGAAATGGGATCGGAAGCCGGCTGCTGCAAAAAGCTGAGACTGATTTGGTGAGCCGCGGTTTTAAGAGGATAGCCCTGAATGTCGCCCGAGATAACGAGCCTGCCAGGCAGCTCTATGAACGCTCAGGATACCGGGTTGTCGCTCCAGAACCGGGTATTTGGTCTTACCTGGATGACCAAGGTCATCGCCGGTTTGTGAATGAACCTGCCTGGCGTATGGAAAAACATTTTTGACCTTGCGCCTCTACTATTTCCATGCTAGAATGAGCTTCCCATGGGGTGGTGGCAAGAGAGGCTTCGTCGAAAAGTGGGCATTTCCCACTTTTCTTTGTTTATAGAGGCCTGTATGCCGGACCCTTCGATTAGTTTCAATTGAGTTGGAGAAAAAGCAAGAATGAAGAATGAATTTGCATTAGCTTTCAACGAAGTCCTGGAAGAGAAGCAATTGCCCAAGGAAGTGATCCTGGATGCAATAGAAGCTGCCATGGTTTCAGCTTACCGCCGGGCAGTTAATGCTTCCAACGCCCAACATGTTGAAGCTAAAATCGATCCAGAAACGGGCAAGGTAATAATTTACGCAGAGAAAGAAGTTGTCGAAGATGTTGAGGATCAGAGAACTGAGGTAGCGTTAGCGGAGGCGCATCAGGTTGAACCTGAAGCCGAAGTCGGCAGCATGGTAATCATCGAAACCACACCCGAAAATTTTGGACGTGTTGCCGCTCAAACTGCACGCCAGGTTATTCAACAGCGCATTCGCGAGGCCGAAAGAGAAGCTCAACTGGAGTATTTTAATAACCAGTTAGGCGAGATCGTCAGTGGTGTTGTCCAGGCTATCAGCTCACAAGCAGTAACTTTAGGCCTTGATAAGAAAGCAGAAGGCATCATGCCTCGCAATCAACAAATTCCAGGGGAACGCTTTCGCCTCCACGACCGTGTGCGTACTTTAATGGCAGAAGTAAAGGCTACTCCACGCGGACCCCAATTGATCCTTTCCCGAGCACACCGCAATTTCCTACGCCGCTTATTGGAAAATGAAGTCCCGGAGATCTATCACGGTCTGGTTGAAATTCGTTCTATCGCCCGCGAACCTGGTCACCGATCCAAAGTTGCTGTCTCAGCACTGCAGACAGGTGTTGATCCAGTGGGTGCTTGTGTTGGTATGCGCGGGGTACGTATTCAAGCCATCGTTCGTGAATTAAATAATGAGAAGATAGATGTAATCGAATGGAATCCTGACCCTGCAGGATTCATCGCTAAAGCGCTCAGCCCGGCCCGCGTGACTGGTGTATATCTCGACGAACATGCGCGCGGGACCAAGACTGCGACCGTCGTCGTACCTGAGGATCAGTTAAGCCTAGCTATCGGGCGTGATGGTCAAAATGCACGCTTGGCAGCCAAATTGACTGCCTGGCGTATTGACATCAAGAGCTTGCCGGAAGCCACCAGTGATGCGTTGTACAAGATTCAATCCGATCCTGAATTCGCCGCTCTGGCTGAGGCCGAAACCGATACTATCAGCCAGATTGAAGCCATCCTGGTCAAGAAGGATGAAGGAAGACCAGTAACACCCGAAGAGTACTCAATTCTCAGCAAATTTGTGGAACTCGCCGAACGCGGCATTATTGATATGCACCAGGCTGAGATATCGGCTGAATTGGAACGCATCGCTCAAGCCAAAGAGACTATACCTGCCAGCGCCTTCGAAATGCCTCTCGAGGAGTTGAATTTTACTGAACGTATTACCAACTTGCTGGTTGAAGCCGGTAATAAGACTGTTGGCGATTTATTCATTCAAATGGAATTGGATTCTGATACCATCCTGGGTCTGAATGGAATCGGACCAAAAGCGATGGAGAATATTGAAAACACCTTGGCCGCAGTGACCTTCCCTGAGCCTGAAATTGAAGAGGAAGTTGTGGAAGCCGAGGAGGTAGAACAGGTCGAAGGAGAAACCGAAGCTGAGGAAGGGGTAATTGATGCGGAAGCGGTTGTCGAGGAAGAGGGTGCGGAAGCTGCAATAACCACAGAAGAACCTCAAGTCGCCAAACCTGAAGCTGTTATTGAGGTAGTTCCGGTTGTAGAGGTTGATGAAGTCATTCAGGAAGAGACAGTTGCAGGTACCAAAGCTGAGGGTGAAACAGATTCATCTTTCGAGGAAATATTAGCCCTTGAACCAAATGCTTTTGATGTTGAAGATGAAGACCAGGATGAGATTGAAACTCGCAAGAAGAAGGAAAAGAAGAAGAAATACATCGAAATGGAATACGACCCGGATCAAGATGTCATCATCGTAAAACGTAAAAGAAAAGGGGACGAAGAAGACTGGGAAGAAGATCTGGGTCTTTGATCTGCAAACCAGAGAGAAGTTTGCGTGCCGAAAAAGCCGAAAAAAGGTAGACACGTACCTCAACGGACTTGCGTTGGTTGTCGGGAGGTGCATTCCAAACGATTGTTGGTCCGTGTGGTCCGCAGTCCAGAAGGAATATTCATCGACCCAACCGGGAAAATGGCAGGACGCGGTGCATATCTTCACGATCGGCAAGAATGTTGGAAAAGAGGAATGCTCGGTACTATCGCGAAGGCATTGAAAACCGATTTGACGGCTGATGACAAGGAACGATTAACAGATTTTATGGCGACATTGTCAAAAGAAACATCTGCTCAATAGACAGAATGTGATGAGCAATTGTAGGGGATTTCTTGGCAAGAACCATTTTGGCTGGCGAGTGAAGCATACTGAGATGAGCGCCTGACTCGGTCGACAAAACTCGCTTCAAGTGGCCGCGAACAATTTATGGCAGGAGGTGCCAAATGGGCGAGAACGGACATAATAAATCGATCGAATTACCCCCCACGATTACTGTAAGGGAACTGGCTGACGAGATACAAGCCAGCCCAATTGAAGTCATTAAAACTCTGATGGCCAATGGGGTTATGGCCAATATAAATCAACAAATTGATTTCGATACTGCGGCAATTATTGCCGCTGAGATGGGCTATGATGCGATCCTGGAAGCCCAGGAAACTACTGGAGAAGGCGAGGTCGGCGAGATCCCTCTCTGGCGAAGGGTGATCGCTGATGAGAACCCAGATGATCTGGTAAACCGCCCCCCTATCGTAACCATATTAGGACATGTTGACCACGGAAAGACAACCTTATTGGATGCTATTCGCCATACCAATGTCGTTGAAGATGAAGTTGGCGGGATTACTCAACACATCGGAGCCTACCAAGTTGAGCACAACAATCGATCAATCACCTTCCTGGACACACCCGGCCATGCCGCATTCACGGCTATGCGCGCGCGTGGAGCCCAGGGAGCCGATATTGTCGTGCTGGTGGTCGCTGCAGATGATGGTGTAATGCCTCAAACCAGGGAAGCGATTGCTCACGCCAAAGCTGCGCAAATCCCCTTGATTGTTGCTCTGAATAAGATTGATAAACCAAACGCTGATCCGGAGCGTGTGAATCAACAGCTGGCCGAAATCGGTCTTGTCCCTGACGAGTGGGATGGTGACACGATCGTCGTACCCCTCTCTGCCAAGCGCCAGGAGGGTTTGGAGGATCTTCTCGAAGCCATATTACTGGTTGCCGATAATTCCGAAATCCAGGCAAATCCAAATGGACGAGTCATTGGAACGGTGATTGAAGCTAAGAAAGACCGATCGAGAGGGGTTTCGGCTACTCTATTGATCCAGAATGGAACTCTAAATGTGGGAAATATTATCGTTGTGGGCACAACCCACGGTCGCTTGCGAGCCATGTTTGACCACTTGGGCAACCAAGTAGAAGTAGCAGAGCCTTCCGCTCCAATCGCAGTAATGGGTCTCAACGATGTCCCGGTTGCCGGTGATTTGTTCCAGGTGGTTAAATCTGATAAACAGGCACGAGCGATCACTAGAGAACGTATAAACATCCAAAGAGCAAATGCTGAGAGCCGGACAACCGCAGTTACCTTAGAGCAGTTATTTGAAAAATTCCAAGCGGGAGAAGTGCGTGAGCTGCGATTAATCATAAAAGCCGACGTACAAGGTTCTCTTGAACCGATCAAATCCTCTTTAGCTGATCTTGCCCGTGGGGATATTTCCATAAATGTATTGCACGCAGAGACAGGCAATATCGGTAAGAACGATATCATGCTGGCTACAGCTTCGAAAGCGATCGTAGTAGGTTTTAATGTTGAAGCTGATTCAGCTGCCCAACGTCTTGCTGAAACTGAAGGGATCTCAATCCGTCTCTACAATATCATTTATCGACTAATTGAGGATATTGAGATGGCATTGAAAGGCATGCTCGAACCTGAAACGAAAGAATCGGTCATTGGGCATGCTGAAGTCCGGGCGATATTCAGAATATCCAAGATCGGCAAAGTGGCAGGATGTTATGTTCTGGATGGCGAACTACAGCGTAACGCACGCGTACGCGTCATGCGAGGTAAAGAAGTTCAATTTGATGGTAAAGTTGCATCTCTAAAACACATCCAGGATGATGTAACAGAGGTCCGCACCGGTTTCGAATGTGGAGTAACATTGAAGGGTTTTAATGATTTCGAAACGGGCGACATCATTGAGTGTTATATTGTTGAAGAAGTCCCCATTTAGCCGACTGGAAAACCTCAGTGGTATCCAAGAACCGCGCTCAACGAATCGCTGATCGCATCCATGAAGAAATTTCGGAGATGTTGATTTTCGATATACAAGACCCACGCTTGTCTGGAGTGTCCGTCACCGATGTCACGGTTGACCGCGAGCTGGCTTACGCAGACATCTATGTTTCTTCTCTTCAAGGCTCAGAATCAGCAGAGAACATTCTCACTGGGTTCAAACGCGCAAGTGGCTTTCTACGGAGTGAACTAGCCAGACGCATCGATTTAAGAACTTTCCCACGGCTGCGTTTCCATTGGGATCCAGCACCGGAACACGCCGAGAAGATCGAAAATTTGTTGGATTCACTAAGCCAAGAGAATCAACTAACTTCAGAAGACGATCTTCCTGAAAATGAGTAATGACGAACACATGGATGAAACGCTCCTAAAGGTTGTTTTTCAGGAGATTCGCTCGGCGCAGCGTGTCCTGGTCATCTCGCACATTAGGCCGGATGGTGACGCAGTCGGTTCATTGATTGGTTTAGGACTTTCACTTCAAAACCTCAACATAGAGGTCCAAATGGTATTATCCGATGGGATACCAGCCATATTTCGCCATTTACCTGGCAGCGATCAGATACAAAAGCAAGCTACGGGCGATTTTGATCTGACCCTGGTCGTCGATTGTTCAGATCTAGCTAGGACAGGAGAGGTATTAATTGGTAAACAAGTTCCGGATGTGAACCTGGACCACCATCCGACAAATACAAAATTTGCAAGGCACAATCTGATCGACAAGACAGCAGTGGCAACAGCAGAAATGCTGGCAGAGTATTTACCGCAATTCGGTTTTCCCATCTCAAGTCAGGTTGCAGAAGCGCTTTTGTTTGGTATGATCACTGATACACTCGGCTTCAGAACAAATAATATGACGCCTAAAGCCATGAAGACCGCTGCAAAGTTGATGGAAGCTGGTGGCGACTTACCTGGGCTTTATCAAAAGGGATTACTGAATCGAAGTTTTAAAGCTGCTCGCTATTGGGGGACAGGTTTATCAAATCTCGAGCGAGATGGCAGAATTATTTGGGCGTCCTTCTCCCTCGAAGACCGGCGTTCAGCAGGTTATCCAGGAAGAGATGATGCGGACCTGATCAATTTTCTTTCTACCATTGACCAGACCGATGTCGTGATCATGTTCGTCGAACAAGGGGACGGGCTTGTGAAAGTAAGCTGGCGTTCTCAACCCGCTTACGATGTCGCTCAAATTGCCTTGTCCTTCGATGGCGGTGGCCATTCAGCAGCAGCAGGAGCAAGTATCAAAGGAGACCTGAAGAGTATTCAGGCTAATGTGATCGCCACGACTAAAACTATGTTAGGGATTATGTGAGGCTCGACTAAGATTTTAGTCGCTGTGCAATCGAAATTAATTATTTTGGAAGAGGATATGGATAACGAACAACTTAAAAATATTGTTTCCGGTGTGATGGTCGTCGATAAACCTATTGGACTGACCTCTCACGACGTGGTACAAATCATCCGCAGGGGAACAGGAATTCGGAGAGCTGGCCATACAGGGACACTCGATCCGCGTGCCTCAGGTGTTCTTGTCGTATTGCTTGGACCTGCAGTTCGGCTGAGTGAGTATGTATCCGCATCCGATAAGCGTTACCAAGCAACAATCCGGCTTGGCAGCACTACAGATACATACGATTCGGAAGGTGTGGTAACAAGCGAAACATCGGCAAACCATATCACCGAAGAGCAATTCGACGAGATTCTGCAAACCTATGTCGGTGAAATCGAACAGGTTCCACCGCCATATTCTGCAGTCAAAGTCAAAGGGCGGAAAGCCTACGAGATGGCGCGCAAAGGCGAAGAAGTCAAGCTCGAACCGCGAAAAATCCAGGTTTACAGTCTGGATGTTCTCGAATGGGATCCGCCTGAAATTGTAATCGATGCCTATTGTTCTTCCGGCACCTATGTTCGATCTTTGGCGAATGATCTTGGAGAGTCCCTCGGAACCGGCGCTTACCTGATCGGTCTGCGGAGAACAAAGAGCGGTAGGTTTACATTACGCGAGGCGGTCCCTTTGAGGAGTCTGAAAGAAGCCTTTGAGGCAGGAGACTGGTACCAATATTTAATCCCGGCAGCTGATGCACTCGGTGATTGGCCCATGGTTGAGCTGGATGGTGACCAGGTTGAATTAGTCCGGCACGGTCACCGCATCCCTGCCGAACCTGATTCCGAAGGTTGGTCGCGCGGAATCAGCGAGCAGGGTGATCTTGTCGCTCTGCTGGAATTTAATCCAGACTCTGGTGAATGGCAGCCCCGCAAAGTTTTCTTCCAAACTTAGCCAAGTATCAGTACTTATTGAAGATCTTCGTATGCGCCATTTCTGGTCTTTAGAGGACGTCCACCTCCAAGACACTTGGCTGACTATCGGTACATTTGACGGTGTCCACCGAGGTCATCAAGAAATTGTACGTAAATTAGTGAGAGATGCTCACGCAGTTGGCGCTCAAGCAGTCGTTCTCACCTTCTATCCACATCCCGCCATAGTCCTCGGTAAACGACAAGATCCGTCTTACTTAACCACTCCGGAAGAAAGGTCTGCCCTACTGGGCAACTTTGGGGCAGACGTGGTGATCACCTTCCCATTTACTCCCCAAATTTCTACCACAACGGCTCACGAGTTTGTGTCCAAATTGAAATCTCATATCGGAATGCACCATCTTATGGTGGGTCCGGATTTCGCCTTGGGACGTGATCGGGGTGGCGGTATCAATACATTAAAAGAACTTGGCAAAGTCTTTGATTATTCCGTGTCCACAATTTCACCGGTCGAGATCGATGGAAAAGTAGTATCATCCAGTCGGATTCGATCAGCACTCTCAGATGGTGATCTAGACCAGGTCAACCTTCTATTGGGTCGTCCGTATTTCATCAATGGGCAAGTAGTGCCGGGCGATGGACGTGGGAATACAATCGGCATCCCCACCGCGAATTTATCGATTTGGTTAGAACGTGCTTTACCGAAATCTGGTGTGTACGTCTCCAAGGCTCAGGTAAATGGAGAGACCCATGGGTCAGTGACCAATGTCGGTATTCGGCCTACCTTCAAATCCCAACATAAAAACCTGCAAGTTGAAACACACTTGCTTAATTATGATGGGCAAATTTACGGTCAGGAAATTCAGTTAGAGTTCATCAGCCGTCTGCGGGATGAACAACGCTTTCCAAACGTTGAGGCATTGGTCAATCAAATTACGCAAGATATCTCAGAGGCCAAACGAATCTTGTCCGCCAAGGACGGATAGTTATTGACTCAATTTATTGTAGAAGATTGTCATTCATAATGGAGGTCGGCAGCGATGAGGCAGTATCTAGACATGCTGCAGTATATTCTTGACCAGGGACAGGCAAAAAGCGATCGAACTGGTACCGGTACACGATCTGTCTTCGGCTACCAAACCCGGTGCAATTTGCAAGAGGGTTTCCCGGTTCTGACTACCAAGAAATTACATCTAAAATCCATCATTTATGAGCTGCTTTGGATGCTCAATGGCGAGAGCAATATTGCCGATTTGAAGAATCACGGTGTCCATATTTGGGATAAATGGGCAGACGAAGATGGCGAGCTGGGTCCAATATATGGTGTTCAATGGCGTTCATGGAAAACCGCTGACGGTCACACAATCGATCAAATCTCCCAGATTATCGAGGCGATAAAAAGTAACCCAAACTCACGCAGGTTGATCGTCAGCGCCTGGAATGTGGGAGATATCAAGGCCATGGCTCTCCCCCCTTGTCACCTGCTTTTCCAATTCTACGTAAATGATGGCAATCTATCGTGTCAGCTCTACCAGAGGTCAGCGGATGTTTTTCTCGGGGTTCCATTCAATATCGCCTCCTATGCCCTCCTGACGATCATGGTCGCTCAAGTCTGCAACCTGGATGTTGGAGAATTCGTGCACACCTTTGGCGATCTTCATCTCTACAATAACCATCTCGAACAAGCCCAACTGCAGCTCACTCGCCAGCCTTATCCTCTGCCTAAAATGAAGTTAAATCCAATAGTTGATTCAATTACCGATTTTAAGTACGCTGATTTCGAACTGGTTGATTACCAATTTCATGCCCACATCAAAGCTGAGGTATCTGTGTGATCATTTCAATAATCGTTGCCATGGATGAAACGCGTGGCATTGGAGTGGAAGGCCGCCTTCCCTGGCACCTTCCAGCCGACCTTAAGCGATTCAAATCACTCACCATGGGTCATCACCTGATCATGGGTCGTAAGACATTCGCATCCATCGGCCGCCCCTTACCTGGCAGAACAACGATCATCGTCACCCGCGACCAAAGTTTCCAACCAGAAGGCTGTTTAGTTGCCCACTCACTTGAAACCGCGCTTGAATTTGCACGCTTAGATCTGGAAAATGATGTTTTTGTGATCGGTGGTGCCGAGATATTTGTTCAGGCGATTGAATTAGCCGATCGGATATATCTGACCCAGGTTCACAGCAGCTTGCCAGCGGATGTTTACTTTCCGGAATTCGCAGCTGCAGATTGGCTGGAAACCGATTCGGAATACCATCATGCTGACGAAAAAAATCGTTATCCCTTTACCTTTAAAATCTTGGCCAGGGTAAACTAACGATTTTCCTCAACATCCTGGCTGAATAACATATGTTGATTAATGAAACCAGGATTATTGGATTGGTTCCCAATCAAACAAAATCACTTGACAAAATTCTCCTTTTGCATATAATCCAAGCTAACTTAATAAACCATAGACTATGAAGAGGACTAGTAAGCGCTGAACCGGCGGTCAGAGAGCGGTAGCCTGGTGAAAATCCCGCCCGTACGTCAGCGTTGAATGGACCTTGGAGTTGCAGGGTGAATGGAGAGAAACCTAGTAACCCGCGCCGGATTTGCCACCGTTATCAAGGCAAAGGGTATAAACCGATATCGGCCGTACCCGAATTAAGTGAGGCTGGCTTTTTCACCCCGTCGCAGCACCGACGGGTTTTTTTGTTCTAGTGACCCGTCAGCCTAATAGGGGTGGTACCGCGGACCATGCGTTCGTCCCCGTTTCCGGGGACGGGCGCGTTTTTTTATTCCCCCGTCCCCCGCTGAGGCAGGGTGATGCCAAAGCGATCGGCCAACCAAACCTTATTTTTTTCGACGGAGGAACAAAAAATGACTGACCAGACTCGCTACACACTCAATGAAACCGATATACCCCGCACCTGGTACAACATCAATGCGGACATGCCTGTCCCCCCAGCCCCTGTGCTCAATCCCCAAACCATGGAGCCTGTGACTCCAGATTTTCTCAATGTCCTCTTCCCCATGGAACTGATCATGCAAGAGGTGAGCACAGATCGTTATATAGATATCCCTGAGGAAGTACGTGATATCTATAAACTCTACCGCCCTACTCCACTGCATAGAGCCCGGCGCCTGGAAAAAGCCCTGGGTACACCAGCCCATATTTATTATAAATATGAGGGAGCTTCTCCAGTTGGCAGCCATAAACCCAATACCGCAATTCCCCAGGCGTTCTACAATAAGGCCAGCGGTACCAAAGCTCTGACCACTGAAACTGGCGCAGGTCAGTGGGGTTCAGCTCTGGCTCTTGCCTGCCAGTTCTTTGATCTTGACCTGGAAGTCTACATGGTCAAAGTTTCGTACCAGCAGAAACCCTACCGGCGCATCATGATGGAAACTTATGGCGCACAAGTCTTTGCCAGCCCATCAAACATTACCCAATTCGGAGGATCAATTCTCGCTCAAGATCCAGATAGCCCTGGTTCATTGGGTATTGCCATAGCGGAAGCTGTTGAAGCTGCTGCCACCTCTGGGGGATCAAAGAAATACGGCATCGGGTCAGTGCTCAACCATGTCCTTTTACACCAGACAATAGTCGGCGAAGAAGTCCTTAAACAAATGGATCTGGCGGGTGAATATCCGGATGTGGTCATCGGTTGTGTTGGCGGTGGCTCAAATTTCTCTGGGATTGCCTATCCATTCATCCGCCAAAATTTGCTGGATGGGCAGCGCACCCGAATGCTGGCCATTGAGCCAACCGCTTCACCCAGTCTCACCAAAGGTGTTTACACTTACGACTATGGAGATTCTGCCAAAATGGCCCCCATCGTCAAGATGTATACCCTGGGTCATGATTTCGTGCCCCCGCCTATTCACGCCGGTGGTCTTCGCTATCATGGCATGGCTCCCAGCCTGTGTGCACTTTACGATGCAGGCTATATTGAAGCGAAAGCTGTCCCCCAACTGGCAGCCTTTGAAGCTGCAGTGACTTTCACCCGCACCGAGGGTATCCTTCCCGCCCCTGAAACCGCGCACGCTATTCGGGGCGCGATCGATGAAGCTTTGGATGCCAAAGAGAAGGGTGAAGAGAGAGTGATCCTGTTTAATCTCTCAGGACATGGTCACTTCGACCTTGGAGCTTACGAGGCTTATCTCAACCAGGAGCTGCAAGATTACGCCTATCCCGAAAAGGAAATTCAAGAAGCAATGCAGAATCTACCCGAAGTACCCCAACCGGCGTAAATCTCTTTACAGCAGCTCTATCTACTAGTAGTCACTGTGATTTTGATGAATGGTAGACCTTACGATACATAAATCTGCTTGTCTTTGCGAGGAGGCACGACGAAGCAAACTCCACCACTGTCAGGGAG
>SDBU01008659.1_pt1 | contig 11520 bp, 7 predicted proteins | sample 2277071 | NCBI WGS metagenome assembly SDBU01 (sample SAMN10397929, study PRJNA504765) | marine sediment metagenome | isolation source: marine sediment core GS08_GC12, 126 cmbsf | place: Arctic Ocean: Gakkel Ridge, Loki's castle | collected 2008 | reverse complement strand
GTGTAAGTTCAGGATCAATAACGCTAACTTTGGGACATAGAGACCAATTTGCAATCGCAGATTTTAACTTTTCATTAACATTTTTTATGACCGCTACACTAGTAAGATCGGCTCCAGTACCAGCTGTAGTTGGAATAGCAACAATTGGGAGTACTTTTTTGCTTTGAATTCTTTTTTGCCCCAATCGGTAATCCCATATCTTTCCTTCATGGGTAGCACCGACAGCAACACTTTTAGCAGTATCTATACTAGATCCCCCACCAACACCTAAAATAACATCAATTTCATTTTTGATGGCCAATTCTGAAGCTAGATTTATAGAATCGGTGGTTGGATTAGGAATGACCCCATCAAAATGAATTACTTCAACTTCTGCTTCAATACATAGCTTTATGACTTTATCAAATAATGATTTCATAGCGGGAAAGGATTTCACTGTAACTAGAAGACATTTTTTTCCATATCGTGCAGTAACTTTCCCAATTTCATTCACACGACCCCATCCATATCTAATACTCGTTGGTAAATTAAAATTGAATTTTTTCATAATTTCTCATCTAATATTTAGAATAATTAAATATTTTATAGATTTTGCATTTTTTTTATACTTAATTAAAGGTTTAAGAGGATCTTTTTGCTTTCCTTGTCATCTTCCTTTTTATAATTGAACCGTAAAAAGCTACTGCTAATCCTGTCGTTAACATAAGTGTTATGAGAGGAATACCAGGTATTACCCCATCTGTTCCACTTTCTTCCATAAATTGGAGGATGTAATCTTCTATAAGATTACGATATACCCAATCATAAGCTCCAGAAAGCCACCCAGTAAATGCTACTATTAAATTATATTCAGGAATAACAAATATAGATTGTCCTCCCATTCCAGATGTATGATACCCCACATGAGGACCGTTATTATAACTATCATTAGTATAAATTAAATAACCATAATTGAAATACTTAGATGGGGGATTATAAACCCACCCTCCATCCACTTTATATGTTGTAGCGTCTTTTACCCAATCTGAAGGGATTAGTTGGGTTCCATTCCACGTACCATTATTTAGAGATAGTATTCCTAATTTTGCTTGTACTTGTGGTGAACATTCAAATCCATATCCTCCAAAGCTAACACCATTAGTATCTCCCCACCAATCCCAATCTTCTTCTGTGATTCCCATCGGTTCAAACAAATATTCTTGTGCAAAGTTAGCAGAGCTTTGACCAGTCACATTACTGATTATCCCTGATAAGAGATTAGGACCATCATTGCTATATTCAAAACCTCCAGATTCTCCAGGAGTAAACATTAATGGTAAGTCATCAAGAGCCCATTCAATGCAATCTTCAGATTCCGTAGAACCTCCGGGATAAGCAAAATTAAGCATACCAATAAACCCTGCATTCATAGTTAGCAATTGCTCTATAGTGATATTCTTCTTTTCTGCACTATCGGTAAAACTAGGATTCCAAATATTAGCAAAGAATTCATAGAGCGTTTGACTTATATTACTTAAGTAACCTTCTTGAATAGCTACCCCAATCAAAAGGGCCATTAAGCTTTTAGTCGTCGAATATTGAGCATGGATTGTCGAACCACCAAAATATGTTTTTGTATCGCGAAGTTGAGAATTATAAAGGTATTTTTCAGTTAAAAGATACCCATTACGTGCAATGATAACACTGTGGACATCTAAACTATTGTCTTCTATATACTCAAACATACGGGAAATCGAATTGGAATCTAATCCTTGTGTTTTGGGATTTACTTCAGTCCATTCATTTGTTGGCCAATATACATCCCCACTATCCCCTCGCACCGATATAGGTAATAAATAAAATGGCACACTAATTAAAACCAATAAGATAATGTATTTGATTGACAGATTCCTCCTTTTAAGAAGATCTCTCATTATTTTTCACACTCAAAGGTATAATTTAGATATAATGCTACTAAAAAACTAATTTTTTTTTTTGTTTAATTACTTATTTTTTCAATTTTACACATTTGCTTACGTAATTCAATAGAAATAAAAACTAACTAAAAATTAACTCATGAGTGTCTTTTAGCACTTCCTCATTTACACACCAAATATAATGCCCTTCTTCAACCTTAATTTTATGAGGTGCTTCTTGCTTGCATAAATCATTATATGATTGAGTATAACACCGGGGATGAAAAGTGCAACCCGGAGGTGGAGCAATTGGACTTGGAACTTCTCCTTTCAATACAAATTTTATTTCTTGCTCATCAGCAGTTACTTCTGATCGAGATGCGAGAAGAGCTTTCGTATACGGGTGTGTAGGATTAGAAAAAACTAATTTTTTACTCCCTATTTCAACAATTTTACCAAGATACATTACAGCAATCCTATCAGCAATATGATTCACTACAGATAAATCATGTGTTATAAATAGAAATCCATAATTATATGTTTTTTGTAAATCTCTAAGTAAATTAAGGATTTGAGCTTGAACAGATACATCAAGAGCAGAAGTAGGTTCATCCAATATAATTAACTCTGGATTGCAAGCTAATGCTCTGGCAATGACTACCCGTTGCTTTTGTCCGCCTGAAAATTCATGTGGATATCTATCCAAATGCTCCTTCTTTAAGGAAACTTCTTCTAAAAGTTTTAACACACGCTTTCTAAGTTTAATTTTATTACTGATCCCCAATATATTTTTAAGCGGCTCTGCAATGATATCTACTACTTTCAATTGAGGGTTTAATGAAGCATCAGGATCTTGGAAGACCATTTGAATTCTCTTTCTTATTTTAGTTGAATAATCTCTTGGTAGGGGTTCTTCTTTTAAAAATATTTTACCTGAATTTTTCTCTACTAATCCTAAAATTGCCAAAGCTACCGTGGTTTTTCCACATCCACTTTCTCCAACTAATCCAACAGTTTCACCTGCTTTAATACTAAAAGAAACACCATCTACTGCTTTAACAGCACCTATTTGTTTTCTTAAAACACCTTTAAGAAGAGGATAATGAACCTTTAAATCTTTAATGTCTAACAGAGCCTCACCTTTTTCAAGAGGTTCAATTTCCTTTAGATCTTGGTTAGTGATTGTTCTATAGGAAACTTGCTTCAGAATTATTGCTAGAATAATAGAAATAATCAAGGCAATTAAAATAACTTGAAAGATATAATAAAAAACATAAGTTGGGCTTATAAGAAAATTTAATGAAATAGAAATTAGCCCTGGAATAACAGCTATTAAAGCAATAAAATTTGTTTGTTCATAAAACAATTGGATTTTGCTTCCTAATTTTGTGAAAAATGTAGTAATACTAATCGTTAATACAATACCAATAAAATAGAGTGAGAGATTTATCATTACTTCATCATCAGAATTAAAAATTAAATTGGTTCGGAATACTTTAAAAACGAGATTAAAGAAAATACCTATCCCACTTAGAATAACTTGAATTATTGTAATCGTAATAAGAGCGTTTTTTATATCTTTATTATAATGTTTCATGTACAATAAGGTACCAATAATAATATTGGCAATAATCATTAAAATATCAATTATATTAAGCATATAAAAAAAATCATAATTATATATTAAAAAGGAAATAAAAATTCCGAGAAGATTGAATATTAACCAAAAAAGATTTATAATAATTAGTATATTCAAAGAATAATCGCCTTCTCTTCTTACTGAACGTAGTGGGAATTCTTCAGCGGATTTCAGCATATGTTTATTATATGATTTTAGTAAAACAATTCCTATTATAAAAACAGCAATTACGACAATTATTTGAATCCAAGGTTCATTTCTAATGTTTTGTAATAACAAAATTAATCACATTCTATAATTATTTTTAATTTACCTTTTCTGTACGATCTTTATATTTAGGATCATAGAGATGACAAGCTACATAATAATTTGGTTCAATTTCTATACTTTTTGGTATTATTGAATCACATATTTCAAGTCGATATGGACATCGTGGATGAAAACGACAACCTGAAGGAGGATATATTAAATTAGGAACTGATCCATTAATGACTTCTAATTTCTCTACTTCTACCCCTATCCTTGGAATCGCTTTCAAGAGAGCTTTCGTATACGGATGTAATGGAGAACTGAATAGTTTTTTTCTTATTCCATATTCCACTATATAACCACTATACATCACCGCAACTTTATCACTCACCTTTGAAATAATTCCTAAATCATGTGTAATAAATAATATTGAAGTTTCATATTCTTTCAATAAATCCATCATAAGTTTTAGTATTTGATTCTGAATAGTTACATCCAAAGCAGTCGTAGGTTCATCTGCTATCAATAAACTTGGACTGCACGCAAGAGCCATAGCAATTTGGACCCTTTGTCTCATACCTCCACTTAATTCGTGAGGAAACTGGTCATAGATACTTTCAGCCTTAGGAATATTTAAATCTTGTAACATTTTTATGCTCCAATCACGAGCAATTCCATATATACTTTTTTTGGGGTTCTTTAAAGCTTCTAAAGTCAATTCTTTTTCCATATTCAGAAGATAAACTTCAGAAATCTGCTTTCCTACTTTAAAAACAGGATTTAAGGAAAGTAATGGATCTTGAAAGATCATCGTTATTTCTTTTCCCCGATATTTTAACATTTCTTCCTTATTTTTTTTCAGAAGATCCTCTCCTTTATAAAAAATCCGTCCGGCTTCAATTACACCTGGATCTCTTATTATTTGAAGAATAGATAATGCTGTGACTGTCTTTCCACAACCCGTTTCACCTACTAAACCTAATACTTCGCCTTTCTTTATCTCTAAAGATATCTTCTCCAAAGCTTTAACGACTCCTTCTTCAGTATAGAAATAAGTTTTAAGATCTTCAATTTCCAAGACTATATCTCTCCTCTCTTCACTGCTACCTTCTTCCTTCTTTTTGATTGCTTCTTGAAGTCTTCGCTTAATTATTTCATCACTTTCAGGTGAATATTTGTATTTTAAGAAATAAGATGATGAAACAATATAAATTCCAATACTAGCAATTATTTGAACTCGAAAATCTAAGAAAAATCCACCAAAATTGAAAAAATCCCCTAAAAATGCGCCAAAAAGGAAGATAAGGAAGGACCATAAAAAGTATGTAATAAAACTACTAAAGATCATTACTTTTTTTAACAGAGAATTAGTTTTTCTAGCTTCAATATCTTTCATTCTATTCTTTAAATAAGTGAAAAAAATACAAAAAGAAACGATTCCAAATTGATTAATAAAACTAAGATAGAAAATATCATTAAAGTTTAAAGGTGAAAGGAGTAAAGAGATCATCGCTCTATCAAGCGATCCAATGTATATTGAAATACTTAATATATCAAGAAGATCAATAGAGAAAAACAACAATGATAATACTAAACATAAAATTACATATAATCTGGTCCATTTTTTAAATTCATTGCTGATTTTATGATCTTGTATCGACACTAACAAATTATAAAAAAGAGAGAATAATAGAACTCCTACACCAAATAGAAAGGGATCTTTATACAACACTGTAAAAATTCTATTGAAATATGCTAAAAATTGAAAGAAGATTTTAATCCCAAATATTATTCCAAAACAAATCAAACAACTAATTCCTGCATTTCTACCAAAGGATTTTTCATCAATTCTAAACTCCCGCGGAGTAAGTCTATAAATAATATAAAAACTCACAATTAGAATGATTATAAGAAATAAAGACTCTATTAACACCATTACCGGATTAAAATAAATCTGAAATATCATTTTTCTATCATTATTTAATTATATTTTTAATCTAGGATCTATAGCATCTCTTAGACCATCCCCAATTAACATTGCGGCAATTGCAAAAAATCCCGTGCATAAACCGGGTATTAAAAAGGCAAGTGTATTTTCCTTATAAATATTACCCCAATAAATATCTGTCCCCCAGTTTGGAATTTGGGCATTAACTAGGCCGAGAAACGCAATTGCAGCTATTCCTAGCATAGTAATTGCCATCTGTCCAAAAAAAGTTAATATCATAGGTGGTAAGGCATTTGGAAGAATATGTGAAAACATAACTTTCAATTTTAAAGCACCTCCAGTTTTAGCGGCCTTAACGTATAGCATTTCTCTAATTTGCAAAACTAATGATCTCATGAATCTTAAATTTCCAGCAATTGCAAAGCTTCCCCAAATTATTAACATATCTATTATGTTTAAACCAAAAATCTGTGTTAAAATTAAAACAATTACTAGTACTGGTATTGAATATATTATATCCACAATTCGCATTAAAACGTAATCCACTTTACCTCCAAAATATGCTGAAATAGTCCCTAATATTAATCCCCCGCCAACTGCGATTCCAGTAGGTAATATAGCCATATATAATGAAGTTCGAGCTCCCCACAGCATTCTTGATAAAACATCATACCCGCTTCTTGTAGTTCCTAGTGGATGCTGTGGGCTCGGAAGCACATAAGGAACACCCGGAATTGCGGGAGGTATTATTTGCTGTAGAGGATACTTTGTTAGCCATGGAACAAATACACCCATGATTATAAAAATAAACATAATTAAAGCACCTACGACTGTCAAAGGAGTAAGTAAATGACGAAAAAACCTCCTTTTTGATCGTAGCTTCTCAATTATGTCTTCTTGCTCAGAAAATTCAGGAACTCTCCACCCCGGAATTAGATAAAATTTAATTAACGATAAAATTCTAGGTTTATCTTTTTTTTCCTTAATTCTATCAATTTCTTGTTCACTTTTTATCAATCAAATTACCTTTATATTATTTTTACACTTTTTTTCAAGTATACATAATCCTAGGATCAATAATAGTATACATCACGTCAGCAATTAAATTGCTACTAAAGAGGATTAATGTAGCAACCATTACACATCCATTAATTAGTGGAATATTACCTGAGATTATCGCAGTAAAGAATGTGAACCCAAATCCAGGATAATCATATATTATTTCAATAAATAATGATCCTAATAGAGCGGCAGCGGTCCCTCCAATGATAAGATTGCTTGTTGGAATTAATGCATTACGAAGTGCGTGGTTATTAATTACTTTTTTTTCAGGAACTCCTTTAGCACGGGCGGTTCTTATGTAGTCCTGATTTAACACGTCCAGCATGCTAGATCTAGTTTGTCTTGTTATACCTGCAAGACCTATAAATGTCAACGAAAGTGAAGGAAGTATTAAATGGCCAATTGTATCCCAAAAATAGAGGGGTTCATTGAATATAATACTATCAAGAAGTCTAAACTTTGTGCCAAAAGTATTTAAAAAAACCATAATTGGAACAATTCCAACTATGCAAATTAAAACTCCTGAAATAAGCAGAGATTTATAATTTTTAGTTACCATACCGAAACTGAATAATGCTATAATAAGTACAATTAGAATTACTGTCATTACAGAAAAAACTAATAAATTTGAAAATGCAAAGAATAACAGTATAAAAAATGCGATAAAACTGGTTACTCCAAAAATTATATAACTTAATAAATCTTTTCTACTAAAAGATTCTGGGTGTCTCTCTTTCCTGAGTTTATTACTACGATAAATTAGGTAAAACCCTCCTATCATTAAAAAAAATAATACTCCCATGATAATCAAATTAAATTGACGTGGTATTGAATCTGGGAAAGAAGGATTTATCAATACATTATTTGCTTTATAAATGCCTATATCGAATCGTAAATAGGTTGCTTGGTATAATAGAACACCAAATAATAATTGAAGCAGTATTGCTATCCAAAAACTAGGAAATCCAGCACCAATTACTGCAGAAGATCGAATCAAAATATCTTTTTTCTTCTTCCTATTTTTTGCTGATGTACTCCCTAGTTTTACAGCAATTATAGGTACTATAAAAATGGGAATAATCATCATCTCAAGCGTCCTTGGAAGAACTGTTACAATGATATCAGTGATTAGCCATCCCTCAAACCTACCACTATACGATTCCCCCCAATTACCTGTGAAAAAATCTCGAAAATAGCGGATAAATTGAATGTGAATAGGTTGATCTAATCCTAATCTTTCCATTTCATCGTAATAAATTTGCATATCCCATAAAGATACCTCCGATTGTAAGGGATTTATCGCCATTGCATGAGATAAAAGCCACGTGATTGTTAAAACGGCAAATAACATTGGAATCATAGTGAGGACCCGCTTGATAATATATTTAACCATATTTATAGAGTTTTTCACCATTTTAATTCACACCTCTTTAAATTTTACGTTGATTTTTGATATAATTCTTAAAATACATGCCAGAAAGTGCTCCACATATATTTATTCCGAATAAAATAAATAAATTGATATACCCCTTAATAGAAACAAACTGTAGAACAAACGGTTCAAGAGAAAAACCAAACATGATTAAATAAAAAAATAAACCTTCAAAAATAATAAAAGGGACTAACCATAAAGATGCCCTAATTCCATAATGCGCAATATCTTCTTTATATGTTAACCAAAAACAAATAAAAAATAATAGTAAACATGGCAACATGAAACTCGGTAAAAAAAATTCATATGTCCAAAAAATCATTGATTTTACCGTCTCGGGTATTGCCGTGACTGGAGGTCGGGACCCGGGTACAATTTCAAAAGAAAACCAATCATTTCCCTCATCAAACATAAAAAGATTTACAATAATACCATAATATACAAGAAAAACAATAATATATGCAAAAGTAACTCGTCCCTGTCTGCCCCAGTTTATTTTCCAGTATCCCTTTTTTTTTTCCTTATTTGTCATGTAGAATTTTCTTAATTTACAATTCTTATTTTAATCGTTATCTTACATAGCAAAAAATAAGATAATTTTTAACCATTTTGCCTTATTTTTACTTTTTTGTACTAACTTTACTACCGTAATTTCAATGGTAAAGATTTAAAGCTTTAAATAGATGAAAGATTTTCTAAGAATATAATATAAAATCTATTAAAAAATAAATTGAGAAAAAAAGAAAATGAAAAAAACAAATGCAACTCTCTTTTTACTCTTATTTCTATCTAGTTCAATATTTCTTCCCGTTATCTTTGTATCAGCTGACATCATTCCAGCAGAAGATGATAGTACTATGATTTATATAGTTGAAGGGGATGGAACATATACAGCTTGGGGTCCTACAACCTGGGCATTTGGTGCTTCCAGTGCTACAATGGTTGGGGGGCAAGGTGGTAGTCCAAAAGGAATGACTTTAGAGAAATTATGGGAGATTCGAGAGACTACGGTCTTTCCTTATTTTGAATATGTGCCAATTCTAGCAACTGGTTTTGTTGTTGATGAGTATTTTCCGGAGGAAGTGAATAGTTATGGATGGACAAATAAAGCTGGCATCAAGGTAATGAATATTACCCTTCGTGAAAATGTCAGATTTCACGATGGTTCAGAATGGAATGCTACTGTAGCTAAATGGAATATTGATCGTGCTTATGTGCTAACGGGAAATTTAACGGGTTCAGAAGGAGCGGGTCATAGTGATATTATGGGCCACATGACTTTTAAACCTGGACCAGCCTATGAACCATTCTATACAACATCGTGGGATCATTCCTCTACCTATAATAATGATCCTGTTAATGGACTTCCCGAGCCACCTCAATATTATGGTAAAGATAATGACCCAAATTTGAGTTGGACTAACGTAAGTCGAACTTATATAGCAGATGGGCACTATTCAATCTTTAAAAGTGTAATCGTGACAGAATCTGCTGATGATACAGCAAGCGGAACAGGAGGAACTATTCAAATAGAATTCAATGATTGGATAACAGATCTTAGATTAGTAGCTTGGATCTCGATGATCTCAATGGAACAATATGGAGATATGTTTTACACCCAAATACAGGATACTTTTGATTGGACTGGTGATCAACTTGCCTGTGGGACTGGTACCTATAAAGCTTTAAGCGTGGATAAAACAGATGGAATAATGTATATGGAGCGAAACGACGATTATTGGAATTATGATGCATTGAGAGCTGAAGGGAAGATGATAGTCAAAGATGGAATTATCTCAATTGTTGTCGGTGCTGGTGCAGGTCAAACAATAACAACAGCAATGTTAGCAGGGGATGCCGATGTTGCTGTAGATGGTCCTTACGGTGAATTATATGAAGATCAACTAAAAAATTCAACCATCCTAGACTATATTGATACTGGGACTGCCGACAGTATTGAGCAAATAGACTTCATACAACCAAATACGGATTTGGCATTTAGAAAAGCTATTTCTTATGCGTTCAATTATACTCAATACTTAGTAAATGTTAAAGAGGGAAACGCAATCCGTGCTGATAATTTAATGGGTATGAATAGCGTTTATCTCGATGACACCGTTGTTGGTTCCTATCATGATCTTACAATCGCTAGAGCAGCCCTTCTCGATGACGCTACATATGGTGCTGTACTATCTGGTGAAGGTATTAGCGCAAGTAGTTCAACAGCAGAATGGAATACGTTTGCAGACAATGTCGAGAGTTTAAGTGCAGTTGATGAGGAACTTTTTACATTTAACTTTCTTCATGACATCTATGGCGTTGAATTGACGAGTATATTAGAAACTAGTATCGCAGATATTGGCATAGTTCTTAATAAATCTGGAGCAACGCCAGCTGATCCCTATGGTGATTGGAAGTTTACCACTGCTTGGGGTATGTGGATTCCGATGTTGTTTGATAGGCCAGCTCAGTATGCTAGGGATCTGGAAGGCTTTCTTGTGGATTGGCCTATGCCTAAAACAGATTTAGGATACTTAGATGCTTTTTATGTCTATACTTCGCAATGGTCGGACACTACCTCGAGTTGGAGTAGTATTCCAGATACATGGAATTGGGGCCTTATTAATGATCTCACACTTGCAGAATATATACGTGGTTTATATTTCGAAGACGAAGCAGGAAGACTCGCCCTATACAGCGACATTCAAGTAAGAACCGCAACAATAACCTACCCAAGTATGTTTATCTCTCAGGATTTACAAGGAAGAGTCCACAATAAAAAGTGGAACGTTGATTGGTACTGGGGTGGTTTTGACTTCGCTCAGGTCTCACCAGGTGGTCCTGACGATGTAGCTATACCCGGATTTTCGATGATACCATTGTTTATCTTCTCTGCAATATCAGTTATCTCAATAGGTTACTTAATCAAGAGGAAGAAGAAATTAGCTTAAAAATTTAAAGCTCTAAATTAATTTTTTTTTTTTTTTTAATATCATGTTTATAATTCAATAAAATAAATCTAAGATGATTATTATTAGCGGATTTATCGCAGAAAAAATATCATAATTCCATCAAAGTTAAATTATGTTATGATGTATTGTACAGATATTTTAGTTACTTCTCTCTACTATATTTCTTTTGTATTTCAAATTAAGCACCTATAAAAAAAAGACTTATTTAATATTTAAAATTAAGGTGAGTCAATATTATGGTTAAAAATTTTAACAAATCAAGAAAAAAACAAACGTATATACCATCTAAATGGGATTACATTAAAGCATGGTTTTTTTCTCGT
>SDBU01008658.1_pt1 | contig 11522 bp, 9 predicted proteins | sample 2277071 | NCBI WGS metagenome assembly SDBU01 (sample SAMN10397929, study PRJNA504765) | marine sediment metagenome | isolation source: marine sediment core GS08_GC12, 126 cmbsf | place: Arctic Ocean: Gakkel Ridge, Loki's castle | collected 2008 | reverse complement strand
CATTTGTACGCTTCTATACTCTCACAGGGGCTATCCGACCACTCGTACGTTGAGATTCTCCTTAAGCATTGTATACACATTGTCCGACCACGCGTCCATGAAGTCTATCTCTAGAGTTTTTGTGACCGGCCTGCAATTTGCGGCAGCCACCTGAAGCTCAAGCCGGAATATACCGGGAGGAATGATATGGCTCAGATTGCTAGGCGGGACCATAGTCGACAGGATAAGCACTGCTTCTGGATCGTAAGCTTCCTCCTGCCACCACTCAAATATAACTGGTGAGTACGGGAACACGGATCGCCTGACAATCTGCCCAAGATCGCAAAGCCTACTCATCTTGGGCGAAATCCGGGAGACAAAGGGTTGGCCATAATCGGACCATTTCAGATTCATGGGCAGGAACGGTGAAGCATGAGGGCGTTCTTCTTCTCCGACTCGGTACAGCTTCGCAGCGTATACCTCAACTTCTTCTGCTGGCCTATTGCCGGTGTTCTTCACTTTGAATCGCAGTTGGTAGCCATAGGCTGTTTTCTGTTCGCCTCGAATGGCCATTACAATAGGCATCCGAGTACAGTAGGGATTCATCTCGCCGACTTCAATACAGAGTTCCGGCTTGTAGAAACAGGACCGAATGCGGTCCACTAAGATGGGACCTAAGATGGCGATCAGCAGACTCGGAACGAACCCGATTCCCGCACCGACAATCAGAAGCATCAAATCCCGGTCTAGTGTCACTTCGCTTTCCTGCCTGTGGCCATCTTTCCCCTGCCTAATTCGCTTCTTAGGAAGAGGGCTTCTTCCTTGGTGCTATTCTTCTAGTTTTGGCCCTCCGCGGTGGCCGGACGATATCGGCAAATCTGCTCTCAGCATAGCATAGAAGGCCTCTCAGAGCCCCGTATAGGCGCGAAAAGTGTGGGTACATAGGGATCGGAAATCCAGGTCTCCATAGGTCCGCTCTCGAATGTAACTAAGGAGTGCTCCCTGTTAAGTGTCTTGCGAGGAGAGCGATTGCTGCCCCCACAAGGGCCAGGATTACTCCAACTATAAGCCCAACTGTGAGTTGATCCCTATTCCTGTCCCACCATGGCTGCTGCTGGTCACGCCTCTTAAGTATGATCAGCGAGTACTTCTTGAGTATCCGGGTCTGGGTCCATTTGACCATCCACACTGAGACGACTAGCAAGCAAACTGCCACCACGGTCAGTGCCCAGTCGCCCGCTCCGACCCCCACAGCTGCGCCAAACAGCGACAGAATGGCTAGCATCGCAGGTAGTGTTGGGGCCCAGGTGCCCAGCCAAGCCAGCAGCCTTCGCTTTCTAGAGTGCATTAGATCCTTGATCTTCGTAAAGACGCCCCACGATTCTGCCGTGTCTTCGCCTATGTAGAGTCTTACTGCGTACGGACTCATTTCTAGCGAGATGTGCGGACTCCGAATCTCGATTTCTAGTTGGGTGAGTGCCTGTTGATCGAGCTTCGTCAGTTCGCTTACATCACTAAGCGAGTATTCCTCCGCGAGCACCTTGACATCGGATGAAAGCTCACCTAGTATTTCAACTATCCTCTCGATATCGCCAAGGTAGAGCTTCACGGGTGGCAAATTTTCACTATGCGGCTTGCTACGTCTTTTCATCGGGCCACTCCCTCTGGAACAAGAGGCTCACTTAAAAGATGATCGGTGGTGCTCCCGTAAACATTCTCTCCCGAATCCTCTCCTTCACCTCTCTTCGACTTACCGCTAGGCTTCTGGACCTCTCCCTGATATGGGCAGCCTTTTCTGGATTTGGGTATCCCTGCGGTGGTTCAGCTTCTAGCTAATGCTCGGCTAACCTGTTTCCATCTACAAGGCTGCACCATGCCCACAAGTTCGGAAGGTTTGTCAATCGATTTGCCGTCTCGCCCTGAACATCCGAGTACAGTCGAGTGACCTACCCCAGATATTTGTACCACTGATTATACTAGAATCACTTGCTGAATCGGGTAAGTTGCAGACAACACACCATCTGGAGCAGGTGGCCTGTAAGCCAGGGCACTATGTAGTCTGATTTGACTGTGTTCCTTTAGGGAAGATCGCAATCCTGAACCGGTTCCAGCCCCACGGCCATGAGGTAGCCCCTGGCTCTCTCAGCTCTCGGAAAACGCTCCACCAGGGACCAGAAACGAGGGGAATGATTGGGCTCCTTCAGATGAGCCAGCTCGTGGATGATCACGTAATCCCTCACCCAGTTCGGCAAGCCCGCCACCCGATGAGAGATGCGTATCGAGCCGCTGGAGGGGCTGCAGCTCCCGAAGCGATGCGCCTGATTGGTAACATACTTGATGGACTTCAGGCGCAACTTTCCATCGAAATACTTGCCGATCAGCTCCCGCGCCCGGCGCTCGAGATGCCCATCGGTATTGAGATCCGCCCGCAGCTTGCGCCGCTCAAGCCGATCCCTGAGTCTCTCCACCGTCTCGGCCACCTCTTCTCTGGAAAGGTGCGCGGGGACCCTGATCTCCAGGGTTCCATCCTCCAGGAGCCGAGCCTGCGAGGTCCTTCGGCGCCTGCGGCTCCGGATCACTCGAACGCTCATGTGACTATCTTGAGTATGGGCAACTCCAGGATATCTTCGGCGCCTTTGGCCTTCAGCCGCGGGATCAGCAAGTTGATCCCGGCCTTCGGCACCACGCTCTCCACAGCATAGTACTCGGCGTCGAAAAGGCGGGAAACGGTTGGCGTCTTGGCGGCGGGGATGATCGATATCACGTCGTCCAGATTGTCGCGGCTGACATTGAGCTTGATCAACACCTTTCCCCGGGCGGAGAGCACCCCGTCCAGAAGGGTGCAGATCTCCTCGATCTGATGCCGCTTCTCGGGGTCCTGGTAGGATTCGGGGTTGGCGATTAGCTTGGTGCTGGACTCCAACAACACGTCCACTATCCTCATCCCGTTTCGGTGCAGGGTCGAGCCGGTCTCGGTCACATCCACGATTCCATCGGCTATATCGGGGACCTTCGCCTCGGTGGCACCGTAGGAAGGAAGTATCTCCACCGAGATGCCCAGCCTGTCGAAGTACTCCCCAGTGAGCCGGAGATACTCGGTCGAGATTCGGCTTCCAGGGGGGATATCCTTTCCGCTCCGAGCCGGGCTGTCATCGGCAACCGCCAGTATGATCCGGACCGGGCGCCCTACACCTTGCTTGTTGTAGCCCAAATCCAGAACCTCGACCACCTCGCTCTCGGTCTCCCGTATCCAGTCCAGTCCGGTGATGCCCAGGTCGAAATAACCGCGGGCAACGTAAACGGGGATCTCCTGCGGCCGCAGCGCTCTCACCTGGCCGATGCGGGGATCATCGATATGCAGATTATAGTCGCGACCATCGGTCCTTCGCGGGGTCAGATCGGCGTCTTCCAACAACCGGAGGGTGTTCTCTTCCAGGCTGCCCTTGGGCAGAACCAAGCTGAGCATATCTTCGACCTCGATGAGATTACTCAAGGAAGGATAGTGCAAAGGCCGAGCCCTGTCAAGAAGGCTCCCTTGCCGTTTCGAAGGGCCCGCCCCGGCCAGGGGTTCCTAGCGGCTCACCGAGACGTATTTCAGGTGAGGGACCTGCATGCCAGCGTAGATCATGCCGTGAACGTAGGGCTTGGTGAGCCAGTACTCCACATCGTGTATGAGAGGGATCCAAGGCGAATCCTTCACCAGGATCCGCTCCACCTCCCGGTAAAGAGCGAGTCGAGCGTGGGGATCGCTTTCCGTCCGCGCCCGTTCCAGCAGCCGATCCACCTGTTCGCTCGCGTAGCCGGTGCGATTCTCGCCGCTTCCGCTGTGAAAAAGGACATCCAGGAAATTCTCCGGATCGGGATAGTCGGCGATCCATCCGGTGTCCACGCCGAACATCTGGAAGTCCCTCTCCTCCTGCCTCAAAGCATCCAGATAGTCGGCCCATCCCATTTGTTGAATCTGAAGCTCCACGCCCAGATTGCGGAGGTACATATCGTAGACCGCCTCCACCGTTCGGCGAGGACTGGCTCCCTCCCCCGCAACCAGCAACACGATGGGAGGCAGCCCTTCGGCCCCTCCATACCTGGAAGCGGCTAGCAGCTGCCGTGCCCGCGCCGGATCGTAAGGCAAGCCCTCCAATTCCGGGTCGTACCCCGGAAAACCGGGTGGCAAGATGCCCTTGGCCGGCTCAGCCATCTTCTTGTACACCACATTGGCCAACTTATCCCGATCTATAGCCATGTGGAAGGCCTGGCGGACCCGCAGGTCATCGAAGGGCGGCGCCGAAACATTCAGCCCGATGTAGTAGGTGGCCAGTATCTCCGCCTCGCTCAGCTCCCGGTTGAGGGGATTGTTGGGATCGAGCACCCGCTCGATGTCGGCGACGCCCACTGGCACGGCATCCAGCTTCCCCTGCTCATAAAGGGTGAAAAGGGGGAGCGCGTCCAAGACGAACACCACCTGTTCGAGCCCAGGGGCTCCGCCGTAGTGGCCCTCGTCGGCCGCCAAGATGAGGCGACTTCCTGCCTCCCATCGCTCCAGGCGAAACGGGCCCGTTCCGTTGGGATCCTTATACCATATCTCCCCTCCCCCCACGACGTTCTCTCTATCCACCACGAAGGCGACAGGGTGAGTCAACTTGGCAAGAAAATAGGGCTTGGAGCTGTCGATGGTTATTTGCAGGGTGAGATCATCCAAGACCCGGATACCCGAGACCTCATCGGCCTCGCCGGCCAACACGTCCTCAACCCCCACGATATCCCCCAAGTGCACCCCTGCGGCCGATGAGCCGGTGGCTGGATTGCAGGCCCGTTGGAAAGAGTACTTGAAATCCCATGCCGTGACCGGCTTGCCATCGTGGAATCTCGCATCTCGCCGGAGGTGGAACGTATATTCGGTGCGAGAATCGCTCTCCTCCCAAGACTCGGCGATATCGGGAACCACCTCCAGGCTGACCGGATCCAAGCTGACCAGGCCGCTGAAGATCTCCACCACGTAACCTGCCGATACCGCATCTTCCACCAGGGGCGGGTCGAGGGTGGGAGGATCCCTTCCCGCCAGCCTGAGCACGCCTTCCGTGGGGCTGACCGGAAGATCGGAGGAGGAAAGACCCATTTCCGCGTCAAAAGAGCTGGGAACACACGCCAGAAGGAGAAAGGCAACCCCCACCAGGATCCAAGCCGAGGCGTTCCTCAGTCGGCCTTGTGATGAGGACTCATGTTGTCGTGAAGGGGATGGGGTATGCACAGGGCGATGCTCCTGACGTCGAATCCCGCGATCATCTTAACACGTAGCTGGAACGGCTGTCAAGGAACCGGATTTGCTTTCATTTGCCGCTCATGCTAAAACTTCCACATCATGATCCCCTCGAAGGAGGCATTCCGATGATTCCCAGAGCCCTCACCATCGCTGGTTCCGATTCCGGAGGAGGCGCAGGCATCCAAGCCGACCTCAAGACCTTCGCCGCCCTGGGCGCATATGGCATGACCGCCATCACCGCCGTCACCGCGCAGAATACCGTGGGCGTGCAGGAGATACAGGGGCTGCCGCCCGAGTTCGTCGGCGCTCAGATCGATTCGGTGGCGGACGACATCGGAATCGATGCGGCCAAGACCGGCATGCTCTTCAACGGCGAGATCATCGCGGTGGTGGCCGACAGGATCAAGAAGCACGGGATCGAAAACTTGGTGGTAGACCCGGTGATGATCTCCAAGAGCGGCGCCTCCCTTCTTCAGCCCGATGCCCGCCAGGCACTGGCGTCCGAAATGCTGCCCTTAGCCAAAGTCGTTACCCCTAACCTGCACGAGGCTGCGGCCCTGGTCGGGTTCCCGGTGGAGACTCCGGAAGACATGCGGCGGGCCGCCACGGCGATCCACCAGATGGGACCTTGGAACGTGGTGGTCAAAGGCGGACACCTGGCAGGAGACAGCGTCGATCTCCTCTATGACGGCGAGAGTTACACCGAGCTGATCGTCCCTCGCGTGGCCACCAAGAACTCTCACGGCACGGGCTGCACTTTCGCTTCCGCCATCGCCGCGGGGCTGGCGGAGGGCCGCGATGTGCCGTCCTCCGTTAGGCGCGCCAAGGCCTACATAACCATCGTTTTGCTTCACTCGCTGGACATCGGTCAGGGCTACGGACCCACCGACCATCTCGCGATCCTCCTCGGCAGGGCCAGCTGGGACGAGGTGTCGGTCGAGGTCCGATCGAGCCCGTAGGCCCCATCTCGCCCGCCGCCGCATCGAAACGCCCCCCGATGCGCGATTTTTGACATCCGGCTGCAAACGGACTAGAATGGCATTATCCATAAAGTATGGGATGGTGTGACTTAGGTGGACGAAGGACCCAGTCCAAGTAGCATGGGGCAAATGCATTGCCCCGCGCGCTTGCCAATAGAATCACCCTGCCCCCCCGGAAGGCGATAGCTCCCCTCGATTAGGTCGCCTCCGGGGGAGCACGATTCCCGGAGGTGCCTCGATGCAGAACCTCGCGTTGGTCGACGTCCTGGTAAAATTGCACGACGCCCTGAAACGTAACGATCTGGCCGAAGCGGCAGCCATAATCGAAGCGTTGCGCGCCCCGGACCAAGCCGACATCTTCTCCGAACTGGAAGATGCGGAACAGGCCACCTTGCTGCCCAAGCTGCATCCCAGCCAGTCGGCTGACATCCTCGAAGAGCTGGATGAATTAGAGGCTGCCGAAGTGGTAGCAGACCTGCCCACAGACACCGTCATACGCATCGTGGATGAGATGGAGGCCGACGAGGCGGCCGACCTGCTGGGTGACATCCACCCCAAACAGGCGGAAGCGGTGCTGGCCGGCCTGGAAGATCCCGACGAAGTTCGTCCCCTGTTGATGCACCCGGACGACAGCGCCGGCGGCTTGATGACCTCGGAGTTCCTGGCGCTGCGCCCCGGGATGACGGCCACTGAAGCCATCGAAGCCATTCGCGCATGGCAACCGGACGTCGAGACCGTCTACTACCTCTTCGTCGTGGACAGCCTCAAGCGATTGTGTGGCATCGTCAACCTCCGCCAACTGATAATCGCCGAGCCGAACGCCCTTATCTCCGACATCATGGACCGTGAAGTCATCTCGGTTCCGGTCGGCACCGATCAGGAAGAATGCGCCAGGCTGATCACCCGCTACGACCTGCTTGCTCTGCCGGTGCTGGATGACCAAGGCATGCTGCTCGGCGTCATCACAGTTGACGACGTGATCGACGTGATCGAAGATGAAGCCACGGAAGATATCCAGCGCTTGGGCGGCGCGGAGCCGCTGGACCGATCCTACCTGGACGCCAGCGTCCTGACGGTAGCGCGCAAGCGGATAGGCTGGTTGTTGCTCCTCTTCGTGACCGGAAGCCTGACCGGCACCGTGATGCGCTATTTTGAGAGCGAATTACAATCGGTCGTCGCCCTCGCTTTCTTCATCCCATTGCTGATCGGCACCGGCGGCAACGCCGGGTCTCAGACCACCAGCACTATCATCCGCGCCCTGGCGGTGGGCGACATCGACCTAGGAGATGCCATGAGCGCTTTGTGGCACGAGCTACAAGCTGGCCTGCTGCTAGGTTTCGTGATGGCCGTCGTCGCCTATCTGCGCGCCATCACCTGGGGTTCGGGACAGCCGCTGGCACTGGCGGTCTCCTCCGCGATTTTCCTGATCGTGATCTGGGCCAACGGCATGGGGTCCATACTTCCGCTGCTGGCGGCCCGCCTGCGGCTCGATCCCACCGTGGTCTCCGGGCCACTGATGAGCACCCTAGTGGATACCACAGGCCTCCTGATCTACTTCACCATCGCTACGGTGGTTCTGAGCCTATAGCAACCAGGTGCCCCGAGGTCACCCGCGATGTCGGGCTTCCCTCAGAGGTTGTGCCGAGAGTCGTGGGGCTACCGCTGTCCATCGCCGCAAGCCCTTGTGCTCTCCCCTTCGCTGGGCTAAGATAGCTTCGTGGATGCTACTCGCCTCACCCGGCGCCGCTTTCTCATGGGAGCCGCCTTGAGCGCCGCCGCGGCAATGCTGGCCTCCTGCCGCTTCCTGCGGCCCAGCCCCACTCCCACCTCAACTGCGAGTCCATCGCCCACCGCCTCTCCCACGCGCGCCCTCACCGGCACCCCGACGCCGCCTCAGATAGAACCGCAATCGCCCGTCGCCACCGAGATCCCGCCCACCGTCACCCCGACGCCCCCGCCCACTCCGTTCCCCCCGGGGCCACCCGCCAAACTGGGAATTCTCATAACGCGCAATGATCCGCGCATCCTGGACCTGATCAAGACCCGGAACCTGGCCGTCATCGTAACTCTGGAGCACGATCCCAACCTCGCCAAGGAATTCAAGCAGCTCTCACCTGAAACGCTGCTCATCGGACGATTGCACCTTCCTCAGCTGAGCCTGAGCCATCTTGAGCCCCGGGTAGAAGCACAGCGATTCATGGAAACCCTCATGCCCATCGCGGGGGATCCGGAGCGGCGAGATCTCTTCGACGCCTGGGAGGGTTACAACGAACCCTTGCCAGGCGGCCCCGAAGAAATGGCCCGGCTGTCCGACTTCGAGGCTGAGCGGACGCGACTCATGGCCCAGCAGGGACTCCATTCCGTGGTGGGCAGCTTCCCCACCGGTCACCCTCCCCTGGAATGGTGGCCCCATTTCCGCTCCGCCCTGGAAGCCGTTAGGGACTATCAGGGTTACCTGGGCCTTCACGAATACGCTGCTCCCACCATATACTTCAACACCACTCGCGACTCCCTGTACCCACCGGTGACCCCCGCCGATGAGGGATGGTTGACCCTGCGCTATCGAAAGGCATATCGCCAGCACCTCATCCCCATGGGCCTGGAGGTGCCTCTCATAATCAACGAGTGCGGCATCGATGGGCTGGTTGAGAATCGCCCCGGGCCGCCCGGCGGCGGATGGCAGGACTTCGTCAAGTACTGGCAGGAGATAGGGATGGGGCCCGACGGCTTCGGGAACTACATAGAACAGTTGGCATGGTACGATGAGGCTTTACGCCAGGACAGCTATGTGATGGGGGCGTGCATCTACGCCGCCGCCGCCTCCAGAGGCTGGGAGAGTTACGAGATCCTGGGGGACGACGCTCGCATCCTGGAGCAGTACCTGTCGGTGCATCCGGTTAGGTAAGCTTGAAGGTTGCGAGACATCGGGCGAAGCGGCGCATATGCTGCATCACCCACCGCCCTGAGAGATGCCAAAGCCTGGCCCCAGGATCATCTAACCGCGTTACTCCCACCGTCTGTGTTCACACCCTCACGCGCTCCTGCTGTATTGGATGTAGGTGGCGGTCTTCGTCCACAAGCGTCGGATCACTTCTCCAGTCGTCAGCACGGCAATCAGACCCAACGCACCGATGAGTTGGCCCGTGACGCCGCCCAACATGATGAGAAATAGCCGCATATCCCGTTTGGCCGGCAAACCATTTCCAAACGCGGGTGGCTGACCGAAGGCGCCTTCGTAGCGAGCCTCGGTATAAGATATAGCGAATGATCCAACGAGGGCCGCAAAGCCGAGGAGCCAAACCCACGAGGCGCCATGGGATCGCCACGCACCGTAAGTCATGCCCCCAATGAGCAGAGCGTCGGCCAGCCGGTCAAGCAGCGCGTCCAGCCAGGCGCCATAGGCGGTGCTCATGTGGCGCAGGCGGGCCACCTCACCATCGCAACCGTCCACAATCGAGATGAGCTGGGCCAGCAAGCCGGCGATCACCGAAAAGACCCCAGGCCCAAAGGAAAACAGCCACATGGGAGCCAACGTGAACACGAATGCCCCCACGGAAATCTGGTTCGGGGTTATCTGCGTATGCTGCACTAACCAGCGTGAGATCGGCATTGAGAGCCGGCGATTCAGAAGCCGAGCCACCAGACCATCGCGGGGCTTCGCAACCCTCTCTCGAAGCAGAGCCCTGGCCTTCTCCAGCTCCTGCAATGTGTCCACGTCCACCCAAAACGCCCCTTGACAGTCGAAGATCTGCAAGGTGTGTTCGGCGATCCACCGCTGTTTGACCTCATTGAATGTGCTCAGGCCGTCAGCCATACACTCCTCGATGAATGGGAAGACGCTATGAGAACAAAGGAACACACCCGCGTCGATGTATTGGAAGTCGCCCAATTCCTTGCCGATGGCGGTGACAAACCCGTCGCAGCTCGCCGCCTTGGTCGCCTCGTCCACATCGACGAAACGCGGGGTGGAGTCGAAGACCCCGACCAGATCGCCCTGCACCTTCAGAAGCCCGCGCAACCCTTCCGAATCGAACAGGTGATCGCCCATCATCAAAACGAACCGGTCATCCACATCCGTCAGCTGAGAACGAGCGGCGAGAATGGAACTGGCGCTGCCCTCCCACCATCGATCGTTCCAGGCCACGCACAGGTCGAACCGCCGAGTCAGGTTCTTAGAAGCGATGAAGTCCTCTACCATCTCACCACGATGCCCGACTACGACGACGAAGCGGGTCACCCCGATGGATGAGAGCACGTTGAGGTTGTGCTCGAGCAAGGTCTGGTCGTACAAGTTCAGCAGGAGCTTCGGCGGACCTTCCGGGTCATTCATCCGGCTCCCTCTTCCGGCAGCAAGAATGACAGCCTGCATGATTCACTTCCTCCTGTATAGTGACTGGGCCGGGCAGCACAGGGCAACGCCGGCGGACCGCAACACGTCACGCAAGAAGGAGTGGCGTGAAACATGCCCATGCCTCGCGAGGAGCGAAGCACCTGGACGATCCATCTTCCCTAGTATGTCACAGGGAATTGCGTTTGTCAAATGGTCATCGTAGGGCGTCCAGGACACCCTGCACGCTCTGGGCCCAGACGGCGCGATGGAATCACCCCATCGTTCGTCGACCGCCCTGGACGAATAGAACGCACGCCCGGATGCCGCCTTGCATCGCCGCATGGGCAAACTCTAGGCTCGACAAGCGCGTCACCAAGACGTTTCCAGCGCCCCGGACCTAGTAGTCGTGCCCCAAGAGGTGCCGATTGCCGATGTGGACTCGCGTGAGCCCCGCCGCTCGTGCCACCGCCTCGGCGGACTCGGCATGTCGCACCGAAGTACGGGGCAGATCGTGGATGTAGAAGTTGGGATGAAACCCCAGCAAGCTGTAGGGGATGTCCGGGTCCAGTTCCGCGATGAAGCTCGCGATGCGTCCCAGCTCTTCAGTATCGACGTAGCCCGGGACCAGTAGAGTGCTCGCTACGATCAGAGGCGGATCCGGCCGCTCTCCAGCCCTTGTGGCCGCTCTGGCGAAGTTCTCCCAAGTGCGGCGGTTGCCGGCGCCGGTCAGGGCCCGGTGCAAGCCCTCGTCGTGCGTCTTGAGGTCGAACTTCATGCACCCTCCCGTCCGCAAGGACAGCTCCACCGCTCGATCCAGGAGCTTCGGGTGCATGCTTCCATTGGTCTCCCAGCAGATTCGCACCCCCCGTCCGGCCAGCAGACGCGATGCCGCCAGGGCATGTGGCATCTGCGAGGCCGGATCCCCTCCGAAGTAACAGGCACAGAAGGTGTCCGGATCGGCAGCGTCGGCCAG
>SDBU01008657.1_pt1 | contig 11523 bp, 21 predicted proteins | sample 2277071 | NCBI WGS metagenome assembly SDBU01 (sample SAMN10397929, study PRJNA504765) | marine sediment metagenome | isolation source: marine sediment core GS08_GC12, 126 cmbsf | place: Arctic Ocean: Gakkel Ridge, Loki's castle | collected 2008 | reverse complement strand
GACCTAAGGTATGCCTGAATCACCTCTTTATAGGGTGGCAATCTAGGCCTTAACAGGCTTATATTACTTTGGCCCTTGCACACTACGGGCCAACTATAGGACCCAGCCTGGGCCAGCACCTATCGAATCGCATTAGCCACCCCACCACCCACTACTAATGCGATTCTTGGTCATCCATCCATCCAACCAACCCAGGACCCCACTCACAAAATTTTTAAATTATAACTGCGACACCACAAACATTTATATAAAACAATATCTTAGAATCTCTATGCAACACAATAATTCTCAAATTATAAAAACCAAGAGAATTGGAATTTGAGATTTGAATAATAGAGAAAAATATATAATTCAAACATCTCATCATCACAACGTACTTCGGAATTAATAGTAATTTATTTAAAAAAGATTCTGATGAAAGAGGGTGAGTAAGTGTGCGCGTTATATATATTGATAAGGTGATAAGGAGACCGGCTTCCTTAGTCAAATGCCGAGAGACGCCTTATCCATCTGAGACCTAAAGGTCAGTGAGTGGTCCGATAGGCTAGGCTATTTCTTCAACTTCGGTCAGTTAGAATAGAATAAGATATATATACCGCAATACACAAATCTTTATATATATGACACATTTAAAGATAATATGAGAATTTATGAAGCAAAAAGAAATGAAGCCATTAGAAAAATCATAACATCCCTAACTAAGGCTAAAAACAAAGAAATTAATTTTGATAAATTATTATTAATGGTGATGGTTGAGAATGGAGTATCTAAAAGAACTGCTAAAGAATATATTGAGGTTGCACAAATTCAAATTTAAAAGTGGTAAACGAACAATTAAGCGCTACAAGGAAATTCAGAATAGGAGAAATTCTTAAAGCTATCAAAAAACACAAGATTGTAGACAAAAAAGATCTTATCATGCAGATTTGCATAAAATACGATTGTCAGCAAAGAAAGGCCTCAGAATATTTAAAAATAGCTGAATACATGCTTAAGAATGACACTATTAAAGAAAAAACAAGAAATTGAATTAGATCCTTGGCAAAAGAAAATTCTAGCAGAGAAAAAAGATATTTGTCTCTGTTCTGGAAGACAAGTAGGTAAATCTCAAATTATAGGAATCAAAGCAGCAGAACATGCTTTAAAAAATCCAAATCATGTTGTTATAATCGGAGCAGCACTTGCAAGACAAGCATCCCATATCTTCTGGATGGTTAAGGATTACATTTTTGCAAATTATCCAAAACAAATCAAAGGCAGAGCAACACTATCCTACTTAGAACTCAGGAATGGATCTCAGATAAGATGTCTCCCTGTAGGAGATGACGGCCTAGGAATAAGAGGATTTACAGCTCATGTCCTAATAATAGATGAAGCAGCATTTGTAAATCCTAAAGCATGGAGTGGAATAAGACCAGTCCTTGCAACAACTAAAGGACAACTAATTCTCCTATCAACACCATTTGGAACAGAAGGCTATTTTGCAGAGTGCTATAAAAATCCAAGATTCTATAGAGATCATGTGTCCTCTGAGGATTGTCCTAGAATCACAAAAGAATTTCTAGAAGAAGAGAAACGGACTATGACAAAATTACAATATCAACAAGAATATTTAGGACTCTTTGTGGGAGGTCTGCAAAGATTTATACCCGAAGAATTAATTGAGGCGAGATGCATAATAGATCCAAAAAAACCATATATAACAATCGGAAATAAATATCAAGGATTAGATTTAGCAAGAATGGGAGGAGATGATTCTGTATCAACATCAGGAGATAGAATTAATAGAAATAAACTAAGACAATTTGATATGGAAATTCCAGAAGGACAAACCTTAACAGACTGCGCAAGATGGATAAGTCATAAAGATAAAGGAATAAACCACAAAAAGATTTATCTAGATGATGGAGGATTAGGGGTTGGAGTTTATGACCTTCTATTTGAAGATCCACAGACTAAGAGAAAAGTTATAGGATTAAACAACGCAAGAAGAGTTTATGAGATTGATAGAACTGGCAAAGAAAACAAAGAGAAAGTAAGACCCTTATTAGGAATAGAAATGGCAATATATTTCAAAACATTATTAGAACAAGGAAAAATGGATTTATGGGATTCTCTAGAATTAAAACAATCTTTAAGATGTATGCAGATGGAGAATGAGGATGGAGTTTTAAAAATTCATGGGAATTTCACACATATTTTTGAATCACTAAAAAGATTGGCTCAATGCATGAAAGACAAAAGTTTAAATATTCGAGCATTCTGTTAAAACAATGGCACATGGAGGACTATGGACAACAGATGCAGAGTGCATAGCAAAGGCAGGGGCTAATTATAATTCTACAGCAGTAGATGAAACAATGATAAATGCTTTTTGTCTACAATCAGAAAGCTTAATTAATTCTTTAACAAGATATAACTGGAGTGATTTATTTACGGCTTCAGTAACTACAACAACAATCTCCGCAGATGTCTGGCACATGCTCGGATTAGCTCAATCTGCTATAGTCGGAAAGTGGATGTTAGCTTATAAACCAACTGGAGAAGATGATGCATTGAGTAGAATTGAATTTGAAGATAGAATAAATATCTTAAGAGATGATTTTCTATTTGCTATCTCAATATTAAGAGATAAGAAAGTTCAAAAGTTTATGAAGGAGGCAACAATATAATGGCCCATAATTTTACTGATTTTCCAGAACTATCAAATAGAGAAATTAAAGAACATATAGTCAGTCCTCACCCTCAAATCACAAAAGACATATTTGTAGATGTTATTAAAGTAATTGATGGAGATACAATAAGAGTGCGTTGGGAGAAAAGAGATTTTGATTTCCCGGTTAGATTCTTAGGAACAAATGCACCAGAAATGAATGAAGGTGGAGAAGAAGCAAGAGATTATCTTAAGGGAGTTATTGAGGGTGAAGAAGTTTTGTTAAAGATAGATAAAAAGCAAAGAGTGGGAAAGTATGGGAGATTACTAGCAAAAGTTATAAGTTTGGGAATGGACATGGGAGATACAATGATAAGAATAGGACTCAGCACAAGTTTTGAAGGAAGAAATGAGGGTAAGATTCCAGATATAAATAAAACATTAAGGAAGGAACAATGGTCTTAGATCTCCCTGGAGGATTGTTTGGGCAAGATGATGTTAGAGAAACAATCTTAGAAAGAACTGAAACTAAATTCTGGAGTTGTACAGGAGGATCAATGGTTGGAATGAGACCAGATATAGATGACTGCACAAGAGATAATAATGATGGGGATTGGTCATCACAAGCAGATAATCACTTCCCTCAAATAGGAGTTAATCTCCCTCATGGAGCAATAGTTACTGCATGCATAGTGACTGGTTCAAATGGGGCTAAAAGTTGGGTTTTCAGACGGGTAGTAATTGGATCAAAAACAGCTTCGACATTAGCAGCTGCTAATCTAAACACAGAAGATACATCAATTACAAATGCAACAATAGATAACTCAACTTATGGATATTGGCTCATAGCTCAAAATATCGACACTGGAGAAGAAATTTACGGAGCTAGAATAATCTACACAATAGTTAATTAAAATGGCAGACACACAACTAACCCCAGAGGAGATTGAAGAAGTATCTAACAGCAATAAAGCTTTAACTGATAAAGTAAATGATTTAATAAAAAGAGTTGAGGCTCTAGAAAAACCTTAAAATGCCAGAAACAGACATAGCATCTGCAGTTGCAAGCGACCTAACAAACGCTATAAAAGATTACTTAGTTGCACCTCAATCAACAGATGGACCTAATGAACAAGGAGAGACAAGATATACAAATAGAAGATGGAATCAGCAGCTAGGATTCTATAAAGCAATTCCAGAACTAAGAGCAGTTATTGATGCAAGAAAGAAATGGACTATAGGAAAAGGATTTAAGGGTGTTGGTGATGGAGCAGAGATGACAGAAATAAGTCTCTCAATAATCAAAGGAATCGGTAAAGAATCTTTTAATACAATAATGGGAAATCTATGCATAACTGCAGACATTGGAGGAGATAGTTTTGCAGAGATTATGAGAGATGATTTTGGGGGAATGATTAATCTTAAAGTATTGAACCCTTCAAAGATTGTCACAATATCAGATAAACAAGGAATGATTCTAGGATATAAACAATTAAACAAAGGAAAAAAAACACCAATCCCAGTAGAGAGAATGTTTCATATTATGAGAAACAGGGTTGCAGATGAAGGCCATGGAGTAAGTTTAATCGATTCATTAATAGAAATTATCCTTATGCGTAATGAAGCCATGACAGACTGGAAGAGAGTCTTACACAGAAATATAGATCCTCTCTGGATTTTCCATATGGATACAGATGATGTAGGTGAAATCGCAGCATTTAAAACAAAGATGGATGGAGCAAGAGGAAAAGGTGGTGAAAACATGTATATTCCTAAAGGAGTTATAGTCCCGGAAGTTGTTGGAGTTTCAAGTAATGCAATACTTAATGCTATGACTTGGATTGATAATCTTAATGAGTATTTCTATGAAGTTGCTGGAGTGCCGAAGATCATCATAGGGAGTAGTAGAGCATTCACAGAAGCCAGTGCTAAGATTGCTTATTTGGCATTTCAGCAAACCATAGAAGAAAAGCAATTATATTTAGAAGAGCAGATCCTAGATCAACTAGGAGTAGAAATAAACTTTGAGTTCCCAGCATCTCTTGAGAATGAACTATTATCAGATCAAAAGAAAGATGTTGAAGAGGGAGCAACACAACCTAATGATACTACAGCAGGGGAGGGAGAATGAAAACATCAGTTTTAATAACTGGGATAATATGTCTAACATTGTTAGAAGCATGGGCTCTATACAATGGAGTCAATGGAACATTATTTACTATTGTTATTGCTGCAATAGCAGCTGCAATAGGGGTTGTTATTCCAACACCAAAAGGACTAAAATAAAATGGGAAGAATAATTTTAGGAAGAGATCCAACAACAGCAGAAAGAGCAGCAGGAGATGTAGGTGCAGGAGAGAATCCAGATGCTCCATCAAGAAAGGCTCCAGATGCTCCGATAAGATTAGGAGGAAGTTCATCAAGAGATGATGATGAACCAATAAGATTAGGAGGAGAAACTATCCATAGAACAACAGAACCAAGAGGAGTTATAGGAACTATTACAGATTTCACAGATAGGTTTGATGTTCAAAAAGTCCTGGAAAAGTCAGGAAGTAATATCAGAGTTGCACAGCTAATTTATACGGGGCCAGTTATTGGTGGAGGAAGTTTAATAGGTAAACATATCCCAGATTCTAAAATAGCAGAAGCAGTAAGAGCAGCAGGATTCACAGGAAAAAGAGCAAAAGATATTGCTGGACAAATAAGATTTAATATTGGTTCAGCTAGAGTTAGAGAAATTACCCAAACTTTAACAAACCCTAAAAATCAAGCTTTAATAATGAAAGTTCTAAAAAAACTCTTTAGTACAAAAGCATTAATATTAGCCGGAAGTCTAGCAGGAACAATAGGGTTAGGTAAATGGGCACAAAAAGAAGCAGCAGAACCAATTACATTTGCTATGAGAGATGTATTAAGAGAAGCACAAAATACAGGAGATTATACTTTATACTGGGAGTCAGCAGCTGCAAGGGATGAACTAACAGACATGAGTAAATGGGAACAAATATTAGCATGGACTCCAATAATATCTCCATTTATAACAATTCCAAGAGCAATAAAAGGGGTAATTCAAGGGGGGAAAATTCTTGATGAAGTCGCAAGACAAGCAGAAATAGCATTAGCAACAGGTGAGAGTGAAGATGAGAAGTGGGCGAGAATTGAAGTAGAAAGAAAAGCATCAAAAGAAGCTGAAAGAATCGCAGATGAAGCGTACTATAAACAAGTCCAGAAAGATATTGAAAATGCTAAAGCAGAAGCAAGAGAAGAAGATGAGAGATATTGGGCTAAGGTTTTAAGAGAAAGAGAAGAATTTGAAAAAGTAAAAAGAGAAGCAGAAGAACTATATTGGGCAGATGTCAGGAGAGCAAATGATCGGTTAAGAGTTGAAGAACAAAACTCCTATGAAGACTATGGGAGATCTAATTTAGATTTTGGATTACTATGATTATAATAATGGAGGTATTACAATGGATGAAGAAGAAAAGACAGGAGAAAAAGTTGAAGAAAAGCCTGAGGAAGAAAAAGAAACAGCTCCTACAAATGAAGCTGAACCTAAGAAAACAGTTGAAACTCTTGATAGAGCAGACGAAATTGTCGAGAGAAGAAATAGGGTTTGCGAAAGAGAAGAAAAAATCTTAGAAAGAAAAGAAGCTTTAGAAGCGAGAAGATTAGTTGGTGGAGAAACAGAAGCTGGACAACCAACTGAAACAAAAGAACAATCTGCTAAAGATTACGCAACTAAAGTAATGGAGAACAATGCCTAAAGATTTAAATATTAAAGTTGGAACTCCTTTAGAAGCTTTATGGACTAAGGTAAAATTAGAATCTGAGATGATGATAAAACAATCTGAGAATACAATTTTAATTCATAAGGAATTTCTTAAAGTTGCTAAAGAAAAGATTCTCTTAGAAAAGCGGAAGGGTATGTCTTAAAATGCATGCAATATTTATCCCTTATGGGAAAAGAAGTGAAGTTGAACTTATGTTTAGAGACATGGAAGCTCAGAAGCATAGACTTTTAATGTGGAAAAGAAAGAAGAAGAAAATTATCTGGATGCAAGGACAATTAAGAATGTTACCATTCGGAGTTTGTGAATATATATGTCCTAAAGAAGACATGGACACAGTTCTCACAACTCTAAACTTTAAACCAAATAAGGACGCATATGGACTTGGAAAAATGATCTATACGTTTCTAAGAAAGATGGTGCAATGCAAGAAGATTCCTGAATATAGTGATAAGCTAAGATATTTATGGATCACTGAAAATGTTACAATACTTCCTTTAGGAATCAGAGAAGATAAAGAGTTCACAGATCCTATAGGAAAATATAAGGGTTGGACACATGAAGCGATCTAAGTTAATAACAAAACTAGCAGAAATGAAAATCAGACTTAGCATCGGCCAAGGATGGTTTTATGAATTAAGAAATGCAGTATTAATCTCAGCAAGTTTAAAAGTCCTGCTGGACCTTAGTGTCCTTCTTGCAGGTGGGTTAACTTTTCTTATCCTCATGTGCTTTTATCTTGCTGGGGTTTTTGATATAAAGTTTTTAAAATTATACCAGAAAATTAATGAACTAAACACATCAAAATACAATCCCCATTTAAACAAGATAAAATAGAAAAGTTTAAATAGTAGAACTTTCTATATTTTAGCATGGCACAAGAAGCAGTCTTAGTTGTTGAAACAGAATTACCTATTCCTTTCACTGTTGCAGAAGGCACTGGGATTAAAAAAGGTTCTATTCTACAACTTGCAGATCAAGCAACTGTATCAATACAAAGTGATAATAATCAAGTAGTTGGTGGAATTATAGGGAGAGAAAAGATCGCTGGTGATGGCTTTGTTAAAGCAGATGTTTATAGAGGTGGAATCTGGAGAGGCACAGCTTCAGGAAGTATTACTTTCGGAGATTCTTTAGGAACAACTGCCTTTAAAAATGAAATCATATCTAACAGTGAAACATTAAACTTATCAGGAAGTAAATCTTTAGGAATTGCACTAGAAACTACAACAGATGGAGAAACATTCTTGTTTGAATTAAGACCTACTGTAGTCCATACTGGAGCTTAAAAATGGCACTAGCAGATCCAAACACATCAGGGGAAGCAGACATCAGAGGGATTGATATTGATAAATTAGCAAAAGGTTTTGCAGAACTAGAACCTAATGTTATTAAAGGATTTATAAAAAATTCTACAACTAAAGCTAGAGAAATCAGATGGTATCAGAAAGAGAGTGGATTCTTAGACACAACTAACACCTCTATGCTAAGCGGGTCAAGGACAATGACTTCTTATGGTTCAAGGCCAGAAGTGGTTGAGCAAAGCTGGGATAGAGAAACTTCCTATATTAAGAAATTCTTTTTATCAAGTCCTCTATTAACTGATGAAGATATTAAAGATTCAGATATAGATGTTTTTGGAGGAAATCTGCATGACATAGTAAGGGGTGTTCAAAGAAGAGTAGGTGCAAGAATATTTGAAATCATGTTTAACTGTTTAGCTGCAACTCCAACACTACCTTTAACTAATGGAGCAATTACTGTTCAGAATACAGCAGCGACTGCGGGATGGGACCAGACAGCTACAATGAACCCTATCCTCGACATTACAAATGGAGCTCAATTAATAAGAGCAAAAGGATATAGCCCAAATAAAGGAATAATGGCAATGAATTCTATCGAACATAAATATCTTTTGAACTATTTAATATCTGTTAAAGGTTCAAGCATTCCAAGTTTTGCAAATGAGAAATTAAAGAGTGGAGTTATTATGGAGATTCTAGGATGGAATGTTTTAGTAGATGAAATCTTCACTACTGACTGGGTTTACCAATGGGTTCCAGATAGAGCTGCAACATGGAAATCATTCTCAGGAATAACAGCAGTCACAATTAAAGAACCATTAATCGGAACTACAATAAGAGTTGCTGAGAGAGGAGAGCTTATTCTCCATGATCCAAACGCAGTTCATGTAATCTCCGGGACTATAGGATAATAATATGACAGAAGCACACTTACTCACACAATACAAGCACTTTAAAGATTTACTTGAAAATCCAATATATGCAGAACAAAAGAAAGTTTGGAAAGATAATGTCCAACATGGGATGGATAGTATTCTTATAATACATCCTGAGTTTAAAGATATTTCTGGGGAAGAAGAGGAAAAGACTAAGGAAAAGCCTGAGGAAAAGCCTAAGAAGAAGGAGAAGTAAATGGTGGAAGCAATTACTCAAGGTCCAAGGGATCAAAGGTCTCAAATATTCGCTATAACAAGTTACACAGAAGATTTATCTCTAGCAAGTAATGAATCAACTGCAGGAAATATTGCAGCTGTTCTAGGAACTTTAATTTTTGAATTAAAAAAGAAGGGCATAATTGAGGCCACAATAGCGACATAATGGCAGATATTACATGGACTACACACGGAGAATTTGATGGTACAGAAGCAGCTATTAAAACAGCTATGGAACTGCTAACCCTAACTGCTTCAGGAAATATTATTGTTGTGCCAAATGCTGTAAGCGGTAAAGTATTTATTTATTCTTGGGTGCAAGCATAATTATTTAAAGTCTGATTCTATATAATTCTATGGCAACAGCTGGAGATAAAGAGTTGAAAACTAATTGGCCTATTGAAAAGGGTTTAATAGCTAGGACTACATCTCAGACAGGAAATGTAGAAAACTTGATTCCTGAAGGCTTAAATGGCGTTAAAACCACTGTTCTACAGAAGGATAGGGAGTTAATATAATGCCAAGGCCCCCTAGTGCTAAGAGCATTATTAGAAATCTGAAAAAAGATAAAAGACAGTTTGAACCTAAAACTCCAATAGCAACTGAGATGTTTCTTCCAAATAATTCTGGAACAATTAATCATCCAGAGATGAAACCCTTAATTATAGATCATCCTCATCAAGATATTACAACAACTGCTTCTCCTGAGTTTGATGGTTTAGATGTTGATTTAATTAATATTGATACAAACACAATATCCTCAGCAGGAGATATAGAGATAAAAGCAGGAGATAACCTTTTACTCGAGGGGAGAGATACAGCAGGAGTAAATATCGGCGACATATCAGGAAAGATTCACATAGGTAATAAAAACATATCGAATATTACAGACATAAATTTTGCAAATGGAACAGCAACTATTGATATGGCTGGGGCAACTATTATTCAAACTAATGGAGAGGACTTAGCTATTGTGGCTGGTGATGAACTAACCCTAACAGATAATAATGGTTCTCTTACTCTATCACAAGTTATTGATGCACACGACCATATCTCTACTGATGGTTCTTCTCATACTTTTATTAATCAAGATGTTACAATAACAGGAACTCCTAGATTTAGAAGATTAGGATTAAACTCTGCTGTAGATGCTACAACATTGTTAAAGATTGGAGATATTACAACAGATACAGGCGATGAGACAATATTCTCTGCAGGATTATTATCAGATGCAGTCTTTCCAACAGTTATGGATTTTAAGATTATTGGAACTGATGGTTCTGGTATTGCTAGAGTTATTTCTGCAAAAGCTTCAACAGATACCGACGGTGTTGCTCCTCCTGTTGGGAAAAGTGTAGAAGTAATAAAAGCAATAGTTGGAGGAGCAGGTGCAGAAGGAACTCAAACAGTAATCACTCAAGGAATATGGGCTTGGGATGCATTCAAAGCACAATTTGAACCTGCTGACTTAACTAACAAGCCAACTGGTGGAACATTTAATATCAATGGATTACATATTTTTGGAAGTCCATCTAATTATGATGGTGCAACTCTAAACTTTAATGGAATTAAGATTGAAAATTTAAATGATGGTAATGCTATTAAAACAGGTACAGGGTTGGTTAGTTTAGGTGATGAAGTTGAAGTTGTACAGAAAATTAAACTAACATCTCTTGGAGGTTATGCAATAAAGCTAACAAATAAAACAGGGAGTAACAGCGTTGCTGGGCAGTTAGTCCAAACAGATACTACGACAAATGATGCGGTGAATTTAAGTGGGGTTAACAGCGATGATACTATTGGAATTATTTTAGATTCTGGGGTGAGTGATGGGACTGATATGTGGGTTGTTGTTTATGGGATTGCTGATGTTCTTATGGATGCTGTAGGAAGTGTTAGGGGGGATAGGATTATATCTGCTCCTGTCGGTGGTTTTGCTACTCCATGGAATGTTGGTGGAGCAGTAGCAACTCACTTCCAAGAAATAGGGCATTGTATTGAAACAAGAGGTGGTGCAGGATTAGCAAGATGTGTACTGCACTTTAATTAATAAACCACCCCTATCTATATCCTATTAAAAGGACAGAGATGAAGATGATGCAACAAGATAAAGAAATCAAGCAAAAGAGTTTGGAATTAGTTGTGTGCGACTTTATGAAGTGCCACAATAGAGGCGATTTTATCAAATGTTATTTTCTATATAATCAATGTAAACTTTATCAAAGATACATTAAGGCCCTAGAAGTTCTCAGAGATTGGCATTATAAATAAATAGATACATTTATAAAGGTGTGTTGCTTGATTATAACATGATTATTACAAGGAGGTAAAAGTTACGATGGTAAAACAAAATATAATAGTAAAAGGCATAACTGAAAAGCAAGGCAAGACAGGCCAAGTGTATTATATGATAAACACTAACAAAGGCAAGATGTCATGCTTCCCAGACTATACAGGTTTGAAAGCTTTAAGAACTGCTTGGAAACAAGATGCTGAGATTCAAGTTAATGTAGAAACTTCTGATGATGGAAAATTTCTAAATATTCGTAATGAGAAGCAAACTGCTCCTTTAGGAAGTCAATACCCTAAAGAACCTAGACAACCTCTCAAGACTCCTGATAAAG
>SDBU01008656.1_pt1 | contig 11527 bp, 13 predicted proteins | sample 2277071 | NCBI WGS metagenome assembly SDBU01 (sample SAMN10397929, study PRJNA504765) | marine sediment metagenome | isolation source: marine sediment core GS08_GC12, 126 cmbsf | place: Arctic Ocean: Gakkel Ridge, Loki's castle | collected 2008 | reverse complement strand
TATAACCACTTAAAGGAGAATTAACAAATGCCTTTTTATTGGTTTGTAAAGATCGATGAAATATTTCTACCTTAACCACACTTTTTGGAGAAGAGCCATTTTTCGAACGTCAAACTTGGTTAGTCTTCCAACCTTAAGGAAGGGGATTCTCCTTTGGCTGACCCATGTATAAAGAGTACTTATGCTTAAGTTCATATATTCCGAAAGCTCATTAATATTTAATAATCTTTTATTCACTGGTTATCGCAACTCCTCTTAAGATTCCCGCTAGAATCAGCACACATTTCATTTGTATCCTTTTAATTCCGGTCTCTTTTAATTGTTCTGTAGACCTAAAGCCCATATGAGCCACGTACAGAATTCTACCTGAACTGGGTCACTCAAATCTATTTCTTGACAAATCTGGTTTATGAGAAGATTCTTCAATTCTGTATTGCTCAATCGTGTTGCACTCCCTCTATATTCTTCAATAAAAACAAGGAGGTCTCAATCTTGTACCTGCTTCCACTTACATGTTTGAATAAACTTCCATCCTCCGACTAGCTTGAACTCCTTGATTAATCCATTGGGGTTTTGAGTGTTGGCCCAGTTCTTACATTTCACGATGGTTAACTTGCCAGAATCTATAGTTAGGTACAGGCGAGGCTTTTCTAATCCCATATCCCCTCCTCGCCCGGCTTCTTTCTTCTTACTCTTTTGCAGGGCCACAACTGCTATCCCTTGCTTGAGTTTGTCGTGGATGTCCTTGAGCATTGCCCCAACCTTCCAGAAATCCTCATGAATCTCGAGAAAATCTATTACGTTCACAGCATCAGGTTTTATCACATCAGCAAAGTTGCTTGAACGCTCCCATACCTTCATTTTCCAATTACCAAGACTGACATTCTCAAACTTTTCTAAACGCAGTCTCAGCTCGGTATCTCCCATCTCCGAACTGAAATAGTGGATTTGATGGTTATCCATATTCTGTTTGATGAAATTGAGCAGGAAGGCGGTCTTGCCGCAATTTTGCACACCCGCCACCACGATAATATTACCGGGGTATATCCTGGTAAGTGCAGAGAGACCCAATGGCCAATCTATATTTAAATCTTGGGTTGGCGCACTTCTCCAGTCAATCTCTTCACACTCAATCTCTATTCTCCGGTAGAGCCCATCCCGTTGTCGGTGTCTTTCCAGGACACCCTTTTGTACCATTCTTACCAGAGCAACCCTAATAGTGTTCTTTTCTTTTTTTGTCACTAGATGTAACTCGTTGTAACAATTTGTCACAGAAAACCACCCGCTTGTCACAGCCACCCATTTGGTCATTTCCTGGGAAATATTGACGTCTTTCCGCTCTAGTCGCCTCATTGCACTCTCGACCTTCTCCCTGGCCCATTTCTCTGGATTATCCTTCTCTTCTGGCAGGATACAACTCCTGGCCAAGATGGTGAGTACTTGATGTGCCTCAAATATAGGCATACCGCCTTTTACGAGACAATTGGCAGTAAGGAAAAGATTATTGTCCCGCCTGCCAGGAACAAACATCTCTTTATCAGAGTTGTTACATCCCTTTATAGTACTATTTATATTTATATACTTAATATAGGCGATGGGCAGTGGGGGGATCTCTACTTTGCTAATATCGAGAAGATGGTGCCATTGGTAGCACTTCCCATTCTCGCCCTTTGAAGGAGGAGCAACCACATAACCCCCTTCTGCTCTTAAGTCACATCCGGGCACTTTTCGGGCATTGTTTCTTATTTCCATTTTCTTAGGATAGCGAAAGTAGTAGTGTTGTCCTCCATCCGGGGTCTCAGAGATTGGAAACTCATAGGAGTCTGGGATGAGCCGCGATATCTCTTCTTTGCCCTCTTCGGTATCCACATCAATGACCGCAAGATTACTCAATTTTCCTGTGATTATGCCGATGTTGGCATTGGGCCACTTTTTCCACCATTTTCTTATATCCTCTTCGCTGGGCAGGATGCCCTGGTATCTTGTCCACGCAATGAGCGGTATCTTGTTCTTGCCAACAGGAATCACACTAAATTGGTAGTTCTTTTTATACATCAATGCATATTCTATTGATTCCATGTAACGCTTTCCCTTGTAATGTTTTCAAGTAGCCGTTTCATTTCGGCACATAGTTTTATCCGATTTAGTTTGGGAATGTTGGATGTGTATATTATGAGCGAGGCGCTCTTAACGGCACTCCGTCCCTTGTAGTATCCCAACTCAAGCAAGATAGTCTCAATCTTTTTCTTGCCAATTCTGAATAGTTCACAGGCTGTGATAAAGGCGTTAATGCCGTTATTGCTCAGCTCATAATCCTTCAGGAGCTTATAAATACAAGGCTTCATATCCAGAGGGAGCCTAAATTCTCCTCTAGCCTCCTCAAAATTCTGTAGTATTTCTAGTTGTTGCATAGTGTAATCTCTATCTTAACCCGATGGTAAAAAATCGGTTCTTCTAATCCTGATTAATAAAGGGTTCTATTCTTGACTCCTCGTCTCCTGCGCACTTTCTCTTCGGACTGTGGTTCGCTTGAGAGGTTCGAATCTTGCTCCTTTGTCAAGGCTCACTCTTATGAATCTTCGATACTGTTCCTTGAACCCATCATCAGCAATCGCTGTTAATTTTTCGAAGTCCAATCTGCAGGTCGGCTCTCCCTCCAGATACACCCTCTTTTCTACTTCTGGATCCACGGGGCATAACGGAACCGAACATCTTTTGAACCGAGAGCACCTTTTAATAAGTTTGTAGTAGTCACTATTTTTCATATTCTTTCCTTTATATTTTCGTTTTTTTGTCTTTGTCATCTAATTTTTCCGATTAATTAAACCCTTTAGTTTCCCACTTCTTCGTTGAACTATTGACTTGATCAGGACGAAAGACTATAATGCAAATGGTGCTCATAAGCACCACGATAATCAATAGGGCAACAATGGAGAGTGCAACCTCTTCGTGGATGGTCTGGAATCATTCGCCGAGCGCTCTATAGTATTATCGTCCTAGCGGGGAGTTCACCCTCCCCGCTTTTGCTTTTTATTTATGCTGGCTTAAGTCTATTTCAACCAGTTTCTCCTTTTCGTTCCAAGCGGGTATGTAATTCCTGGTTTGTTTGTAATCAATCTTGAAATATTCTAAGAAACTCTTTCCTGAAATGCTGATGCTATTTCTACTTTTGGTCCTACTCAGAGAGTAAGTATTCTCCTGCTCCATTGTGGGTTTAAACCCGATTATTTTTCTTTCTCGGTCGTACAGGAGAAATGTTCTATTGAAGCCCTTGAACATCTCTTCCTCCCCAAAACGATTAACCCAGAATATACCCGTGCTTAGAACAGTTATCTTGGGCTTCGACGACACCATTTTTCGTGGAATGAACGTTTCAAAACTCATGTTTTTCTCCTTTCATTAAGATTATATATTCTTGCTACTGACACTTGTCTTTAGACAGCATATCATAAGTTTATCGTAATGTCAAGCAACTATGATGCCTACTAATACTACATTTGAGACTTATGGATTTTTAGCTGTAGAAACTTTATCTTGGACTTAGGAGATACTATTAACAAATGTAATTAATCCAGCTCAATTATATAATACTAATTGATTTCTGTCAAATGGTGCTGATAATATACTTCATTCCACCTACCTATATGTTCATCCAGAGGAGAAACAGTCAAGGCAATGAAAACAACACTACATACTACTGTTCCTTCGAGCAGTCCTAGAATGAGCCCTCCTCCCCAGTCTATCCCCTTGACCAGAGAAAGAATACTTTGACATTCCGTGGAAAATTAGCCATAATACTAACCCTCCTGCTAGAGCTATTCCTGTAGAAATAATAGCAGAGCTTATACCCTTAGCTATCTGAGGAGAAAGATTGGTAATTTCACCCCTGATAATATTCCCCACTTCTTCACTATAATTAACAACCACGATCAGACCTATAGGAACACCCAATAACCCGAATATCTCCCTGAATAACGGAGAAAACAGTTACAGTTGGCATGATTAAAGTACATGGTAGGTTTAAATTAGGGGTTGTATAATAAGATGATGCAGTGTTTCTAGATTAGCATTTGATTCAGGTAAGATTTAAGAACTTTTTATTCCTCCCATAAGTGATATTCACCTTCATAGAAGTAGCCGCGGGGAGTTGCTGTTTCTTTATTAAGGAACAAAGAATCGTGAAATGTTCTTCACTCTTTATCCTTACTAATAACTATCCACCCACACTTCTAACTGATTTATTTTTAGTAAATCGTAACATCTGTTAATTCTATATCATACCGGGCAACTTGACTTCTGGAGATAATACTCGAGACCTCAAAATTAAAAGTAGTTTGTCCGGGGACATCACTAATTAAATCCCAGTCTGTATCTAATAAAACTCCCGAAGAGTCATACCACCATACAGTTATCTCAATCCAATCTATCATTTGGTTTGAATTATTTCGTCCTTGCCCAGTAACACAAGCATCTCCATATTTTTCTCCTAGCTGGTGATTAAGAATCCCCACAAATGGCAGTGTAGTTGCAGAAGCTGAATTAGAAGTAGATGATCCTGCCGAGTTGTAGGCTTGGATGTAATAAGAATAGGCCCAATCTGCACTTAGCCCTGTATTGCTATAAAAAGTAGTATTTGCCGATAAGTCTGCAATTTCGTAATAAGTAGTGCCTCCTGAAATCCTGAATACCTTAGAACCATCTTCATTATCGGAATTATCCTGCCAATTTAAATCAACCTGATTACACCCAACTACAGTAGTTGTCAAATTACTAGGAGCAGTTGGTATAGTCTGTTCAGCAGGAGTCATAACCGTAGCTTCATTAGAAAAATCAGACTCTCCACTATCATTCCAAGCAGTTATCTTATATGAGTATGTTGTCGCTGGATTTACCCCAGAATCATAAGCGCCAACAGCGTTAGCGCCTACATATCCTACCTGGGTATAATCGGAATTAGTAAAAAACATTGATGAGTTTGAATTAATAGTTTTTCTATATATATAGAATCGTTTCTCATTATTAGAATTGTCTTGCCAAGAAAGCTCAACTTGAGTAGAAGAATTGGCAATAGTAGTTAAGTTGGAAGGAGCGCTAGGAATTGGTTCGGGAGCTACGTTGCCGCCAAAACACCCGCTTAATAGTAGAAACGTGGCAATGAGAACGAATTGAGCCCACTTTTTTTTCTTCAACCGCATTTCTATTACCTCCTTATTACTTCTAGTATTATTCTACCCACAACTCGCTTGATAAAATTCTCTTGATAGGTGGACTCGTTCCATCATGGAAGAGTTTACACACAGACTATTCTTGTCTCAAGTCTACAATTGAGGGTTTATATTCAAATATCGGGATTTCTGCTAGTTCTATAAGTTTTGTGTTTTTGGAAACAAGAGTGAATAATATCAATAACATGATAAAAAACACACCTGCCTGCATCACCAACTTGAGTATGTTCGGATGTCGGAGTCCCCTCAGACGAAGTCGCCTTACTGCCACTGATATCGCCAAAATCGCGAAATACAGGATCGTCAGTAGGAAAAAATTCGGACTAAACTTTCTTCTTAGGAAAAAGTTGTCTCGAGTTATTCCCTCCACTGTTCCCCAGAGGCTAACGTCTATGTCCTCTGGACCAGAATAGATCACCTGAAAAGATGCGCCATCTCCTGGTTCTAGGATTCGGAAACCAATCGGAATTTGAGGTAATCCATTCTCTTCGACAACATCGCCAGTAATCTTCATTTTTATTTCCTCTCTTGACCAAGAAGATGGACGAACTTCCCAGATGGCGATTGGTTGTTTTACCTCGTCGCCAACTTGAATTCTCAGAGGTTTCAGAACGTGTTCAGGTTTAACCGAAAGTCGACCGGTATTCCAAATAGCGAAGGAAACGACATACACCTTCTCACTTATTGGGTCAATGCCTGAACGCGACCACACAAGGGATTGGGGTGTCAAGTCGAAGGCGCTTGTCAACCCCGGGTCAAATACCAGTATGGACGGTTTCTCTTGAGTGAATGCGAGCTCCCTCCTTGCAGTTGACCTTACTCCAAAATACACCGCTACAATGATAGATATGGATGCTAACACCAGACTAGCACCTCCGATCCAAGGATTCGTCAACAACTGTCTAACCTTACTACGTCCTGATTCATTCATGTTGTCTTCCCCCCCCATATTTTCAATTTCCTGTAATCAGTATTATGTGAAGTTAAGCTATTGTAACTTTAATCTTCCCAAAACTTATAAATAATTTTCACAAATAAGTCTATTCTTCATTTCACTTCTCCCTTGTTCTTCCGTATAAAAACCGTTCCCTTTTTATACACTAACAACCTGCTTAACCTCTCTATATCTACTATTATGGAGGATGTATCTTACCGTCCCTGCATACCACTTGCCCCCTCTTTTAGTAGGGATCACCTTCTCATTTAATCGGTTAGCGATCTGTCTTAAGGAGAACTTATTTTTACCTCGTCCCCCTTTCATCTCCGCCCCAATAGTCCGGAACTCCCCTATCTTGGTCTCGTCCAGTAATGTCTTCTTCATGCTTAAGCCCTCCTTAAAAGGGTTTGAAATCCATCCCGAATAACCTTGGCCATCGCTTTACGCCGTGCCACAAGGAACTCTCCGTAATTCATCCTCTCCCAACCTTCAGGAACAGCATGCCAGTTGCACATTGTTTTTATTTCGTCTTTTGAAAAGCGTGCAGCGTATCGAGGGAAATACTCGGCGGGTGATAAATCCGAAATGCCGATGTTGTCTGACCATTCCACCAGTGCATAGTTTGCGATCTGGTTTGTATCTCGAATATCGGTGATCCCTAACTTTTTCAAGTAGTTCTTAGGAAATAGATGATGCCGTTCAATGGCAGATTTCGTCGCTTTAATGGCGGGGTCTAACAATTCAATGACTTTCATCTTAGAGAAAAGGACTTGGGCATCCAGCAAGTTAAGTGCAGCATAGTGCGCGAAAAGCGACGGAGCCCGCGATGAAGAAGTCGCAAGTGCATTTGGGAGAGTGATGTTCCAAAAATCTTCTGTAAGGGTATCGGTGATTATTTGGTCCAGAGTTATGATAAAGTCCTTCTCATCATTTACGGAACGCAAACGTGCCAGATCGCCCCCCATCACTGTCTCAGGGGAACCGCTATAGCGGCGGGTAAGAGAAGTCATAAAAAACCAGCGCGCAATCACGTTGCGAAGCTCATAAGGATCAAGGTGGAAATCCTGTTCTCCTATCAGAAACATCACATAGCTATAGAGCACGGCCGCCTGTGAGCTAATCATCAAAGTACTGCGGAAACCAGCACGGACAAGCGTTTTCAAGAACTCGTGCCAATTCTGCAAGTCCAGTACCTCAGCTTGAGCTCTTTTAAGAACATCGAATTGTTTGGCCCGAAGTTCCTCAGAAAACTGTTCAGTCTCAAGATCTTTACCCCTCAGAATGGAGTAGACATACCGAAGCCTTGCGCGTCTGAACCCAAGCCCTACTGCAACTCGAAGGAGCTGGTCAGGATCAGGTTTGATAAGAGGGTTATACGAAGAAGCTTCACCAGGAGAAGGTTTGCGTGAAGCCTGGCAGAAGTGCTCAAGCTGTCTTCGTCCCTCGTCCCAGAATACAGACATCAGAGTGAGAATAAAATCGGCCTGTTTGAGGGGGGTGCCTTGGTTGTTGATGCGAACGAAAACCACCGCCGCTTGCTCTTCCTCAACCTTCGGTGATAATTCCAGCGCAGTGAAGGGATAACTATGGAGGTTATAAAGCTGTTCGATTGATTCCGTGAGGGAATCTTCCTCTTCCTCACCTACCTCTCGATGTTCACGCAACCGGCTGATGAAGTTTTTGATGAAACGATTATGAGAAACCTCACCCGACCAAAGGTCTGAGATGTCTGCAATGAATTCTGGATCTCTGCGGATAGCCGCATTGGCCACGTCGAATTTTGAATCCTTCGGCCGAAAGGCAATATGAATATGTTGGGGGGTATAATCACTACGCAGCACCGGCCGTCTTTTGAGAACGGCATAAAGTGAAGTGAGGCGCTGTTGGCCATCTACGATCAATAAACGCGCCACTTTTTGCTTCGAATCCATGCCTATTTGTCTATGGGTATCGCCGAGGTCATTTTCCCAGAAGACTAAGTATCCTACAGGGAATCCTTTGTACATTGAGTCAAATAGATCTCTAACTTTCGTTGATTTCCACACAAATGGACGCTGAATCTCGGGAAGGCCAATCTCACCCATATCGATGTCTTCGATTAACTTGGCAAGGGAATACCCTACCTCTTTGAATAAGGTAACTTTCATTATAGCCTCCTTAAAACGGAAACTTCCACGCCTTCTTGACCACCTTCCTGCCGACGTATTTGTTCTTTGTCTTTCTGGCTATCTTCTTGGGATCCCCGCTCGAAAGCTTCTCGATGTCGCTGGCCATCCGGGCAAGCTTGTAGAGGAAACTCACTGTTTAGCCATAATAGATGCCTCATTAACTCCTTTTTGTTCATCTCTTCTCCTTTTAGAGAAATTCTCTCTATCCCACAACTAGCTTGATAAAATTAGCTTAATAGAGAGGCTGTAGCTTCCCTGGCCCGCATATAGGTTGCCTAGGGTCAAGAAGGGACCTTTATGAACCTGTGTGGAGGTCGCCTCTCTTGTCGATCACCGCAGAGCCTTGTCCTAACTCGATTCCGACGGCATTCTGACCTTGTCTCACCGTGAATCTAATCAGCTTTAGCAAATATGATGTCTTTCACAGAGCCTTCAAACTCCACGACGTAGTTTTGAGACACTGTGTCAAAATTGTCGGAGACAATCGTATATTCTAGTAGATATTTTCCCCGTGGTAGGTCTGGTAGACGATAGTCTGGGCTACTGGTAGTCAAAGGCCTTTGGCTGAAACGTATCCACTTGTCATCATAGATTACATAGAAAGCATCCAACTCTCTCTTTGAGCCGGCCATTATGTTGGTCGTGATGCTCCCTGTCCCAGACCACACTAACTCATTAGTTGGAATCCAGCGTTCTTTGTTGGTCTTCAAATCCCTAATTCTCGTAATGTATCCCAAGCATGAAAAGGCATGCTTACTCTTATTAAGATTCCTAATATCTAAGTGGTACCAGTCTGATAAGGGTTGGCCTGGAAGGTCTCGCAACTTCATCTCTCTATGCATAGGACCATATGCTATCTTCAACTCGTTCACAGAGCTTACGTCCCATCCCTTGGTTTCTTCTTCCAATACTTGAATAATCTCGGCCACATCCTCGAAGGATCTAGCATTGTATATGTGGTAGTTCGAAATGCCTTCTCGTTTCGTCCCTTTTTGGTAAAAGCCTATGCCCTCCAGTTTCAAGAAGGTGGCAATTGCGATCTCCTGGTTGACGAATAGTGAACCCCTGAACTTTCCTTTGGATATCGGCTCTCTCTTAAAGTCAATAAAGACAAAATACTCCGACTGTCTGAGAAACCTGAAAATGTTTTCAGTCAAAGCCTCCGATGAGTGAACTCTTTCAGCAAAATACGTCTCAAATCCCCTCCCTCTAAAATAATCCTCTACGGACCTTCCGATGTTGACTTCTGTCTTGGTCGTTTGGCCACAGCTTATGAAGACCCTGGCGTTTCTCATTTGTCATGCCCCCAGTTTTCAAAACCTACTGTATCCTGCGTATCAAGTTTACTTATTTGTGTGGCTGCCCTTTGGGACGTGCTCCCCCGGGGTCAAGCTATCTACTGGTAAGCCTTGTCTATCTTCTCAATGAGCTTCTTAAACTCAGTCCAATTATTATCAAGGAGATAAAACCTTACTCCTCTCTTGATGAGAGAAGCAATATGTATAATGTATCGCCTATAATTTTTCTCATTAAAAACACCCAACTCAAGTTGCCACTTTCTTCACTGTAAATAACTTTTGGTTGCCACCCTCCTATTCAATGCTTTACTTCGTAATATATGATAAACCTAATTACCTCTTCGTAAGAACCCCTTCTAGAATAAGCTATTAGACTATATTCTATTTGGCAATCAAAGCGAAAAGGACATATTCAAAACAGATAGCATCTCTCCCGATATATTCATAAATTAGTACCCTAGGTGTTAATAGAAGCCCAAATAAAAGGTCAAAAACTGTAAATGTAATCCTCATTGGAGAGACACAAGCCTCTTATTTTGGCTAATTTTGCGTCCCTTGATATAAACTAATCCAGTATCTCAAAGAGCAAAACTATTCAGTGGACAAAAACCGACCCCTTTTTATCCAGTAGTTACTCAAAAAGCAAGGAATAGACAGAGTTATTGAGGACATATGAGACTGTCCCGTGATAAAACTTAGCTCTTCTTTTACTTCTAAATCCTCTATCATTTAATCTTTTCGCTATCTGCCTCAAGGAAAGTCTATTTTTACCCCAACCCTTCTTTAACTTAAATATCTCCTTAACAACTTCCAGCTCATCATCATTTTTCTTTAGCTCTTTCTCTAGGGCTTCAAATCCCAGGGGAGGAGATCCCAGATATTCCCCAAGTTCAATTTTTCTCCTGAGAGAATCTCTTGTCCTCTCTGAGATAAGATCCCCCTCAAGCTGAGCAAAGACTCCGAGCATACCCAAAAAACCCTTTCCCATAGCCGTAGTCGTATCAAAAGGCTCGGTTACACTCTTAAAGCCTACCCCTTTCTTTTCAAAAGTATCCTCTAGTAGCTGATAAAGATGTCTTTGCTTCCTGGTTAAGCGATCAGTCTTATAAACAACAACCACGTTCACGTGGTCAGCTTCTAAAAAGATAAGAAGGTTTTTAAGTCCTTCTCTTTTCATATCCTTACCAGAAAATCCCTCATCACTAAATACTTTAACCAGCTCCCAGTCCTGGCTCTCACAATAAGCCTTTATTCTAGCAGTCTGGTTATCCAGGGATATTCCTTCCCTTACCTGCTCCTCAGTGGACACCCTGATATAGCCAACCGCTTTCATTCTCTTTTAGCTCCTATCTTTCTCTCTTCCAGCCAATTACCAAGATCCTTCTCGTCAATCCTTAATCTTCGTTTTAACCTTATAGCTATCAGTCCCTCTTGTTGTATATATCCTCTAACTACTTTCGCAGAAACACTCAGGATATTAGCAACTTCCTTTGTGGATAATAACTTTGGCATTTTACTTTCTCCTTAATTTGTTACTTCATATAAATTATACTAACTTCCCTAAACAAGTCAAGAGAGGTTATATCTCCCTCTAAATTTCAATAATATTCATTATATAAATGAGGTTCTTGCCTGGCAGGATCCTCTCTTAAATTAGAGAGGCTTCCCCAGGGAGGCTGCCTAAACTCTCAGGTGGGGAGGAAGTCACTAATGGGACAGCGTCTTGTCTTCTTCCCGGTCCCAGAACGTCTTTATTCACTTCAGTCTTGCTGTCCGTTCGTCCAAAGCCGCTTGAACTTATCAAGATAAGCCTGCAGGATCCTTTTATCTCTGATAATCAGAAAGTTCTCATCGCTATTATAAGTAGCGTTTTTAGAGTAGTTATAGCTTCCTGTAAAA
>SDBU01008655.1_pt1 | contig 11528 bp, 10 predicted proteins | sample 2277071 | NCBI WGS metagenome assembly SDBU01 (sample SAMN10397929, study PRJNA504765) | marine sediment metagenome | isolation source: marine sediment core GS08_GC12, 126 cmbsf | place: Arctic Ocean: Gakkel Ridge, Loki's castle | collected 2008 | reverse complement strand
CAGGGAATCATGCGCAAATTGCTGAGTGGCACCGTGAGCAAGCTATTGTGCGCACTCTGAAGCGACGCCCAGAGCTATTAGACAAGGCAAAGCTATGCTTGAAAGAAGAGCAGTTAGTAGAGAGGTTAAAGCAACCTCAGTAAATAAGGGAGTCTTACGAAATGAATATCGTCTCACTAGTTGACGTCAAACCGAACCCCAATATACCAACCCTTGCTCCGGGTGACACAGTAAAGGTCAGTGCTAAGGTTATTGAAGGAGATAAGGAGCGAATCCAGGTATTCCAAGGGGTAGTAATTCGGATTCGAAATAGCGGGGCTGGCTCTAGCTTCACCGTGAGGCGTGTCGCCTACGGCGTAGGTGTCGAGCGTACCTTCCCGCTATATTCACCGCTGGTAGAGAAGGTGGAAGTAGTGCGGCACGGCAAGGTACGCCGAGCCAAGCTTTACTATCTACGCGGGCTCAGTGCTAAGAAGGCTCGCATCAAGGAAAGACGGTTAAGTCCGCAACAGTTGGAACGGGAACAAGAAAAAGCACGCAAACTAGAACAGGAACGAGAAGAGGCACGCAAACTAGCACAGGAACAAGAGCAAGAATCAGAACAGGAACCAGAAGAAGCATAACCAGCCATCTGGTTCTTAACGTAGGAGGGAGGGTTATGGAGCAGCAAGCATTACAGGACAAATACCGAAGCGTGGCAGTGCATTGCTGGGGCTGTGGCCCTACCAACTACTTCAGCCAAGTAGAATGAGTGCCTACTTCGCCTAACACGAGGCTTGCAGCTTTAGATTAAGGCTGCTTCGTGGAGCATAGCAGGATGAGGTATGCCGAGGTCAGTGTTAATTCACCAGTAGCACAGCGCAGGACTTTTAGCTATGCTATACCCCAAGACCTGATCATTGATGTCGGGCAAGCAGTATGGGCCCCTTTCGGCGAGAAGCTTCTTCAGGGTATCGTTCTAGAGCTAATCCCTTTCCCCGCAGTAGAGGAAACCAGGGAAATAGCTGGCACTATTGACCCTCACCCGTTACTATCCCCAGCTCAGGTATCACTGACTCGCTGGATAAGCGAATACTATCTATCGCCTCTCTTTGATGCGGTGGCTTTAATGCTACCACCAGGGTTTGAGCGGAGGGTAGTTACTTTTGTCTCTATCCCCTCAATTCCCGATGGCTTTGATTTATCTTCTCTTACCACAAAACAGAAACACGCCCTTGAGCTAATCCGGAGACCAGGCAAGGCAAACCTGAAACAGCTGGAGAAAACCCTGGGCAAGAAAGAGACTCGGGCCGTGGTTTCACAACTGGTAAGACAAGGTCTAGCCGTGAGAAACTATGAGCTGGAGTCAGTTAAGGTCAAGCCCAAGATAGAGACCTATCTTCAACTGGCAGTGGATATTGATGAAGCCCGGCAGGAAGCAACCAAATCGCGTGAAAAGAGGACTACGAAACAGGCAAACCTTCTCGATTTCCTTGCTGAGCAGCACGAACCGGTGCCTCTAGCCGAAGCCAGGAAAAGAACCAAATGTAATAAAGCAATAGTTGATGCCCTGGTCAATAAAGGTCTAGTGACTGTTCAGCAAATTGAGGTAAGGCGCGACCCCCTTTCCTATAATAAGGGTATAGCTCCGTCCTACCCGTTAAGCCTCACCGCCGCCCAGGAATCTGCGTTCCGGTCTATCCAATCAAGCTTGCAAGAAGTGGCAGAGGAGCATATTTCCCCACCAGTCTTTCTGCTTCATGGGGTTACCGGGAGTGGCAAGACAGAGATATACCTGCAAGCTCTGGCTGAGACGGTGAGATTGGGTAAGCGAGGTATAGTTCTGGTTCCCGAAATTGCCCTTACTCCTCAGACTATTGAGCGATTCGCCTCCCGCTTTCCAAACAAGGTGGCTATCCTCCACAGTAAGCTCTCCCTCGGTGAGCAATTTGATGAGTGGCGGCGCATCAAAAACGGAGAGTTCGACGTAGTCATTGGTCCCAGGAGCGCTATTTTTGCTCCTCAACCTGACCTGGGCCTGATAGTTATTGATGAAGAGCATGAATGGACTTACAAGCAGCATGACCAATCACCCCGCTACCATACTCGTGATGTAGCCATAAAGCTAGCTGGGCTAACCGGAGCCGTAGTTGTTCTGGGCAGTGCTACCCCTGATGTAGAGACCTTCTACCACGCTCAAAGAGGAGACTATCGTCTACTCCAGCTTCCTGAACGAGTTGTCCCCAGGGAGAATGCACCCTTGCCTCAGGTTACGATAGTAGACCTGAGAGAAGAGCTTAAGGCAGGAAACAGAAGCCTTTTTAGTCGCTCCTTGGCTCAGGCCATAGAGAAGGTCCTGACAAATAGAGAGCAGGCAATCCTATTCCTTAATCGAAGGGGAGCTGCCACTTCCATTCAGTGCCGCAATTGTGGCTATGTCCTGCGCTGCAATCGTTGTGAGGTTACACTTACTTATCATTTGGCTGAGGATAACCTGGTCTGCCATCAGTGTAACTACAGGATACCAGTCCCTCAGATTTGTCCTCAGTGTTTGAGTCGGCGGATAAAGTATCTCGGTGTTGGCACTCAGAAGCTGGAGCAGGAGGCAAGCTATGCCTTTCCCCAAGCCAGGCTACTGCGCTGGGATAGCGATGTTACCAAGGGGAAACACTCTCACCAGGAGATACTTAACAGGTTCCGTTCCCAAGAGGCTGATATTCTTATTGGCACACAGATGGTAGCCAAGGGGTTGGATTTGCCTCAGGTTACCCTGGTAGGGGTAGTTAGTGCTGATACTGGCTTAAACCTGCCGGACTTCCGGGCCGGTGAGAGGACTTTTCAGCTTCTGAGTCAGGTAGCGGGCAGAGCCGGGCGTGGCCCGTCAGGGGGAGAGGCTATCTTCCAGACCTATTCTCCAGAGCACTATGCCATTCAGGCAGCGGCCCAGCATGATTATACCCTCTTCTATGATAAGGAAATCGCTTATCGGCGCCAGCTTCACAATCCCCCCTTCACCCGACTGGCCAGCCTTATTTACACTCATACCAACGACGCCCATTGTCAGAAGGAAGCAGAAAGAATGAAGCGCCGTATTATTGAAGAGAGAGACGCAAGAGGAATCGCCGACCTCAGTCTAATTGGCCCAGCGCCGGCATTTATCCATCGGCTGCGAGGCAGGTTCCGCTGGCAACTGGTACTTCGTGGTTCAGAGCTATCTGCTTTCCTGTCGCAAATACCTATTCCCCAGGGCTGGACAGTAGATATTGACCCTGTGGGTGTATAGGGGATATAGTAATATTGAGAGGGTTAAAACCATCCTGCTGATTCTTGAGAAACTGAGTGTTAGATGACAGTTATCCCTATTCGTATAGCGCCTGACCCGGTATTGAAACAGAAGTCAAAGCGGGTCAGAAGTATTGACGGCTCAATTAAGAAGCTAGTAGGCAATATGCTGGAAACAATGCATGCGGCTTCAGGGGTGGGTCTGGCTGCGTCACAGGTAGGTGTTCCCTTGCGAGTGATTGTTATTGGCATGCCGGGGGAAGAAGATATAGCTTTAATCAATCCTCAAATAGTGCGCAGGACGGGGGAACGCCTGGTAAATGAAGGTTGCCTCAGCATTCCGGGCTACATCGGGGAGATTAAACGTGCGGAGTCAGTTACAGTCAAGGGGCGTGACCAGAATGGGAAGGAGATACGAATTAAGGCGGATGAGCTTCTGGCTCAAGCCCTGGAGCATGAAATAGACCACGTGAATGGGGTGCTCTATGTCGACCACCTGGAAAGCATGGATAAGCTACGCAAGATTGAGCCGGAGGAAACTGAGCTTTAGCCACGGCCACCGACATGAAGTTTAAAAAAGAAGAGGGCTGGCATATGCCAGCCCTCTTTTAACAACCCGTACTACGAGCTTTACGGAGTCTCAGTCCCAGTCACTGCCTCCTCAGCATCCACCAGGCCATGACCGTAGTAGTTATCTGGCCCCGTTACACCACGATCATCAGCAGTAGCTCGCAGTGTTGCTCTAACACTGCCTGGAGATGAGCCAGCACCAAGCATCAGAGCAACTGTCCCGGCCACATGCGGAGCCGCCATCGAGGTACCAGACTTGCTCCCATAGCCACCGCCCTTCAGAGTGGAGTAGATGGCGACACCGGGAGCCGCCAGTTCAACCGCAGGACCGTCGCTACTCCAGGAAGCTCTGGCATCGGTGTCGTCGGTTGCTGCCACTGCAATCACACTAGCGTATTTTGCTGGATAGATAACATCGTCATCGGGGTTAGTGTCCCCACTGTTGCCGGCTGCGGCAACCAGCACGATACCGACGGCGTAGGCAGCATCAACCGCATCATGCAAAGACTGAATGTCACTGCTGGTGCCCAAGCTCATGTTTATCACGTCCATGTCGTTAGCTATTGCCCATTGTATTCCGAGAATAACATCACTGACGTAGCCGCTACCGCGCTTATCAAGTACTTTTACGCCGTAAAGCCCTGCTTGAGGAGCAACTCCAATAACACCGATGTCATTATCAATCGCAGCCACGATTCCCGCCACATGGGTTCCATGACCATTGTCGTCATCCCACTTGCCAGGGTCTACTGTCCTGCCTCTGGCGACAAAATTCACTCCATCCACCACGTTGGTAGCCAAATCGGGATGGTCTTTGTCAATTCCGGTATCGATTATCGCCACCTTGACCCCTGCTCCAGTGCTAGTAGCCCAAGCCAACTCGGCATCAATTTGGTCAACACCCCAGGGCAGCTCCTCCGGTGGAGGTGGCTCCTCCTCTTTATCGGGTGGACCGGGGATGCCTCCCCTTGCCACAGCATAGACAATAGCGTCTTCCTCCACCCGGAGCACTTCAGCACTTCCGGCCAAGGCTTCAACGGCCCGTGGTGGCAAGAACACTACATTGGCATTCCCGAGGAGTGCTATCTCCTTATCAACCACGCCGCCAAATTGCTTGGTGAGGGTCTCTTTTGCGGCATCATTTACTCCCGTGTCGAATACCACAATGTAGCGTCCCAAACCATTTTCACCGCTGTTGCCGACTGCCAGCGCCTGTCCCGCCAAGGCAAGAACTAGCGCAAGAACTACTCCAACAACAATTAATCTCATTCCCCTTTTAGCCATTCCTTTTCACCTCCCCACTTTGTTACTCTTAATTAAATCATAACACTTTGGCAGAAAAAGTCAAGAGGTAGAGCGTTGTCTTCTTCGCTGAAGTTATTTCTCCTCTTCTTCCTCCAGTGTTGTCGTAGCCGGTCTCCAACGAGTGTTCAGTCGCACGTACCCATCCCAAAGAGATTGAGGGATAAAACCCCTTCACAAACAGGTGACAATGCATGTCAATAGTCATCCCCATCACCTTCTCAGAAATTATCGGCACAGAACGGTTTATGTTTGGTCCGCATCACTCTGTCCCACAGGCAAAGAGAACCGTCTTCATTGACATCAAGACGTCCCATCCGCGCTGCTTCAGTAGCACTGATTTGCCCGAAAACAAGCATCGCCAGGGTATTGATAGACATCGCCAGCTGTGGCTCCTCAGTGGTGTGGCTGATGGAACTCCCGGTACCGGAAGTTTCCAGTTTCCACCGGCCCTGATTCCAGGGACACATTTCATCAACAATTTCAAAGGTAAGGACACCTTCTTCGTCATAGCCTCGTCCGGGGAGAGCCTTGTCGACATCAACAATACGAGCCAGCAGTCCGTCATGCGAGACTGAACGCAGCATCCGCGGTTCAAGAATCAGGTGTGGCAGTGGGTCATCAGGAGGAACCCGCCTCCAGACGATATTACTCGCCAAGTCCATCCGGCCAAAGTAGTCCCATACCGCCCGATAGGTAGCTGGTGTCAACCAGATAAGGTCACGAATAGCGACTTGCTGGTCTGGCATCGGGCCTGGTTCACGAACGGGTTCTGCAGTATATATCACATAACCAAGCGGTTCTCCGTCTTCTTCATAAATAGCCTTGGTTAAGAAACTGCCGGCAGGTGGTTTCCCCAGAATATCATAATTCCACTGGTCGCGACTGCGATGGATGTAGCCAATCTTATCAGCCCGGAAACGACGGTAGAGGTCTACCAGAAGCCCAAATTCATCATCACTCACCTCGCGGAAAGCACCTCGAACCGCCTGTGGAAGCGAGAACTGTAGGTACCGCGGCTCAACATTGTAAGTGTTATATGTCGAGACTACGGCGTAACCATAACGCTGGTAGATTGCCGCCATGGAAGCGTAGAGAATGGCAATCGGCTGTTCCCCCTTTTCATGAACAAGCTCAAAGTGAGCCTTGTGAACCTTGCGCAGATAACCACGGCGGCGGTAGATAGGCAGTGTCCCGACACTATTGACAGCCGCCACCGGGATAGCCTCATCATTGAACCGCATTGTCCACGGCCAGGCTCTATGGCAGGTTGCCAGCTTGCCGTCTTCAAAGGCACACATTGTCCAATCAGCAGTGTCGACAATCTCTTGCTCCGTACCAAAGGTTTCCCTTGACATCACGAGGGCGGTACTAATGACATGTCTAAACTCCTCCATTTCATCGGGCTTGGCGGCTCGTATCTCTACTGCCATGGTCTCTTCTCCTTTGCGTCTTAATTACCCGTGAGGCGAGGCCATGCCTCAGAAATTGTCGGCACAGAACGGTCTATATTTGGTACGCATCACCCTGTCCCATGAAGAGAGAGCACTATCTTCAAGTACACCGAGACGCGCCATCCGCGCTGCCTCAGTAGCACTGATTTGCCCGAAAACAAGCATCGCCAGAGTGTTGATTGGCATCCTCAGTTGTGGCTCCTCACTTGTTCGACTGATAGAGCTTCCGTTTGCAGAAGTCTCCAGTTTCCACCGACCCTGATTCCAGGGACACATTTCATCAACAATTTCAAAGGTAAGGACGCCCTCTTCATCATAGCCTCGCCCGGAGAGAGCCTTGTCTACATCAACGATGCGACCCAGTATCCCATCATGCGAGGTCGTACGCAGCATCCGGGGCTCCAGTAACAGATGTGGCAAGGGGTCATCAGGGGGAACCTGCCTCCAGACAATGCTGCTCACCAGGTCCATATTGGCTAAATAGTTCCACATTGCTCGGTAGGTCGACGTCGTTAGCCAGATAAGGTCACGAATAGTGAGACGCTGGTCTGGCCCAGGCCCATGGGAGCCGGGTGGAAGAGGCTCCACAACATATATCAAGTGACCGAGCGGTTCACCGTCCTCCTGATAGACAACCTTGTTCAGCTGGCCTCCGGTAGGGGGAGGAGCAAGCACACCCGCATTCCACATGTCACGCCCACGATGGACATATCCATTTCTATCAACCCGAAAGCGACGATAGAGGTCTACCAGAAGCCCGAACTCATCATCACTCACCTCGCGAAAAGCACCCGGAACTGCCTGCGGGAATGAGAACTGCAGGTACCGCGGCTCCACATTGTAGGCATTATGTGTCGAGACCACGGCGTAGCCATAACGCTGGTAAATAGCCGCCATGGAAGCATAAAGAATGGCAATAGGTCGCTCCCCTTGCTCGTGAAGAAGCTCAAAATGTGTCTGATGAATCTTACGCAGATTGCCACGGCGGCGATAGATAGGCAATGTGCCCACCATAGTAGTACCGGCAACAGGCATGGCCTCGCCGTTGAACCGCATGGTCAACGGCCATGCTCCGTATGAGGTGGCCAGCTTATTATCCTCAAAAGCAGCGAGTGTCCATTCGGGACGCATCCCTACAAAAGTCTGTGGTGCCAGTAACAGAGCAGTGCCAGCCACACGCTTGAGCTCTTCTATTTCCTCTTCTCTGGCAGGCCGTATCTCCAATGCCATAACCTTCCCTCCTTATGATCTGAGTTAGATGCTTATCTCACCAAGTTTGCTCAATGATACAACAAAAAGAGAGTGGGGACAAGAAGAGATTGTTTTACGTTGGGTTACCGAGTTGTCATTTATTGCCTTTCAGGTAGTCAATAGCCCACTGGATGGCATCCTCTCCCTCAAGCTCAAGCGGATAGTCTGGCTCTATGCCTTCACCTTCTATCAGACGCCCGCTTGGGGTGTACCAGCGAGCAACGGTTATATATAGCCCTGAACCGTCTGCAAGCCGGTGCAGGACGTTGACGCTGCCCTTACCATAGGTTATGGTTCCCGCAATTGCAGCACGAGCATGGTCTTGCAACGCCCCGGCCAATATCTCACTACCACTAGCACTGTAGCTGTCCACCAGAACAACCAAGGGCAGACCAGTAACCTGACCCGCAGACTCAACTGATGAAACAGTCGTGTCTGCTTGATTATGTACCATAGAGGAGATTATGCCCTCCTCCATGGAAAGACTAGTAACATCAACCACTGTTGATAGTAGACCACCGGCATTACTACGCAGGTCGAGGATGATGCCGGTAGCTCCCTCACGGGCTATCTCTTCCAAAACTGAGGATAGCTCTTCATTGGTACGCTCAGCAAAGTTAGAGATATTAATGTATGCAATATCTTCTCTCATCTCAAAGTACACAGAAGCTATCTCAATCTCAGCCCGAACTATCTCAATCTCCTCCGGCTCAGTCTCATCCTGATGAAGAACGAGGAGCTTGACAGAAGTTCCCTTGGGACCACGAATGTTAAGCACAACGTCCACCAGACTCATCTCCGCGGCAGATATACCATCAATCCCAAGGATGATGTCCCCGGCCCTGATACCCGCCTTATCTGCTGGAGAACCAGCAATAGGGGCAATAATCATCGGCTGGTCATCTTCAACTCCTATATAAGCGCCAATGCCCTCATATTTGCCCTCCAAGTGATTTGTCCACTGTTGGTAGGCTTCAACATCCAGGTAGGAGCTATGCGGGTCATCCAGCGCCTCCATCATACCCTTGATAGCTCCCTGTATCAGTATGTCGGCGTCAAGCTTGTCCAGCTCTACGTAGTCCTCGAAAATGATGTCCCATACCTCTTGCACCACATCCAGGCTTTGATCTGAGTCTGAGTCTGAGCTGGTTTCGATAGGCAGAGCACAGCCAGCTCCAAAAGATAGGGCAAGGCTTACCACCAATGATAGGGCGATCATTAAGATCATTATTTTTCTTGACATCGGGCTTACTCTCCATCTAAATCGATATTTGTCCCAGGAAAACCTGGACAGACTGAAATCTCGGTTATTAAACCCTTAATTTACCTTCCTCAATTCTAATCTGCAAGAGGTTATGCAAAGAAAAAGTCAATCAAAAAATTGCCCAAAATTTGCCATCAAATACTGATACGATTTCCGGCAAGCTTCTTCCGGATCCCTATCCCACAGACTGTATAATTCAAGGGTGGCACAGCCCTGATAGCCAACATCCTTTAGAGTCTGCAGAATTGGAGGGAAATATATGTTTCCGTCACCGGGAACCAGGTGAAAGTGCACACGGGTTCCATCTTCTTTCTCCTCCATATCTTCAAGGTGAATATGCTGTAGCAGTCCTCGTTTGGCAAAGGTTCGAATAACTTGAGAAATATCTTCCTGGCAAACGAAGGAATGACCGATGTCGTAGTTTATACCCAGGTTATCCATTCCCACGTCTTCAATCATCTTCAGGGTATCTTTGGCGTTGGCGATAAAAAGCCCTCCCGGACCGTAAGTTCCCGGCTCATATTCGATGTTTACCCAAACATCGCGCTCCCGTGCGTATCTCACAACCTCCCGGTAGCAATCTCTCACATCTCGCCAGGCTTCCTCAAAAGCACGGTCTTCGGGCTGGTAGCCGGTCGAGCTATTCACATTGGGACATCCCAGCACCACAGCGAAATCAATAACCTTCTTGACATGCTCTACGCGTAACCTCCGGCGGCTTTCGTCCCTATCAGCAAAGGAAGGACCAAAACGCTGTCCCGGCGGAGCCACATCCTCGTCAGGTCTTTCGTAGCCACCGGCAGTACAGGATGAAACATCCACCACAGCCAGGTGGTGCCGCTTCAAGAAGGTCTTTATTTCCGCTATTCTGTTTAACTCAAGATCTTTAAGCCAGAAATACGGTTTATCAAAAACCAACTCAATGTTTTTGAAACCAGCATCAGCGATTATCTCCAGGGCTTTCTGGGGGAACGGCCGAAATCTGTCTCCGGCAAAGGCATTAATACTAAATCCTAGCTTCACTATTCCGTCCTCACTTTAGAATACTATGACCACCTTTCCCTCTTCCTTATTAGTCCGAAGGATTGTTAGCCACTCAGGCACTTCCTCCAAAGTAATTTTTCGGGTAATCATTTTCCGGGGGTCAATCAGGCCGGCGGCAACCATCTTGATAACATTTCGCCAGACCCCGGAATGACCATGTGAACCAACGATAACATTATACTTGCCAATCAAGGTTTCGGTAGATACTGTCACATATTCCTCACCGTGTCCCATCAAAACAAGTTTACTGCCGGCTTCACCAGCTTTGAAAAGGGAGTCTATATCGGAGCAGACCCTGGCTGCCACACCGGCCGCTTCAAAATAGATCTTTGCTCCCACACCTCGTGTCAGCCTTAGAACCGTTTCTTCAAGGCTTTCCTGCCCCGGGTCAAAGGTGTAATCCGCTCCCATGGCCTTGCCAAGCTCTCTTCTTTGAGAGGAAGGTTCAAAAAGAATTACTGTGGCTGCCCCAATGGTTTTGAGCAAGGCTACACCGGAGAGTCCGATAGCTCCACCACCAATTACCACAGCACTATCACCGGGGTCCAGGCCACCAGCAACGTCAACCAGAGCTTTGTACACCCCGGCCAGAGGCTCAATAAGAGCACCGGCTAAGAATAGCTCTTCTCCCGGATACTTTTCTTTAAGGTCATCGAGGCTGTAGATATGGCGAAGGTCAGCTACCACGTATTCAGCCATTACTCCATCTACACTGAAGCCTCGCTCTTCAGTAAGCCAGCATTCGTCAAACTCGCCTTCCTTGCACTTTTCACAAAGCCCACAGTTGACAACACACTGGGCGGCTACAGGAGTTCCAATGCTGAAAATCTCCTTACCTGTTCTTGCTTGAAGTTCCGCTACTTTCTCCCCCATAGCCACGATTTCACCAGAGAATTCGTGCCCAATAGTAACCCCATTACTCATAAGGTAGCCGTAGCGAGTATACCTTGCTTCGTCGGAGTCGACCATTAAGACATCACTGCCACAGATGCCACAGGCTTTGACCTTTATCAACACCTTGGTTGCTCCAATCTTGGGCAAAGACTCCTGCACTATCTGCACTCTGGGATTACGCCAGACTTTGCTTCCTTCCTGAGCCCTCTTGCCTTCGATATCCCTTATTCCCAACTGTGCATCCTCTCTCGGGTGCCAATCCAGAAATAGCCTTACTGCCTTCATCGTCTCTGCCATCTTCCTATCTCCCTAGCCTATCAAATCCAAATCAAAAAACAGAGGTCAATCCCACGAGCCTGATTCTACCGTAGTACTGGCCAGAATACTTTCCTTTTGTTCTCTAATAATCCGTTCCACTTTACCCTTTGATACCCCTTCGACGCAACCGGCGGCAGTTGTTGCTGAGGCCCCAACTACCTGTCCCATCA
>SDBU01008654.1_pt1 | contig 11528 bp, 11 predicted proteins | sample 2277071 | NCBI WGS metagenome assembly SDBU01 (sample SAMN10397929, study PRJNA504765) | marine sediment metagenome | isolation source: marine sediment core GS08_GC12, 126 cmbsf | place: Arctic Ocean: Gakkel Ridge, Loki's castle | collected 2008 | reverse complement strand
CTTCGAGAATCTCCACCAGCGCCGGGAAAAGCGCAAAGAGCAGGACTTCCCTGGCAAACAATGGGACGAAGTGGTTGTCGTGAGAACCGGCAAACATCCGCTGATGTTAGTCAATGCTCTGGCAGGACCGGCCCTGGTTTTCCTGGCTAGCGTGAGCCTGCTGGCTCTGCTGCTCATCACCGGGACCATCACCTCCACCTGTGTCGGGGTGATCATAGCAATTCCCGTCATTGTGGCGGTAGCGTGGGGACTGCACAGCTACGTGGACTGGAGAGACGACGAGTACATTGTCACCAGCAAACGAGTGATTCACATCGAACGTTTCGTGTTCTACGGCGCTGAGTGGCACGAGGCGCCGCTCATCCGCATCCAAGACATCACCCTGGAAGCACGCAACTGGTGGCAGCGCACATATGATTATCACGACTTGACCATAAAGACAGCCGGAGCTGGCAACATCGTGTTTTCTGGAGTGCGCAACGCGCCCCAGGCCCAAGAGCATATCTTTGAGGAACGGGGCAAAGCCCTTGAGCGTCTTGAAGCACCGGGCACAACCAGCATTCGTATGGCGTTGGCCCAGAGAATGGGGCTGGATGTGCCTGAAGCGGAGCTGCCACCCGACACGCCCATCTCCGATACCCCCGTGTTTGCCCCCAAAGCAGGTCGGAGACTGCCCGGGCCGGTCAACTACTTCTATCCGCGTGTGGTCGTGGTCGACGGCGATAGGATCACCTGGCGCAAGCACTGGATCGTTCTGTTGCGCAAGACCTGGTTGCCCTTGCTGCTGACCTTCGTGTTCTCTATGGCGACACTGCTGTTGTTGCTGCACCTCCCCCCGTTCAGGTCTTTGCTAGAGGCATTGGGCCACAATTGGTGGATCCTGGCAGCGGCATCAGCGGCGGGTACCCTTATCTGCTACGGATGGTACACTTTCCGCTACGACGATTGGCACAGAGATGTCTATATCGTCACCAGAAATCGCATCATTGACGTGGAAAGCAGTGCCTTCCGCCTCCGGGGAGAGACCAGCCGTGAAGGCACCTTCGACGTTGTCCAGAACATCACCTACTCGATTCCCGGCATCTTGCACAAGCTGCTGAACATGGGACATGTCATAATCGAAACCGCCGGCACTGAGAGGACCTTCACGTTCATGTCCGTTTTCAACCCCATTGGCGTCCAGCAGGAGATATTCAACCGCTGGGTCGCCTATCAGGAAGGCCACCGTCGTCGTCAGCGCGAAAGCGAAGCCAAGAGAATGGCTGAATGGATTGGTGAGTATGACAGCATGCGGAAGTGACCACAGCCAGTGTGAAGGAGCGTACCTGTGCCCGTAATCGCCGTCGTGGGCGCCCAGTGGGGAGATGAAGGCAAAGGTCGAGTGGTGGACTATCTGGCCGCCACCGGTAGTCAATTGGACAGACCAGTCGACGTCGTGATCCGCTTTCAAGGAGGCGACAACGCTGGACACACGGTCGTGAACCCCTTGGGGGAGTTCAAGCTGCATCTTGTGCCATCCGGCATCTTCAGCCCAACCACTCACTGTGTGATTGGCACTGGCTGCGTGGTCAATCCAGAAACGCTGATCGCTGAGATGGACGCCTTGCACGCAGCCGGCCTGGCGTTGAGCAACCTGTTCGTCTCATCCAGAGCACATATCACGTTTCCCCACCATTGCCAGATGGATGGCCTGGAGGAATCTGCCAGAGGGGCCAAAGCCATTGGCACCACCGGGCGGGGGATTGGCCCTACCTATGCCGACAAGGCGGCCCGCTGGGGATTGCGCGTGGGAGATTTGCTCAGCCCTGACCGACTGCGCCAGCGGCTGGCTGCGGCGTTGCCACGCACCAACCGGGCCGTTGACGTCCTGGGCGGACTCCCCACCGAACTGGACGCATTGACTGACCAGTGTCTGGACTGGGCCAGACGCCTGCATCCCTACATCACCGATACCATGCCGCTGGTAAGAGACGCCCTTGAGCGCGACCGGACCATTCTGTTGGAGGGACAGCTGGGGGTTATGCGTGACCTGGACTGGGGTGCTTACCCCTACGTCACCTCCTCGAATCCGATAGCCTCCTACGGGCCGGTAGGCGCCGGCCTGCCGCTGCAAGCAGTCACCCAGGTCATTGGGGTGGTTAAAGCCTATGTCACGGCCGTGGGAGCCGGCCCGCTGCCCACCGAACTGAACGACCAGATGGGCGATGACCTGCGACGGGTAGGAAACGAATACGGGGCAACCACGGGGCGTCCCCGCCGATGCGGATGGCTGGACGCGGTCGCGCTTGACTACGCCAGATGGCTCAACGGCTTCACCAGCATCGTCGTCACCAAACTGGACGTGCTGGATGGAATGCCCGAGATCAGGATCTGCACCGGCTACCGCCTTCCCTCTGGCCAGATCGTGACCCGTATGCCAGACCCGGCCACGCTTGAATCTGTGGAGCCAGAATATGAGTCGTGGCCTGGCTGGCTATGCGCCACCAACCAGGCCCGGCGATGGGAAGACCTGCCCGGAGAAGCCCAGCAGTACTTGGGTCGCATCGAGGAGTTGACCGACGCTCCTATCGGTTGGGTGTCCGTGGGACCGGCGCGAGAGGCGATGGTCGCGGTGAAGCGCTGACTCGACGACCACCCACCTCGCGGCTGAGAGCCGGGCACCCGCCCCAGTCTGACCACAGCCGCTGACGCGTCATTCCGAGACTGAGATGCCAGATAATCCGAGCTGATTGCGACTGTCTCAAGCATCCCCTTCTCTCCAGAGGCTTGTACCTGCCTCACGCTGGCGGCTTGCAGCAACTAGATCAATGAAAGGTTGGGTTTGGCACCATATGGCAGAAGAACACGTGCCACGCGTGGTATTGATTGTGCTCGATAGCGTTGGCTGCGGGGACGCCCCTGACGCAGCCCAGTATGGCGACGAGGGTTCCAACACGCTGGGCAACATAGCCCATGCGGTGGGGGGACTGCGACTGCCACACCTGGGCAGTCTGGGGCTTGGCTACCTTACTTCCATAGACGGAGTGCCACCAGCGGAGGAACCGCTGGGAGCGTACGGCCGCCTGACAGAGATGTCTGCCGGCAAGGACACCACCACCGGCCACTGGGAACTGGCCGGCGTGCCCGTATACGAACCGTTCCCCACCTACCTCAATGGATTCCCCCCTCAACTGATAGCCGAGTTTGAGCGCCGCATCGGACGGGAAACGCTGGGCAACTACGCCGCCTCAGGCACTGTCATTGTCCAGGAATTGGGCGAGGAGCACGTGCGTACCGGCAAGCCGATTGTCTACACCAGCGCCGACAGTGTCTTTCAGATAGCTGCCCACGAGGAGGTCATCCCGGTTGACCAGCTGTACCATATGTCTCAGGTGGCCCGTGACATGCTCACCGGCGAGCACGGGGTGGGGCGCGTGATCGCCCGCCCCTTCATCGGCAAGCCCGGCAACTTCACCCGCACCGAACGCCGCAAGGACTTCTCGCTGACACCTGAGGGGGACACGATTCTTGACGTGGTCAAGGCAGCCGGCCAGCCAGTCATGGGTGTTGGCAAGATCGAGGATATTCTTGCCAACCGTGGTCTTACGCATAGCAACCATACCACAAACAACATGGACGGGGTGGAGGCCATTCTACAGTTCATGGATGTATCAAGCGGGGGGTTGATCTTTGCCAATCTGATAGACTTCGACATGCTTTACGGGCACCGCAACAACCCACGTGGCTACGCCGAGTCGCTGGAGGGATTTGACAGCCGGTTGCCCAACATCCAGGACGCACTGCACCCAGGGGACGTACTCATGCTGACTGCTGACCACGGCAACGATCCCACCACGCCAAGCACCGACCACTCCCGTGAACGGGTACCCATCCTGGTCAGCGGGCAGCGGGTTCAGCCGGGAATAGACGTGGGAACCCGTGATACCTTCGCTGATGTGGCCGCCACCATCGCTGACTTGTTAGTGGTAGACTGGCGGGGGGCCGGTCACAGTTTTGCTCCGATGATTGTCGGCTAGATTTCTAGGGCAGATATCGCGAACTCCGCCTGTGGGGCAACATTGTGAGCCGTCCGTCCACTAAGATGACACCCACCTGCCGTCCTTCGATGGATTCAGTCAGGCTTTTCCGGTCCAACCAGCTTCCGATAGAAGCAGCTGGATGCGCCGGTATGACAGGCTGGCCCGGCCGGCACTACTCGCACCAGCAGAGCGTCACCATCGCAGTCGTATCTTATCTCAACCACTCGCTGCACGTTGCCGCTGGTCGCCCCCTTGTGCCACAATTCCTTCCGACTGCGACTCCAGAACCAGGTCTCACCGGTCTCCAGCGTCAGGCGCAACGACTCAGCACTCATGTAGGCTAGCATCAGTACCTCACCCGAGTCGGCCTCCTGAACCACGGCCGGAATCAGCCCGCGCCCGTCGAATTGCAGCGGTGTCTCAGCCACTGGCAGATTCATCTCCTCACCCACACGCCTCGCCCCGCAAGATACGTCTTGACCTGGGCGATAGACATCTCACGAAAGTGAAAAAGGCTGGCAACCAGCGCCGCATCGGCGCAGCCCGTCGTGAGCACATCGTAGAAGTGCTCCAGTGCACCGGCTCCACCGCTGGCAATGACTGGAATGCTGACGGCATCTGCCACCGTCTTCGTGAGCTCAACATCGTACCCGGCCTTTGTGCCATCACAATCCATGCTTGTGAGCAGAATCTCACCCGCGCCCCGCCGCTCGCACTCAACTGCCCACTCGATGGCGTCCAGGCCAGTGCGCCGTCTGCCGCCGTGGGTGGTTGTCTCCCACGTTAGCTGCGACCCGCCCACACGCCGCCGGGCGTCGATAGCCACGACCACCGCGCTACTGCCAAAAGCACGCGCCCCTTGTGTGATCAGATCCGGGTCGCGCACCGCCGCCGTGTTGATGCTGACCTTGTCAGCCCCGGTGGCGATGATTGCCCGCATGTCATCCACACTCCCGATACCCCCGCCAACGGTGAAGGGGATCAACACGGTCTCGGCCACCCGCCTGGCCATCTCCAGCGTCAAGCCACGCTGCTCGTGGCTGGCGGTGATGTCCAGGAACACCAGCTCATCGGCGACCTCTTCACCATAGGTCTGCGCTTGCTCCACCGGGTCGCCAGCGTCACGTAGGTGCACGAATTGCACCCCTTTCACCACACGTCCGTCTTTCACGTCCAGGCATGGGATAATCCGTTTAGTCAGCACGTGCAGCCCTTTCCGATCCGTGGCGACCCGGCCACCGCCAGGGCATGACGCAGATCAATCTGCCCTGCATACAAGGCCTTGCCAATAATGACTCCCTCTACTCCGGCATTCTCCACGGCTTTCGCCCGGCGCACGTCCTCCAGAGAAGCAACGCCACCCGAGGCGATGACGGCCAGTCCGCTGTCTGCAGCCAGCTGCGCGCAAGCACCCGCATTGATGCCCCTCAGCGTACCGTCCCGGCTGATGTCCGTATGAATGACTCGCCTGATCCCCAGTTCCTTCATTTGCAGAGCCAGCGCAATGGCCGTCACACTGGACAGTTGTTGCCAGCCATGAGTGGCGACCCGACCGTCGCGCACATCAATCGCCAACGCGATCCGCTCACGGCCGTAGCGCGCCACTGCTTCCTGCACCATGTCGGGGCTCTTCAGGGCGGCGGTACCCACGATCACACGGCTCACACCCATGGCCAGCGACGACTCGATATCGGCCAGCACGCGCAGTCCCCCACCCAGCTGAACCGGTATCTCGACGACCTTCAGGATGTCCCGCAGGGCCTCTATGTTCCCCGTCGCTTCGGATTCGTCGCCGAAAGCACCATCCAGGTTCACGACGTGCAGCCATTCGGCCCCCATTCCCGCCCACAGCCGGGCCGTGGCAGCTGGGTCCTCACTGACGACCGTTTCTGCATCCAGACTCCCCTGCACCAACCGAACGCAGCGGCCACGATGCAGGTCAATGGCCGGGTAGACGATCACAAACGTTCTCCACGAAATTCCGAAGCATGGTCAGTCCGATCTCTTGACTCTTCTCCGGATGGAACTGGATGGCCCACACGTTCTCACGAGCAACAACCGAGGGAAAGTGAGTCCCGTACTCGGTCGTGGCCACGATGATCGACTCATCATCGGTCACCGCGTGGTACGAATTGGCGAAATAGACAAACGCGCCTTCAGGGACATCGGTCAGCAGCGGGTGGGCACGCTGCTGCTCAATCTGATTCCAGCCCATATGCGGCACCGTCAAGGAAGCGGAGAACCGTTTCACCTCTCCGGGCAGTATACCCAATCCCCGATGGGTACCCATCTCCTCACCGGCTTCAAAAAGCAATTGCAGCCCCACGCAGATGCCCAGGAAGGGCACTCCACGCTCTATGACTGCCAGGATGGCGCTGTCGAGGCCCCGCGCACGCAACCCGGCCATCCCATCTCCAAAGGAAGCGACGCCGGGCAACACCACGGCGTGTGCGTCAGCCACTACAACCGGGTCATCGGTCAGTACCGGGCTCACCCCGACGTGCTCGAAACCCTTCTGCACGCTGCGCAGATTGCCGATGCCGGCGTCAACTATGGCGATTCTCAAGCGTTCGGTCATGGGCCGTCATCCAAGATATCTGCCAGTCTACTACACTTCAATGCTGTGTTTGGTGCTGGGCACTTCGCCGCCCAGGGTTGGATCGAGCCGGGTGGCGTGATGCAAGGCGCGAGCCAGGGCTTTGAAGAGCGCTTCCGCTCGGTGGTGGTCGTCACTCCCGGCCAAGAGCTGAGCGTGCAGGTTCATTCGAGCCTCAGCCGCCAGTGACTGGAAGAAGTGGGGAACCAGGCTGGTGCTCATGACGCCGACTCGTTGGGTATCAAAACTGCCTTCAAAGACACACACGCCCCGACCGCCGATGTCCACCGCTACCAGCGCCAGTGCCTCATCCATAGGGACCACAGCATGGCCCATCCTGGTGATACCAGCCCGGTCACCCAAGGCGTCGCTCAGAGCCCTCCCCAGCACGATGGCCACGTCCTCTACGGTATGATGCTCGTCCACATCCAGATCACCCCGGGCACGCACCTCGATGTCGAAGCGAGCGTGGCGGGCCAGGGCCGTCAGCATATGGTCCAGAAAGCCAATACCAGTGCTGACCTGGGCCTGCCCCCGCCCGTCCAGGTCCAGTACGATTTCAACCTGGGTTTCGCTCGTTTCTCGGTGAATCGTTGCCTTTCGTCCCATCAGTCCCCCTCACAGTTCTCTCAGATCAGCTATCAGCCGGTCCATCTCCTCCGGCCGGCCGATGCTGAAGCGAACATGATCGGTCAGGCCGGGCGTGTCGTAGTAACGAATCAGGATTCCACGGCTGGCCAGCGCATCCCGCAACGTGCGAGCGTGACCCTCCACCACCCGACCCAGCACGAAGTTGGCACGGCTGGGGTAGGGTCGCAGGTATGGTATCTCCTCCAGGGCGGCGACCAATCGCTCCCGCTCGGCTATGATGCGCCTCACATTGGCCCATAGGTGATCACGATCGCGCAGGGAAACAAGGCCTGCCACCTGACCCGCGACGCTCACGTTATACGGCTGCTTGATCTTCCACAGATTCTCAATGATGCGTGACGGGAAAGCACCATATCCCACCCGCAGGCCGGCCAGACCAGCCCACTTGCTGAACGTTCTCAGCACGACCAGATTCTCATGATCGCGCACCCACCCAATGCGGCTATGCTCCATACCAGCGAATTCCACATATGCTTCGTCCAGCACTACGACCACCGGCAGGCTCAGAAGACGGCGAAGATCATCGGAATCCAGAAGCCCGCCATCTGGATTGTTAGGCGACGTGAGATAGAGCAACTTGGCCCTGGATTCAGCAGTTACTGCCTGCACCACGCCTTCTACATCCAGGCTGAAGTCAGCCTGCCGTCGCACGGACAGCAGTCGCGCCCCGTTCACCGCAGCATCAAAGCTGTACATGCCGAAGGTAGATGGGCAGTTGACAATAACATCCCCCGTGGTCACAAACAGGCGCATCACCAGGTCAATCAACTCGTCAGCACCGCATCCAGCCAGCAGAAGGTCCATTGGCATACGGGTGAAATCTGCCAGGGCGGCCCGAAGGTCACGAGATTCAGGATCGGGGTATATGTGCGGGTAAGCCATGGTGGACAGCGCTTCCCTCACCCCAGGAGATGGGCCATACGGGTTTTCGTTGGCATCGAGCTTGACGATATCCTCAGGCGGCCGGCCCAACTGGGCGCTCAATACCTCAAACGGGAGTATGGGGGTATACGGGTCCAGGGTCGCCACATCCGGGCGCATCAGCGACGCAACGTCAATGGTCATGATGTCTGCTCAGACACGCCTTTCCACTGCAGCAGCGTGAGCGGTCAGGCCCTCCGCCTGTGCCAGCAAGCGCGCTGCCGGGCCGATTCCTCGGGCCTCTTCCTCACTCAAGCCAAACAGGCTGATGACTTTGGTGAAATCCCGAACGTTGAGGGGAGAGGCAAAGCGTGCGGTGCCCATCGTCGGCATCACGTGGCTGGGACCAGCCACGTAATCTCCCAATGCCTCGTACGACGCTCCGCCCAGAAAAATCCCACCCGCATTTCGGACCTTGCCCACCAGCGACCAGGGATCAGCCACGTGCAGGCACAGATGCTCCGGCGCATACAGGTTGGCCAACTCCATGGATTCGTCCAGATTGACACATACGACAATGCCCCCCTGGCCTCGCAGGCTGGCTACGATCACTTCGTTGCGCTCCAGACTCTCCATCTGATGTGCCACTTCCGCCTGTACCGCCTCCGCCAGTGCCCGGCTGGGCGTTAGCAGGATGGCGCTGGCCAGAACATCATGCTCTGCCTGAGCCAGCAGATCAGCAGCGACCAGCGCCGGGGCAGCCTCACCATCAGCTATCACCAATGTCTCGGTGGGACCTGGCAGTCCATCGATATCCACCAGGCCGAAGACCTGCCGCTTGGCCAGAACCACAAAGATGTTGCCAGGCCCAACAATCTTGTCCACACGCGGGATGCTGTCCGTACCATACGCCAGGGCAGCGACAGCCTGCGCCCCGCCGATCCCATATAGGGTGGAGACGCCACAGGCATGCGCTGCTGCCAGGATAATGGGCGCTGGCTGCCCATCTCTGCTCGGAGGGGTGGCCACAACGATTTCGGACACGCCCGCCACCTGCGCCGGCACCACACACATGATCAGCGTGCTGGGATATGGAGCTGTCCCCCCGGGCGTGTACACCCCCACCCGCTGTAGCGGCCGCACAATCTGGCCCAACGCCCCTCCGTCAGGGGACCATTCCACCCAGCTCTGATTGGGTTGCTTCTGGTGAAACATACGCACCCGGTCAATGGACACCTGCAGCGCCTGGCGCAGATCAGCGGGCAACGCCTCATAGGCAGCCGCCAAACGATCTCCCGTGACGCGAAAGTCATCAAGTGACGTCCCGTCAATTCGTTGAGTCCACTCACGCGCCGCCGCGTCGCCCCGGACTCGCACATCATCCAGCACCTGCGCCACTGCCTGGTCAGGGGTGAGCGGCCGACCAAAGACACGCTGGATGTTTGCAGCTAGCGTGGGCGTCACTTCGACGTCGCCTACTGGCTGGCGCTTCAACAGCGTGTTTCTGGCTTGACTTGGATCGTAGAGTCGAATCAGAGACATTTCAGGCATCGACCCCCTCACAGCCGATGGAATTGGATACACTCCACGCGGGGCTGACCATAGATTGACCCATTCAAGCCTTCAGGCCGGGACACGGAGTGCCATTCGGATGGTGCACTTGCGCGTTGCGCACACCTGCTATCCGCCGGGACGGTCAGGCCGCTACCGCACCCGGAAGAACAGAAACATCATGAGGACGGTCAGGCTCGCCAAGCTGCTGCCCAGGCAGGGTAGCAGCCCTCCACCAGCCGGAGTGGACTCCGAGTCTTCAAAGGCAGCGGGCGTTGCCGCCGGCGCTGGCGTCGAGGTGGCAGTCCCGGCCAACCCCTCAACCACAGGTGCCTCACCACCGACAGCGGGTACTTCCAGCGTGGGAGCGCCAATGCTCTGCCGCCAGGCATTGTCCAAGTCCCAGGTATCCACACCCAACACCTCCAGAAGCGCGTCGTCGTACGTTGTTCCCTCAGAGAAGATCTCCAGCAAATGAGCCATCGTCTCGCTGCCGTACTCCGTGATGATGAACTCGACCACCAGGCCGCTCTGTGCGTACGCCTGGAGAGCCAGGTCTGAGTCGGCCGGGAAACTGCTGGACAGAGTCTGCAGAGTCATCAGACGATCTTGCCCGGCCCGCGTGGCCACCAGCTCTCGATAGCCGCGCCAGTCAACATCGATCTCTCCGGACATATAGACCGCCAACCCCTCATCCAGCCAGTGAGGGAGATCACCGTAAGGGTTATCAGTAGCACGGTGTATCACAATATGCGTCAGTTCGTGCGGCGTGGCGACCAGCCCGAAGTCGATATCGCTGGGTGATACTCCCAGCACTACGACCCCGTACTCAGTGAACGCCTGCCCCCCTGTCCAGTCCTGAGCCCCGACAGCAATGGAATCCAGCAGGTCGCGGTGACTTCCATAGATGAAGACCCTCACCTGCTTTTCGACGTAGACGCCGGCCTCGTTTTCTATCTGGTCCAACGTTCTGTTGGCCTGCTCAAACAAGACCTCACCAAAAGACTGATCCCCCTTGTACCAATACAGAGCCAGCCGCTCGTTTTCCAGGGTCTCCCAGTCGCGCCGATTGTCCATGTATTGCAAGGACTGGGGGTCCGTTTTCAGCGTGCCCCCAGCCTGGTCTGTGATCTTCCACCAGTATGTCAACTCGGCGCCCGGCGGGAGATAGTCACGTCTCTGGTCAATGGTAAAGGTGGCCTCAATATCGGTGCCGGGCTCGAAATCCGCGTCGCCTCGCGCCGTCGCTGGCAGCCCTGCCACCCGATAGAGCAGGCGCGCCTCAGCTATGGGATGATCACCCTGCACCCTGATGCTGAAAGTGATATGATCGCGAAACGAGCTTTCGACCCATTGATCAGTGACCCGAATCGGATCCTCGGCACCCACAACGGATGGCAATGCCAGGCTCAGAAGCAGCAAACTAGTCCAGATCCATCGCCTCATCTTCGTCTCTCTTCACCGTAGCGCGTCCGCGCAGATAGCACTCGAGGCGCCAGGACAAGTGCCCCAAGCCAACAGCTGTCCTATACCAAAGCCCCCGGCTCTGGCAGATCTCCAACCGGGGTCGAGACCCACTTGTCTCCCTCCTCGATCAACATCACCGGGATGTCCTCGCGGATGGGGTATTTGCGACCGCAGTCAGGCTCCTGGCAAATCAGCCACTCACCATCGCGGACGAGTTCAAGTCTACCGGGATCATCGCCCGGTTTGCGGGTGTCCCCGCTTACGCAATATGGACAGCGAAGGATCTCAAGCAGATCCTGGCTTGCAGTCATTGTTGCACCTCCACAGGCATCCAGCAAGGTTGGATCAAGTATACCACGGATGACCCAGAATCTCAATTCGTG
>SDBU01008653.1_pt1 | contig 11529 bp, 15 predicted proteins | sample 2277071 | NCBI WGS metagenome assembly SDBU01 (sample SAMN10397929, study PRJNA504765) | marine sediment metagenome | isolation source: marine sediment core GS08_GC12, 126 cmbsf | place: Arctic Ocean: Gakkel Ridge, Loki's castle | collected 2008 | reverse complement strand
GTCTGAGTATTCTTTTGATCGGATTGAGGAGTGTTGTTTGCATGGTTTCCATAAATCGGATAATGGTTCAATTTCTGGCTGGGCTGTTAAGGCGTTGGAGGGTCGGTGGATTTTGGGAGATTTGCCTGTTGTTGAAGATGATGAGGTTGGTGAAAGTTATGTGACCGGTAAGTATGCAGATTTTATCGAGCATTAGTTGAATATATGATTCAGGAGTTGTAATAATGACTGTAATATCGATGAAGTGGAGAGTACCTAAGATTATGTATTATATGACGAGTGACTAGGCAATGCGGGCTTTTATTGTGGTTGCGTTTACTTTGACGGCGCTGTTTCTTGTGATTCGTGGCGATGAGGTGCCGGATTTCGTGATCGGTGTTCTTGGTTTGTTTGGTGGCTGGTTGTTTACTAAAGCGCAGCGCGTTGTGAACGGTGATTGAGCTTATTCAGTCCCGCCAAGAGATTTTTTTACGTTGGGATGCGTGGAAGATACTTTCGGTGTATGCTCGAGCGCGTGTGCATGAAAGAGCACGCACAGAGCATAACCCAAAAAGATGTATCTGTCAAGTTTCCTGAAGTGAATAAGAAGAAATCTCAGGCGGGTGGCAGTGTAGCCCTCTCCTGGCTATGTTCTGTGGCTCTGCCATAACAACAACGACGGGCCGAATCGCGGCGCGGAGGGCGTTAGCCCGTAGCGCATGAAATCGCGCAGCGATTTGTAGTGCGAAGCAGTACCCGTGTTGGTTCGCCCGCTTTTGGCGAACAAACTGCTTTTTATTTATGGGCGATTGCTTGAAGAGATCGCCCTAGTGCGAGACCGCCGCCCGCCGCCGCTCTGCTCTACCCGGTTATTTACTTTGCGCGCACTTTCTCTTTTAATGCCGGGTAGAAAGCAGAGCAGGGCGGCAAGGCGTGGCTCGCATAAATTTTCATGGGGGTGGGCTTATATTTATCTCTGTGTGTTCTGTGAATTAGTTGTTTATTTTGAGAATTGTGTTTTTTTGCGTTTACTTTTTTGATTTTAAGGCAAGAAGAGTAAGACCCAGACTTTTTTGGCGAAATTGATCATTAGAGAGCCCACAGAGCCGCCCCGCGGCGGTGCGCGGGCGGGGTGCAGGGGCAGCGCCCCGCAGTCTTTGTGACGCGCTCTTTCGGCGGGAAGCGAGCGTAGCGAAGCTCCCCCGCCGCCGCCGCTTGCGGCGGATTTTTTCACTAATGAACGTATGTTCTAAGCAGACGCAAAAAAAATCACCCCCCCGCCACAAACACGACGACGGAGAAGCGACACACACCACCAGCGACAACAACCGACCCAGGAACCAACGAGCAAACCCACACACCACGCAACAAGCCGACCAACCAAGCAACCAACGGCCCCGACGACGAAAAGCCACCGGCACGACCACCAGGGCAAGGCACGGACACGGCCAAGACAACCGAGAACGGACAGAACACGGCGGACGGCACAACGACAACGGAACCAAAACCGCCACGCAACAGACGACGAACGAAGAACAACGGCGAAGACACGGCCCCAGCAGACACACAGAAACCAAGCGGACGAACGACGGGCCCGGACGACGGAACAACGAACACGAGAACAGAAGAACCCAACAACACGACAAGCAACGACGAAACCAGAGCAGCCGGGAAACCCGACAAGCCACGAAGCCAAGCAGAAAACACAGCCACGACCAAAAACGAACCGAGCAGCAACGACAGCACACGCAGAGCAAACACGAAACCGAAGAACACAACCGGAAACCCACCACCAGCGAACCACACACGAGCAAACAACAACGAAAACGCAAACACAAACAACACGAGACACCACCCAAGAAAACAACGGACAAAAGAACCCCCCCCAACACCACAAGCATAGCACACCAAGATGAGAAAAAGAGGAGCAGAACAGAAGCAGAAGATGAGAAAAAACGACAACAAAAAAAATATTCGCCAATTTCTTTTTCATTTCTTTTTCATTTCCTTTTATTCTGCGACACTCTGCACAGATCACGAGTTTGTCCGAACTTATTTCTTTTTTATTTCTTTTCATTCTCTCACGCACGCTCGTGTCCCTCACGCACGCACGCACACACACGCTCGTGTCGCTCACACGCACACACACGCTCGTGTCGCTCACGCACGCACACCCTTGTGTCTCCCGCACGCACACACACGCTCGTGTCGCTCACACGCACACACACCCTTGTGTCTCACACGCACACACACGCTCGTGTCGCTCACACGCACACACACGCTCGTGTCGCTCACACGCACACACACCCTTGTGTCTCACACGCACACACACGCTCGTGTCCCTCACGCACGCACACGCTCGTGTCCCTCACGCACGCACGCACACACACCCTTGTGTCTCACACGCACACACACGCTCGTGTCCCTCTCTCTGATTGTGATCGTTGTGTTGTTGTGTCTGTCGCTCTCCTGGTCGTCGTCGTTGTCATTCTCTCAGAATCTTAAAAAGTTTTTGGTCGCCGTCCGGGCGCTATAGGCGAAAAATATATGCGGAAAATTTGGTTGTGGGTTTGTTGTGGCGGTCGCGTACCAGGCGGAGAGTTCGCAATTCTATATTAACTGTTGCGGTTGGTTTTTGAGGGTTGCCCCTCATGACTACACGAATCGGGTTTCTGTGGCGTTTTAAGCGATGCAAAGTGTGTTTGTGGTCAGAATGACGTTAAAATGCTTAAATCGTGGATTTAGGCATTTGTGTATTGATAGAAGTGCTATTGTGGATTGTGTTAGATGTCAAAAAGTGGTTTTAGTGGCCGTGTACCCAGAACTGGCCGTGTAGATCGACGTTGGCTGTTCCTGCTCCTGCGTACATTATGGCCAGGCCGCCTGATGTTTTCCATTGCAGTTTGAAGATGTGGACGGCTGCGGATAATGATTCTACTAATATGCTGAATGAGGCGTTGATGACGTTGTTGGCTGGTGTGACTTTGAAGCCGATAAGTCCATCGTCTCCGCCTAAAAGTGTGCCGTCCATTTCTATGTCGAAATATACGAATGTGTTTAGGGTTGTATTTGTTATTGATGCGCGCAGAGTTGCTAAGACGTGATCGCCTCCTGTTTCGATTGTCAAATTTGTATTGGGGTTTACGTCCTGGAAGTTCGATTGATTTGTTTGAAAATTTGCCACTTCGTTGAAGGTGTATGCTGCGTTTGGTCTGTTGAATACGAAATTGAAGTTATCACGAATCTGTTCGTTCATGATGTTTTCTTCAAGTGCTTCGCCGTCTACCCAGGTGTGTGGTGTTGTCCAGGACATTATTATATTTCCCTTACCCAAAATATCGGATGTAAGTCTTTAGCGCCTGTTCCTGCTCCGGCCCATAGTGTTGCTGTGCCTGCCGATACTTTCCAATATATTCTAAAGGTGTGTGTTCCGGCTGCCAAGCCTGTCAATAGCCAATTTATTACTATTGGGTAGTTGGCCTGGGCCGCGGTGGCCTGCACGAGCATCATGCCGTCATTGCCGGCAATTGCTACGAAACCGCCGCCATCGGTGTCCTTAAAAATTTCGAAAGCGACAGATTCTCCGCTTGTTGCTTGTCTGACTGTGCCGGTGAAGGCTATTACGACGTCGCCGCCGGTGGTTGTGATTGCTAGACTCAGGTTTGTGGCATCTATTACGACAAATGATGTTGTTGTGGTGGCGTAGTCGCTGCCTTCGTTGACGATATATGAATTGCTGGGGGGGTCTTTGAGCGCAACGATATTGTCGCGCTGGTATTGATTTAACTCAGCGGCGGTCAGTGGGTCGCCTGTTGCGTAGGTTTTCGGCGTGGTGAAGCTCATTATAGCTTACTTTCTAGTTCATCCTGGAGCCAATTGATGCGGGCGATTATGTTGATTGTTGATGTGTCTGGTGATAGGAGTCTGTTTGTGTATAAAGCTCGTGCTAATTCTATCCTTTCGTCTTGCTCTGTTTTGTACAGTTGATCTGGTGATTGGTCGGTGTGATCGTGGTTTTCGACGGTCTGGGCGGCGATCAGCATGTCCTCGCTGTTGGCCTCGTCTGTCAGGTGGACTGTGATCTGCGTGCCGTGGGTGCTGATTCCGCTTGTTCTGTCGCCCAATGCGTCAATGATTTGTTCGTTTAGTAGGTTTTGATTGAAGCGTTCTTTGTTGATATGTATACCTGGCATTGGATTATCCTAATTTGCTTCGTGGGCCGCTGCTGTCAAGTGTAAATGGTAGTATACCATAGATATTCCAGGTGTAGCCAAGTGTCAGGCGGCAATGGTGTAGTTTTTGGGCATCTACCTGGTGGTGTTCGGCGAAGATGTTCATGTTGTTGCTTGTTATAAAAATTTCATCCAAAATCGATGCGGCTAAAAAATCGTCGTCCAGTGAGGCGTCAAACTCTGCTGAGTTGTAAATATCGTCTGACAGGGTGCGTCTGTTTAGTTCAAAGTTGGCGGCATTTTGGGCCAGTTCTGCTGTGGCCAGGAGTGGTGCAGCGGAACTGATGTAGCGATAGCCGTCCTTGACTGCTGCCGGAAAATCGACTACTTCAACGGTCATGGGGTCTGATTTTGATAGTGGTGTTCCGGTGACCTCCAATTTTGTCAGCCAGATGTCGAAGGGTTTAGTGTGGTGAATCTCTAAGGTGATGCTGTTGCCGTCCTCGGCGATGGTGTCAAGATTGATGTTTTCGGTTTGATTGCTGGCGGTGCCTGCTTCGTTGCGATTGGCGGTGTAGTTGGTGTCGGCAAAAAGTGGATTAACGACGGTTGCGCCTGATGGGTTGTCATTGCTGTCACGATAGCGGCATTTGATCTTACGTGATTTGCCTGGTTGGATTTTTAGTGCTTCGTCTATCTGGAATAAGACGCTGTCTGGTGTGCCCACAAAGCGGCCGGTGAATGTAATTTGACTGGCGTTGAATACTGTACTGCCGGTTACAAAAGCGCTGTCGGTTGCTGCCAGATCGGTGATGCTGACGCCTGTTCCTGTGACCAATCCGTCTTTGTCGACAAAGACAAGTGTCCCTATGCGGTTGGTGTAAAAACGGCCGGAGTCGGAGCTGACGATATCCCTGATAATGTCGATGGCCAGGGCGTTGTCCCAGCGGTCGCCTGCATAGGGAAAAGTCTGCACGCCGCTATCGAGGTTGATTCCTATCTTGTCGCTGTCTGCTATTAATTTGCCGACAAAGCCGGTGTCGGGGTCGTCCAGCAGGATTGAATCACCGAAATCTTTTAAGCGAAAGTTGACCTGGTCGATGACCAATTGCAGTATTGCGCCTGCTTTTTGGTCCAGCTGGATGGGGATTGATACGCGCTGTGTGTATAGTGGCTCTTCCAGACCGACGCATTCGAGGGTCATGGTGGTGAAATTTTGCGCTAAAGTGATGGAGCGGCCCCAACCGGTCCACAATGTCGTCTCGGCGTGGCCTGTGGCTGTGCCTGTAATTTTAATTTGATGATTGTAAACATCGTTGGCTACGAGAGCTTGCAGATTGTCCAGTATGATTGTGGCTTTTGATAATGGTGCGACGTGTTGCAATTCGTCGCTGAAACCGAGTTTCCAATCCATAGAGACAACTTTGGCGGTGAACTCCTCGTCAACTGTGCCGTCGTCGTCGCTGTCTATGTAGAGTTGGAAAGTTGTTGACATGGTTTACGTCTTCCGTTTCGTTTGTAGCGTAGTCGTTGGAATTTGCGGCGGTCGCGTTGCGTTGGTGTTTTTGCTTTGCGGCGTTTTTTGACTCTAGTTTTGTAACTCATGTCAATATCTCAATGTCCATTTGTGGCGAAAGATGATACCGGAATAACTGCGTTTGCGTACAAAGACTGTTCCGCGTTGTATGACCAGAATTTGCAAGGGTATGATCAGGTTGTTGTTGAGTGTCATGTCGGCCGTGATGGCTGCCAGGTAGAGGTCTAAAAATTTTGTGATATTGGCGTAGCGTGTTGAGAATAATTCGGCGCTGCTGGGTTCGATGCACAAAATATGATCTATGAATAAAGTAACGTTGGTCTTGTCGGCGGGGATGTTGGCACTTGCCACCTGGTCCACGAATGGCTGTGATTTGTCATCGATGACCAGTGCTGGCAATTTGTCGGCTGCTGGTGGGTGGTCAACTACATCAAAGGAGCTTACCAAGTCGGTAAAGGTCAGTGCTTTGAGTCGGGTGATTGCTGCGGCGTAAGTCATGTTAGCGGCGCCTGATATTTAATGTTCGTAAGACTCTGGGTGGCCATTGGCCTTTATCGATGATACCGCTGCGTGGTGTTATTGTTAATCCTGAGCCGTCGGCCTGGGCGGCCTGCGAGAGGTGCACCAATTCTAAAATCGCTAAGAATATGTCGTCCGGGCAGGCTTCGGAATAGCCCCATTTGCCAGCAACTGCAATGCGTGTTCCGTCGCTGCCGTTCTGCCAGCGGACGTTTGATGTATTGCGGATATGTATCTGGTAAAACGGTGTCGTTGTGCCTGGTTTTTGGATTGTGTCATAATCTGATGCTGCCAGCACGGTGCTGTCGCCGTTGGTTATTGATGTGATGGTGGCCAGGTCTTCGAAGAACGATAACATGGTTCTGTGTTGGGTGACGAAAGGATGTTCAGCGCGGAAATTGCGGGTGGCGGTGGCTGCTACCCAAAGACGGCCGGTGTCCTGCTCAACGGCTGTGATTACACCGTTGAGCATTTGTTGCAGTCTGGTGTCTTGTGTTGCGCCTGCGATTGGTATGTAGGCTTTGGCTTCTGATAAAGTTGGGTAGGTCATTTATTTCCAATCGTATACTTGATCGCCTTCGTTTTTTATGAACATGATTGGTATGCCCCAGAATGTGACGTGCGCTCGCCATTCTTTACAATCTTCTGAATAGAGTCCGACTCGTATTCTGAGTGTGTGGTATATGAATCTTCGGAATAGGTGTTTCATGTTTGCTCCTTTAGGCTAATTAGATTATCCTTCTCCACTCAAATCGAGAACGACTGCTAAATAGATGAATAAATCTTTGTTGGTAGTGACCGCAATAGCCTCGGCACCGATTGCCTGTCCTGCGGTAAAGGGTACGTAAGCGCCTGGTGCGAATTCTAAAACGTCTTTGACAGCGTCAACGGTCATGACAGCGCCGAGGTTAGCACCGTCAACGGTACATTGGACGGTGGTATCTATCGTAGCCTCTGCTGCTGCGACCATGCCGACAATTACACCGGGATAGAGCATTGTAGTGGGTCCAGCGTCAGCAAAGGCTGCACCACACATGCGTAACTCAGTTGTGTTGATGACACCCGCCGCTAATTCACCGAAGGGGCCGACCATCAATAATTGGTTGGGGCCACACAATTGTCTAATACCTAAATCTTGTCCCATGAATCACCTACCCTTTGCCTGACAAATCGTAGATAACCCACAAAAAGATATAGGCGTCTTTTGATGTTGTATCGACAACGACATTGGTGCCGATGGTATCACCGGCTACAAATGGAACAAATTCTGAAGGTTTCAACTCCTGGATATCTTTGGCGGCGTTAACCGTCATGGTGACACCGGTGTCCGGGGTGCCGTTGATCGTAATCTGCACAGTGAAGTTGCTGCCTGCTTCAGAGGAGCCCGACATGCCAACGACAACGCCAGGGTAAAGTGCTGGTATTGGTCCGGCAGCATCGAAAAGAGCGCCGCCGATTCGTAGTTCTCCCACGGCTACGGCGGCCTCAAGCTCACCAAACGGGCCAAGCATGGCCATTTGATTTGGTCCGGTTAATTGTCTTAATGGTAAATCTTGTCCCATGATGTTAATCCTTAAATTAGATGGTTGTGTTGAAACCGAAGGCGACTCCGCCAACTTCCATGCTCTTGATGTCGGCTTCCCAGGATGTTGTGAATTGGAAAGCGCGGGCATGGACTATAAATTCGATGTTAAAGCGCAATGCCTGGAATTCGGCTATTTTGATGGTCGGTTTGTGGACGATGCCCCAGATGCCGACGGTGCCGCCGGTGTTTGGTTCGGTGGTGCTGGTGCCGGCATAGTTGCCGCTGGCGTCGCCTAATTCTAACTGTTCGGTGGCGATTTGGCGGATGCCGTTGACTGTGCCGATTTCGCCATTTAGCAGCGTGGATAGGTCACGCCCTACTTCGTTGATGTTCTGATATTCGGTCAAGGCTGCGAATTTGTCTGATACTTCGGGTCCCAGGAATGTAAGCAAATTTCGTATATCGCGGCCAAAGCGGCGTCTTGCGCCCATGAGAGCCTTGATAACACCCTGGCTGGTGATGGCGATTGTGGCATGTGCTACGTCGTCGGAATTGGTGCGTGCGATTTTGCGCAGTCCGTCCATCAATAATGCTTTGTCGAAAATGGTGTTCTCGGTGCTGTTGCCGTGTGAGATACCGGCCGCTGTCTCGTCGCCGTTTAAGAGTACCCAATCAATCTTGGCTCCCATTTCTTCTTGGAACTCGCGCATCATGGCCTCACGTAATGGTGCGGCGCTGGCGTTGACCAGTTGTTCGGAGACACTTGTTCGTGCGGCTATTGCTCCGAGGGCGTTGAAGGTGACGTTGTCTGTGCCTATTTTGCTGGATGGAATCGGTGATTGGGCCGGTGTCAGTTGCGCTTCGTCCTCTATCTCTTTAGCGCGTCTGGTTGTTGGCCCTGATGTGATGACTGGCCATTCGAAATTTGGGTATGATGGTGCGGTGAAGGTGGTCAGGTTTGACCATACTAAGGCAGCTGCGCGGAAGTGGTGATACATAACCGAGTTGAAAAGTGTGGGTATTATGTCAGCACCGAAATTGGCGAATCCTGTCCTCATTGCTTCGTCTGCTTGTAAATATGGAATGTGTTTGTGGAAAACGTCGTAAGCATCTTGTTGAATCTGACGGTAGGGGATGCTGTACACTCTTTCTTTTTCGCTGGTGATACCTTGTAGGATTGGTTGGTTGTCTTGTAGGTCGTCAAATTCTTTTGCTACACGCATTTTGTCGATTATGGCCCGGAAGAATTCATCTGTTTGGCGGTATGGGTGGTTTGGATCGGCGTGTGCTTTGGCGCGTGCCATGCCGTCATCAAAACACATAGCTGCCAGTGATTGGCCGTCATATTGGCTATCGACGTTGTCATTCCAGTGGGTGGGTGCTGGTGGCTCTGCTGGAGTCTCTGGTGTGTCCAGTGTGCGTGTTGGTGCGTCTTCCAGAGTCTGGACACGGTCTGATATTGTTGATACTTGATCAGAGATGGTCGTGACGTTGGCGCCCATTTTGTCCAGTGTATCGGTTATTTTTTGTGTTGCTTCTGTTGACAGCACTTGCATAACGACTGGCTCGTTTGCTGGAGTCTCTGGTGTTTCTGCTGGTGTGTCTGGTGTGTTTTGATCTGCTGTCATGATGAATGGTCCTCGTATGATTACTGTATCGGGTAATGTGATGCCTGGAAAGAATGCTTGGATGTGTGCTGTGGTTGTGCCTGGTTGGTTGTCCAGGACGCTTTGGTGTCCAAAACTGACCTCTACCAGTACCCATTTGGTTACCAGACCGTCATCATTTATTTGTACTAAGTGGGGCATGCTGCCGCCGGAAAATCCTGTGGGGTGTTGTCGTGTGTGTTGTAGTGCTATTTCGTCGATTGTTGTTCGCCCAAATAAGCCTTCTTTTAATGTTTCAAAAGCTGATTGTATCCATGTGCCGTGATTTGTTAGTATGCCGTTCAATAAATGTAATTGTAATAGTGGTTTGGCCGGGAATACTTGTAGTCCAAACTCGGTGTGTTTGTTGAAACGTATGCCACTTTTGGCGCGTTTGTTGAATGGAAATATTATCCCCTCCATGTGTTTTCCGTCTTGTGTTACTTGTAAGGCTGATTGCATGTAGATCAAAGTTTATTCCTCGGGAAATTTTATGGTTGGGTTGTCGCGCTTGGTAAGCTGGAAGTCGTCTGTTATTTGGTCGGCTTCCTCGGTTGTTGGTATGTGTGGCAAGACTAAGATGTCGTCTGGTGCTGCTGCTGTGTTGAGATATTGTTGCTGTTGGGTTTGTAGCTGGTCTATCTCCTGGCGTTGTTCTTCGATGATGGCGGCCTGTGAAGCAAACATTCTGTCAAAGTCGTCGTTCAGATTTATTACTTCCTGGTCGTGGCTGGCTTGCGCGGCGTTCATTAATTCGTTTAATTCTTTGGCTGCAACTTTCGTTTCGTGTTGCCAATGTTCCTCGATTTTTTCGGTGGCGACTGCCAAATCGGCTTTGTATGCTTTGTAGATGTTGCGCATTTTTTGGGTTGACATGCTGTTTTCCTGTCTGTTTATATGGTTGTATATATATACGTAAGGTTTTCAAGGGAGGCGGCCGTTATATACGGATGGTTACGGCCACCTCACCATACCCACTAAGGGGTTTAAGAAGAATTCTTTTTTATCTCTTTTGTCAATATTGATATTTCAAGTCTTGCAGCGTTTAGTTTGCTGGTTGACTTTGTGTTTTCTGCAAGTGTTTCTTTTTGCTGTTGGTATAAATGGTTTACTAGATCAGTTAACCTTTTGATTTCTAGGTCTTTGTTCATCTGTGTTACCTTCGGTAGGCTTGCTTTGTGATTGTTGGATTGTTTCTTCACCGTCTTGTAACGGTGCCAGGTTCAACTCGCGCATGCGCATCTCGTCTAACGATAGTATCATACTTTGCGAATTATACCTATCTTTCTCGTCTTGCCAGTTGACGGCTTGCTTGCGAACGTCCTCAAATTCTGTCTGCAATTGCTGGTGTCGTGGCCAAAATTGTAGGGCGTCGGTGTTTAATGTTCTGCTGGTGCGCTGGTGCCAAACGTGCAGCGATCTGGCTAATTGTCTTTCTGCTACTTTGGCGTTGGCTTCGGTGCTGGCCTCGGAATATAAACCCAACGGCAAATCCAGATCTTCCATGACGCTCTGGCGGTTGAGGATACGGCCTTTCTGAAAATCGTAATCTTTATGTTTCAGCCCGGCCTCTATCCAAACGGCCTTGCCGACGTCGGCCTTGATGAATGCGACTCTGCGTTTTTCGCCGTGTTGGGCTGTGAATTCTGCTTTCAATCGTTCTAGTTCCTGTTCGCTGGTTTTTTCTGGCACTACAATCATGCCTGACGGCAGGCCTAATTGATCGTCGAAAAATTCATTGTTCCAATTTAGCATATGGTTGTCTGCGATTGCTGTCCAACGCAGCACCTGGAGGGCGGACATACCGTAATAGCGGCTGAATGGATTGGCTCGTTTGAAGTGTGTGATTTGTTCGGGATGGAATTTTGCTATTTGGCCTTGATGCCAATATTCATAGCGGGCGATTGTTTTGTTTCTGCCGGGCACGATACGCATGTTTTCCGGTTCTAATTGTCTGACTGTTGAGGGGACTCCGTTTACCGGGTCATCCCAAAACCAGTAGACGTTGCCAGCTATGACGAAATTAATAAAATGTTTTTCCAGAAATTCGAGGCTGTCCTGGTGTTTGTTTGGTCGTCCGAATTTGCCGATGAGGTCCAGGAGTGGATGTTCATCGATGCGCTCCATGCCGTCCGGTCTGGTGGTGATAAA
>SDBU01008652.1_pt1 | contig 11531 bp, 8 predicted proteins | sample 2277071 | NCBI WGS metagenome assembly SDBU01 (sample SAMN10397929, study PRJNA504765) | marine sediment metagenome | isolation source: marine sediment core GS08_GC12, 126 cmbsf | place: Arctic Ocean: Gakkel Ridge, Loki's castle | collected 2008 | reverse complement strand
CAAGCTAATGCTGTGCTCAAATCCGGGGAATGGCGACGGAGTGATTTCATGGGTACCGAGGTCAGAAACAAGACATTAGGTATCATCGGCTTAGGCAATATAGGTTCAGAGGTAGCCAGACGAGCCCGGGGTCTAGATATGAAAATTATCGCTTATGACCCTTTCATTTCTGTTGACCTTGCCCATAACTTGCAGGCAGAGCTTGTCCCCTTAAAACAGTTACTCAAAGAAGCAGACTTTATTACTCTCCACCTACCGCTAACGGCATCAACAAAGGGACTAATCGGAGCCAAAGAGCTAGCTTTAGTCAAGCCAACAGCTCGTATTATTAACTGTGCTAGGGGCGAGCTAATTGATGAAGAAGCACTGGCTAAGGCGATAAAAGCAAGAAGACTGGCTGGTGCCGCCATTGATGTTTTCTCCACCGAACCAGTTACAAAGAGCATCCTCTTTGAAAATGATAACATCATTGCTACCCCTCATTTAGGGGCTTCTACCACTGAGGCTCAGGCTACAGCAGCTAAGGAAGTAGCCAAGCAGATTATTGATGTGTCTAAAGGACAGCCACCTAGATATTCGATTAATGCTCCCTTTATCTCGGCTGAAACTCTATCTGTGCTGGCACCCTTCATAAAGGCGGCTTACACAGCGGGCAAGCTGGTCAGCCAACTAATTGAGGGACAAATGAATGCTATCCAGATTAAATATGATGGTGAGATTTCTGCCTATAACACTAATGCTCTTAAGGCAACCGTCCTCGGCGGATTACTTGAGGGGGTAAGTGAGGAACGAGTAAACCTGGTCAATGCCAACATAGTGGCTGCCCAGCGCGGTCTAAGCGTAGTGGAACAGAAGAAGGCTACCTGCGAAAACTATGCCAGCCTTATTACAGTGGAAGTCACCACCAGCACCGACGTTACTACTGTTGCCGCTACTATAATGCGTGGTGAATCACACATTGTTCGGGTTAATAGGTACTGGTTTGACATTGTGCCCACAGGCGGTTACTTCCTGTTTATTAACCACCTTGACCGTCCCGGGATCATGGGGGCGGTAGGCAAGATAACCGGTGATGCTGATATAAATATTAGCTCGATGAATGTAAGCCGTCTCAAACCCAGGGGGCAAGCGTTTGCAATATTAGCCTTAGATGAACCTCTACCTGAGGAACAACAGCAGCAAATACTATCTATCCCCGATGTCTACGCCACTAAACTGGTAAAACTGTAAGGTGTTTTTGGATTAATGGCTAATGCTCATTCCTAATCCCCTTCGCTCTTCCCCAATAAGCGACCTCAAATTAATTAATTCTTTGCCAAGGTTCAAGCTCAGGTGATATAGTATTGGTAACTGCTACGCAATAAGGACGGCTAATATTGAAAAAGAAGAAGTTCATCGCCGTTATTGGTGGTGGGCAATGCTCTAAAGAACAAGCTGAGCTAGCTGAAGCAGTAGGTCGTGAGTTAGCCAGGCGAGGTGCTATCTTGGTATGCGGTGGCTTGGGTGGGGTTATGGAGGCAGCCAGCAAGGGAGCTTGCTCAGAGGGTGGGGTAACTATCGGCATTCTCCCCGGGGATAACCACCAGGCAGCTAACCCCTATATCCAAATTCCCATAGTTACTGGGATGGGCTATGCCAGAAACATCGCTGTGGTCAAGTCAGCACAGGCAGTTATCGCTATTGGTGGCAACTATGGTACCCTCTCCGAGATAAGCCATGCGTTACAAGGCAACATCCCCGTTATCGGCCTGAACACCTGGTCATTGTCCAGAAATGGTCAGCCGGATAACTCAATTACCCCAGCTCAAAACCCGACTGAGGCGGTTGATAAAGCCCTTAGCTTAATTAGAGGGAAAAGTGTCAACTATTGAGAGTATCAAAGCCAGAGAAATCCTGGATTCCAGGGGTAACCCGACGCTGGAGGTTGAGGTAGAGCTATCTGGTGGCACAATGGGTCGGGCGGCCGTGCCCTCTGGAGCCAGTACTGGCAAGTATGAGGCTGTAGAACTCCGAGATGGGGACAACTTGAGGTTTAATGGACTGGGTGTCCTCCAGGCAGTAACCAATGTTACTGAAGACATCGCTGGTACTATAATCGGGATGTTAGCTACCGACCAGGCAGCCATTGACCACAGGCTAATAGAGCTTGATGGCACCACTAACAAATCACGCCTGGGGGCTAACGCCATTTTGGGAACATCACTAGCCGTGGCTCAGGCGGCAGCTAACCTGTTTGATACGCCCCTATTCCGCTACCTGGGAGGGGTAGCTACCTACATCCTACCGGTGCCGATGATGAATATCCTGAATGGCGGCAGGCATGCCTTGAATTCAACAGACTTCCAGGAGTTTATGGTAGTACCTGCCGGGGCCAGTAGCTTCCGTCACGCCCTTCAAATAGGCACCGAGGTCTACCACTGCCTGAAAGATGTGCTTAAGGATAAGGGACTAAATACAAATGTCGGCGATGAGGGTGGCTTTGCCCCTTCCCTATCATCAAATGAACAGGCAATAGAGGCAGTCCTATTAGCCATTGAAAAAGCAGGTTACAAGCCAGGTAAGGACTGCTTCATCGCCCTAGACCCGGCAGCTAGCGAATTCTATAAAGACGGTCAATATATCCTATCCAGGGAAGGCGCTTCACTCAGCACTAATGAAATGATTGATTATTATGTCAAGTGGGCATCAACCTACCCTATTATTAGCCTTGAGGATGGAATGGCAGAGGATGACTGGGATGGCTGGCAACTCCTGACCGAAAAACTAGGCAATAAAGTCCAGCTTGTTGGTGATGACCTCTATGCCACCAATGTAAACCGCTTAAGTAAAGGCATCAACTTAAAAGCGTCCAATTCCATCCTCATCAAACCCAATCAAATCGGCACCCTTACCGAAACGATTGACGCTATTCAGATGGCACAGCAGGCAGGTTGGACAGCAGTAGTAAGTCACCGCTCCGGTGAGACTGAGGATACTACCATAGCTGACCTGGCAGTAGGTCTGAATACAGGTCTGATTAAAGCCGGTGCCCCCTGCCGCTCAGAGCGCACCGCCAAGTATAACCGCCTCCTCAGAATAGAAGACGAGCTGGGGCAAAGCGGTAAGTTTGCCGGCATGCGGGCATTTCACAGTTTGAAACTATAGACCAATGAACGAGCTAAATATACCGGAGAAGATTCCAAGGCAGATCAGGAAGTGGACCTGCCATAAGCTTGAGTGCTTTACCGACTACATCGAAGCCTATGCCAAAAGGCTAGGAAACAGTAATTGTTGCTACCTGGAGCTATATGCTGGATGTGGTAGTTGTGTCTGTAAAGGCACTGATTGCCGCATTGAAGACTCCGAACTTCGGGCATTAAAAGCCAAAACAAAATTTGCTAAGTATCTATTCGTGGTAAGAGACCATCAAAATGCAGAAAACCTGAAGCAGCTAACGACACCACTTAACACTGATAATACTATAGAAATAATAACAGGCAATTGCATTAGTGACAGGGTTATCCGTCAATTATTTGACTTAATTCCCCGCTCAGCTTCCAGTTTTGCCCTCGTTGACCCACCAGGATACAGAAGACTGCGCTGGTCAACAATTAAAAAACTAGCTGCTCACGGGAGTGATTGGAAGGGCCATAAGATGGAGCTACTAATAATCTTCCCACTGGAAATGGCTCTGTTACGGAATCTAACGCGCTCAGAATGTCAGGCATCCATAACCAGACTCTATGGAAACCAGCAGTGGCAAGAGATTAAGCAAGGCAAACTTAATGGTAAAATAGAACTAGATGAAGTCAGGCACAGGCTCGTAGAACTATTCAAGGCTGGACTGAGAGGTCTGGGTTACAATTATGTGGAAGACTTTAAGCCCGTCTGGCTCTCCAGCCAGCCTTTCTACCATCTAATTCTGGCTAGCGACAGTGATACTGGGGCTAAAATCCTGAAGGATGCCTGGGGCAAGCCGAGATACCTGCCCTGTGAGCTACTTTACAGTCAAAAAGAGCCTAACAAGACCGCAGCTTAGAAGGAGGTATAAAATTGGCAACCAAAATCGGGATTAATGGCTTTGGGCGTGTGGGAAGACTAACCCTCAGGTCGGTTAACCAGTACCACAGAGGTAAACTGGAGGTAGCGGCTATTAATGACCTCACCGATACTAAAACCAACGCTCACCTGTTAAAATGGGACAGTACTTACGGTCCCTATTCAGGCAAAGTAGAAGCCACTGAGGATTCAATTATTGTTGATGGCAAAGAGATAAAGGTGGTGTCAGAACGAGACCCTGGTAATATCCCGTGGCAGGACTACGGCGTAGACATAGTAATAGAGTCAACCGGGCTATTTACCGATGCCACCAAGGCAGCGGCTCACCTAAAGGGTGGTGTCAAGAAGGTGCTAATTTCAGCCCCAGCCCGTAATGAAGATATAACCATCGTCCTCGGTGTTAATGAAGACCAGTATGACCCGAGCCAGCATAACATTATATCCAATGCCTCCTGCACCACCAACTGTATTGCCCCTGTGGTCAAGGTATTGCACCAAAGCTTTGGAGTAAGTAAAGGGCTAATGACCACTATTCATGCCTACACCAACGACCAGAGACTCCTGGATATGTTCCATCATGACTTGCGCCGAGCTCGAGCCGCCGCCTTGAACATTGTCCCTACTACCACCGGTGCTGCCAGAGCCGTAACCCAGGTTATTCCTGAACTCAAAGGCAGACTTCACGGATTGGCTTTCAGGATTCCAGTTGCCACCGTCTCCATCGTTGACCTTGTTGCTGACTTAGATAAAGAGGTTACCATTGAACAGGTCAACCAGGCTTTCCAGGTGGCTGCTGAGGGAGCTTTAGCTGGAATCATGGAGTATTGCCAGGATGAACTGGTCAGCATGGATTTTAAGGGCAATCCTGCCAGCTCTATTGTTGACGCGCCTAGCACTATGGTCATCGGGGGCAATATGGTCAAGGTGCTTGCCTGGTATGATAATGAGTGGGGCTATAGCTGCCGTTTAGCCGACCTTGCCGCTTATGTTGCCGATAAAGGGTTATAGCCGGTAAGAAAACTAAGGCTACTAAAATGAGCCTGTTTATTAACCCTACCCCCCTTAAACAAGCTATTTCAGGAGCCGGGGCAGCAGGAGACAACCCTCAACTTCAGCTTTGAACTTGAAGTTGAGGGGGCGGGATGGATGAGCCAAAAGGGTCGGATTAGTGAGCCGAAAGGCTTCACCAGAGGTCAATCTCTCTAACAGGGATTGACATTGTTGTATGGTAAGTATAGAATAGTTAAAATAATGTAATAACCGAGGTGAGAAATGAAACTTATAGTTATAGGTTTCGGACAATGTGGCGGCAGGGTTGCCGACCAATTTGCCCGGCTAAATAGCAGAGCGCATAGCCACCGTCGGATTGAGATAACTCCCGGCGTCTTCGCGGTAAACACCGACTCTGCTGATTTAAGCGGGCTATCCTTTATAAAATCTGATTACCGGCATAGAATCCTCATTGGAGGTCGAAAGACTGGCGGTCACGGCGTAGGTAAAATAAACGAACTGGGTGCCGAGATAGCTAAAGAGGATGGCGATAAGGTTATTGACGCCATAAGAGGGACTAAGCGATTCTACGAGTCAGACGCCTTGTTACTGATCGCCGGTGCTGCTGGTGGCACTGGCTCTGGAGCAATACCTATAATGACGCAATACATAAAAGAGCGCTATGTGGATAAACCAGTGTATGACCTTATTGTCCTGCCTTTTGAGCATGAAGAGGCAACGGAAGAAAGAGCTGTTTATAACACAGCCCTATGCCTTAAATCTGTCAATTCAGTAGCTGATGCCGTATTTATTGTGGATAACCAAAGGTATATTAGAAAGGACTTCTCCCTTAGAAACAACCTATCCAAGATTAACGAGCTAATAGCGGAACCATTTTACGACCTACTCTGTGCCGGCGAAGAGAAGAAAAGTAAATACATTGGGGCAAAGGTACTTGATGCTGGGGACATATTACAGACTTTAAACGGGTGGACAGCAATAGGCTACGGCAAATCACAGGTACCAGTGTTTAATCTTCCCCTCCCCCGAAAGTCTGACTTCAGGAGTAAGAGCACCGAAATCTACAAGGGAATTCAGGCGATGGACGAAGCGGTGAGTGAGCTATCAATTAGTTGCAACCCAATTGATGCAACCCTGGCACTATATCTCCTGTCAGGACCATCCAAGGAAATGAGTATGAACTTGGTTAAGGAACTTGGAGACTATCTAAGAAGTATAGCTCCAAAGGCTACCATAAGGAATGGCGATTACCCCAGGGAAAAAACCATCGTGGAAGTTACTTTAATCCTGTCTGGACTCAGTGACGTAGAAAAAGTCAGGGAATACTATAGTAGATCAACGAGCCTCATCCCTGAGTTCAAGAGGAGACAAGAGGAAGCAGAAGACAGACTTAGAACCATGGAAGAGGTAGGAAAAGACATACCCTCGTTGCTGTAGACAAAGTGGAAGGAACTATATCTGGGTACCGATTTAGGAGTGTTTTTGTAGCTAGAATCAGCCTAAAAACTAATACGCTTATCTAGTACCAAGGTGCAAAGTGAAATTACTGGTTATAGGTTTTGGACAATGTGGCGGTAGAATTGCCGATGAGTTTGCTCGCCTGAACAGCAAGGCACGGGCTCAGCGTGGAATTAATATAATCACTAACGCCCTGGCTGTTAATACCGATATTGCTGATTTAACCGGACTATCCTGCATAAAGCCTGATTACTTGCACAGAATCCTCATCGGAGGTCAAAAGACTGGCGGTCACGGCGTAGGTAAAATAAATGAACTTGGTGCTGAGATAGCCGAAGAGGACAGTGACAAGATTTTAGAAGGTATTAGAACAACACGATATTTCCATGAGACCGATGCCTTCTTACTCATCGCTAGTGCTGCCGGTGGCACCGGCTCAGGAGCAATACCAATATTAACGCAATACCTAAAAGAGCACTTCGTAGAAAAACCACTATATAATCTTATTGTCCTTCCTTTTAAGCATGAAGAGAAGGTAGAGGAAAGAACCATTTATAACACGGCGACATGTCTCAAATCTGTTTACTTAGTGGCTGATGCGATATTTCTTATTGATAATCAAAGGTATCTTAGCAAGGATTCCTCCATTCAAAACAACCTAGCCAAAATTAACGCCCAAGTAGTTGAGCCGTTCTATAACCTACTTTGCGCTGGTGAAGAGAAAAAGCCCAAATACATCGGGTCAAAGATGCTTGACGCCGGAGACATAATACAGACTCTGGTAGGATGGACAGTAATAGGCTATGGTAAGTTGCAAGCGCCGTTCTTTAGGTTCCCCTTTGGAACGTCTAATTTCAGGGAGAAACCCAGTGAAAGCCAAAGGGGAGTTCAAGCAATGAACGATGCCTTAAGCGGGTTATCGCTCAAGTGCAATCCTTCAGATGCAAAGAGAGCCCTCTATCTCCTCTCAGCGCCACCCGAAGAAATGAGTATGACCCTGATTAATGAAATCGGAAGTTCCTTAAAGCGTATAGCCACAGAGGCTATAATAAGAAGCGGCGACTATCCCAGGGAAAAACGCTCGCTAGATGTCAGTTTAATTCTGTCTGAGCTTGTTAATGTGGGAAAGATCATGGACTACTTTACCGCAGCCATCCACTATATCTCCTCTTCCAAGAAGAGATGGAAAGGACTAGAATACGAACATAGAGGAATTGAAGAAGCCTTTAGAGATCTACCCTCATTACTATAATTACCCCCTCTAAGCCTATCAGGGAACAATGTATCGGTTGCCTTGAACTCTCTTACCTCTTCTCTTTGGAAAAGATTTTCCAAGACTGCTCTATAGCTTCGGTACGGACTGCCCAGGATTGCTCTATGGTCTCCTTACGGACTGTTAAGGCTTGCCTTACACTCTCCTCATAAACCTTCTTGTCTTGCTCTCTTGCTCTCTGATATGCTTTCTCGGCTTGCTGCTCAGCCTCGGTACGGACCTTTAAGGCTTGTTCTACGGCCTGCTCACAGATACTGTTGGCTTGCCGCTCAGCCTCTTTATAAGCCTTCTCCATCTGCTGTTCATTTGTCTTATATACCCTCGCCACCTCCCTCTCAGCCTCCACATAAGCGGCATAGGCACTCTCAACTCGCCCTAGAACCTCGGCAAGGGGCTCCATGGCCTGTTCTCGAATCGCAGTCAAGGCTTCTTCTGCCTGTTCTCGAATCTCGGCAACGGGTTCAACCATCGGCTCTTCAGCTTTTCTACCGGTCTTTTTCTCTTGCTCCCTCGGATTCATCATAAGACACCCCCTTTAATCTGGAATCTCTCAAATATAACACAAGTGTATTGTGTACCCGCTTAAAAGTCAAGATATTGGCATCTAATTACCTCCTGCTGGTAATCAGTATCACTCTTCCTCTTCCTCTTCGTCTTCTTTCTCATCTCGTTTGGCTTCACTATCCGCATACATTCTGGCTAAGAATTCTAAACGGCTCTCAAGCTTCTTCTGAGTCTCTTTTTCCTCTCTTTTTTCTTTTGCGCTAGCTTTCCCAGCCTTGCTTATTATTACTTCCTGGGAGGTTTTTGCCGGTAGGTCAGCAATCTCCTTAATCACTTTACCCACTGCTCCAGCCCCACTTATTGCTTCCTCGAATGCTCTTATTGATACCTCAGCCGCTTCCTTGGCGGCTCTCATTGACTCCTCAGCAGCCTCTCTGGACGCTCTTGCCGATGCCTCAGCCGCTTCCTTGGCCGATTTAGTTGCTTCCTCAGCCTTATTTATCGCTTCTTGCGATGCCTTCGCCGATATCTCAGTAGCCTCCTTGGCGGCTCTCATTGACTCCTCAGCCGCCTCCTTGGCCGATTTAGCTGCTTCCTCAGCCTTATTTATCGCTTCTTGCGATGCTGTTGCCGATGCCTCAGCAGTCTCCTTGGCTAGTTTGCTTACTTCATCAGCCCGGTTTATCGCTTCCTCTGACGTTCTCTTCGATTCATCAGCAGTCTCTTTAGCCGATTTGCTTATTTCATCAGCCCGGTTTATCGCTTCCTCTGATGCTCTCTTCGACTCCTCAGCAGTCTCTTTAGCCGATTTGCTTATTTCATCAGCCCGGTTTATCGCTTCCTCTGATGCTCTCTTCGATTCATCAGCAGTCTCCCTGGCTAGTTTGCTTATTTCATCAGCCCGGTTTATCGCTTCCTCTGATGCCCTCTTCGATTCATCAACAGTCTCTCTAGTCGATTGGACTGTTTCCTTAGCCCTGGTTACTGCTTCCTGTGATGCCTTTATCGACTCTTCAGCCGTTGCCTTGGCTACCCTATCCGTTTCCTCAGCCTTGCTTATCGCTTTCTCAAAGGCTCTGGCCGATACCTTAGCCGTCTCTTCAGCCGATTTGCTTGCTTTCTCAGCCCTGCGTACCGCTTCCTGTGACGCCCTTTTCGACTCCTCAGCAACCGTCTTGGTCGCTTTGCTTAGTTCCTCAGCTCTGCTTCTCGCTTCATGAGATACCTTTATCGACTCTTCAGCCGTCTCCTTGGCTGATTGACCTGTTTCCTCAGCCCGGCTTATCGCCTCCTGGGACACCTTTATCGATTCTTCAGCCGTCTCCTTGGCCGACTGGACTGTTTCCTCAGCCCTGCGTACTGCTTCAGCAAAGGCTTTGGCCAGAGCCTCAATAGCCCACTTGGTCGACTGGATTGATTCCTCAGCCCTGCCCACCGCCTCTTCTGATGCTCTTTTCGCGGCATAAGCAGCCTCCTTGGCGGCTTGGCTTGTTTCGTCAGCCCGGCTTATTGCTTCCTCAAGAATTCTCTTCGGCTCCTCACCAGCCTCCTTGGTCGCTTTGACTATTTCCTCAACCCTGCGTACCGCTTCCTGCGATGCCCTTTTCGCGGCATCAGCAGCCTCCTTAGACGCCTTGCTTATTTCCTCAGCCCGACTTATCGCTTCCAGGGATACCTTTATTGAGCCTTCAGCAGCCTCCCTAGCCAATTTGCTGAGCTCCCCAGCCCTAGCCACTGCTTTCTCAAAAGCTCTACTATCCCCTTCCATATCCCCTAATACTTCAGGGACAACTTTACCTAGCTTCTCGACTTTACTACCCATCCTTCTATACCTTCCCCCTATTTTACGATTAACTACTTAATTTTTCAATAATTGTTAGCTTAACTAGTCCTTCCCCATCTAAAAATTCAAACTTATTTACTCAAAACCCTTTGGAAAACAGATGATATAGAGTATAATAGACGCAAAAGGAAGATGACTTCTCAAGTCTTTTATCGTAAATGGCGCCCCCAAACCTTAGCCGAGGTAGTCGGTCAGGAACAGGTAACAGAGACGCTACGCAATGCCCTCAGTAGCGGCCGTGTATCTCATGCCTATATTTTTTGTGGCCCACGAGGAACAGGTAAGACCAGCACCGGGCGCATTTTGGCTAAGGCAGTGAATTGTCTTACCAACGGCAAGGGTGAGCCGTGCAATACCTGCCCTATGTGCCAGGCAATAACTGAGGGCAGGGCTTTAGATGTCATAGAAATTGATGCTGCCAGTAACACCGGTGTTGATGATATCCGGAGCCTCAGGGAGAGGGTCAATTATGCGCCAAATCAGGCCCGTTACAAGGTCTATATCATAGACGAAGTCCATATGCTTAGTACTAGTGCCTCAAACGCCCTACTCAAGACGCTTGAGGAGCCACCGCCCCATGTTATCTTTGTCCTGGCTACCACCGAAGCCCATAAAATCCTGCCCACCATTCTGTCACGATGCCAGCACTTTGATTTCCGGCGTCTCTCCCAGGCAGATGTAGTTTCAAAACTAACCCATATTTGTAGCGTGGAAGGCATTCACATAGAGCCTGAGGCACTACGGCTTATCGCTAAAAGCACCACAGGTAGCCTGCGAGATGCTGAAAACCTGCTGGAACAGTTAACTATCTACTATGGCTCTGAGGTTGGACTCCACCAGGTTCAGGCTATCCTGGGTATTACCGGAGACCAGCGAGCCAAAGAGTTAGTAAAGCACATTATAAATAACGATATTTCGGCCGGAGTGACTACTATAAACAGTGTCAACAATGATGGACTGGATTTAAAGCAATTCAATCGGGAACTGGTGGAATACCTCAGAGGATTGCTTCTAATAAAGGCTGGCTCCGATGAGGCTGTAGACCTCACTGCTGAGGACATAGCTGAACTAAAGGACTTAGCGGCTAGAGCCTCCCTAGCTCAGATATTGAAGGCAGTTAAGCTCTTTGGTCAACTTGAGTTTGGTTTTGATAACTACTCTACCTTACCCCTGGAGCTAGCACTGGTTGACTGTACCCTACCCTCAGAGGAGGAGAGGGAAAGCCTTGCCAAGCAACCTGAATATGAACTTGCTCAGCCCATAAAAGCGGCTACCCCGCCAGTCGCCCCATCCTACCCTAAACAGCCCACCGCCAAACCTGAGCCAGCTAATGTGCCCACACCACCACCACCACCACCACCACCCCCACCACCACCACCACCACCACCATCACTAGTTAGCATC
>SDBU01008651.1_pt1 | contig 11531 bp, 11 predicted proteins | sample 2277071 | NCBI WGS metagenome assembly SDBU01 (sample SAMN10397929, study PRJNA504765) | marine sediment metagenome | isolation source: marine sediment core GS08_GC12, 126 cmbsf | place: Arctic Ocean: Gakkel Ridge, Loki's castle | collected 2008 | reverse complement strand
GATTAAGAGACTCAGACGCAAAGAGTAAGATTATAATACTGCTTACCGATGGCAGGAATAATGCCGGTGATATTTCGCCGCAGACCGCAGCTGAGATGGCCAGAAGCTTAGGGGTGAAGGTTTATACAGTGGGGGTTGGCACTAAAGGGCCGGTGCCGTATCCTTTTACAGATTCATTGGGGATAAAGCGTTATAAAAATATAAGGATAGACCTTGATGAGGAAACCCTCAAGATGATAGCCCAAAAGACCAATGGAAAATACTTAAGGGCAACAGATACCGAATCTTTAAAGAATGTGTATAAGGAAATTAATAATTTAGAGAAGACTGAAATAAAGGGGAAGAAGTTTACTGAATACGACGACTTATTTGGCAAGTTTTTAATGATTGGACTAATTATATTATTTTCTGAAATTACGTTGGAAAATACGTTTTTGCGAAAGATACCTTGAAGACACAGATGGGCACAGATATCTGCGCTAATCCGTGAAAATAATCTGTGCTAATCTGCGCAAAATAAGTTAATGGGTAACTCATGAACTTCGTATATAGCATATTTATATTATTAGGAGTTGTTGCTGTTTTAGCATTGGCCTCTTTTTATATAATCACATTCGTCTTTAAAAACAGGGCCATGGAGAATTTTGCTGATAAGAAATTGCTGAGCGAGATCGCTGCCGGACTGGATATTCGCAAAAGAAGACTTAAAATGGCCCTAATCACCATTTTGGTCCTTTTATGCTTTTTGTCACTGGCTCGCCCCCAATGGGGTTTTGGATGGAAAAAGATAGAACATAAGGGGATAGATGTAATTTTTGCAATAGATACGTCAAAAAGTATGCTGGCAGAAGACATAAAACCGAGCAGACTTGAGCGTACAAAGTTAGAAGTAGAGTATTTTATAAGAAACCTTATGGGAGACAGGGTAGGGATTATTGCCTTTGCAGGCAATTCTTTCCTGCTATGCCCTATTACTGTGGATTATAATGGATTTTTGATTAATCTTCAGACCATGGATACATACACGGTGCCTAAAGAAGGGACCTCTATTACGTCTGCTATTAACGAATGCATAGATACTTATGAACGGGGGGGGAGAAAGACCAAATCAGTAATATTAATAACGGATGGCGAGGACCATGAAGGAGAAGCAATTGAAGCAGCTAAAAAGGCTAAAGATAAAGGGATAAAGATATTTTGCATTGGCATTGGTTCAAAGGCCGGCTCTACAATACCGATAGTTGACAAAGATGGCAATATTACCCAGCTTAGAAATGTTTCTGGTAACATCGTTAAAACGAAACTTAATGAGAGGTTGTTGAAGAAGATAGCATTTGTTACAGGAGGTACTTATCTGCGTGCCACAGAGGCGGAATTTGGATTAGGGCGACTTTATAAAGACAGACTTGTAAAAATTAAAAAAGAAGCCATGGAAACAAAGATGGAAAAAAGGCAAAAGGAAAGATTCCAATTCTTTTTGATTCCAGCGCTTATTATTCTGTTCTTAGAGCCATTTATAAGTGAACGTAGAAACGCAGATGAGCACAGATGAAAGACATAGATGAACACAGATGAGCACAGATTTGCTATAAAAACCGTAGTATTGTTAGTGAGCGCCATTATTATATCAATGGTATTCACGCCCCCGGTTCACTGCGCATTTGGTATGAGGGACCTGGAAAAGGCGAATGCATTGCTTAGGAAAAAGAAATTTGAGGGGGCCCAGGGAAAGTATGATGAAATAATTATAAATTCAAAAGATACCTATTGTGTTGCAGCGGCAAATTTTAACAAAGGAATCATATTGTACCTGCACGCCAAATATGATGAAGCGATTGAGTCTTTCCTTAAGGCAATGGCTGTCGAAGATTTATTTATAGAAGCAAAGGCAAATTATAATATGGGAAATTGTAAATATAAGCAGAGTGAAGTTTATGAGCCATCAGATTTAAGAGGAAGTATAGATTTGTGCAAAGAAGCGCTTTATTTCTATGGAAAGGCTATAGAGGCAAACCCGAAGGACATGGACGCAAGATACAATTATGAAGTTTGCAAGAAGAGAATAGAAGAGTTAATGAAAAAGAAGCCCTATCAGCCTACGCCGCCAAGGGGAAAACCAGAAGAAGAGGAAAAGGAGAAACTTAAAAGAGAGATTAAAAAGGAAAAGAAGATACCAGTAGAGGAAGAAGAGGAGAAGAAAAAAGACTTAGCAGAAAAACGGAAACAGCTAGAGGAACAATACCAGAGACAGCAAGAGCAACTAAACCAAAAACAATCAGAGGAGACTCAATCCTTAGATGAAAAACGCCAAAAACAGGCCCGGTCCCTAAACGAACAACACAAAAGACAGCAACAAGACTTACAGGATAAACAAAGCACCGAAAGAGAAAAAACCCAAACCACAAAACAGCAGAAAGACTTAGAGAAACAGCACACAAAGCAGCAGCAAGACCTACAAAGTGAGCAATCAAAAGATGCACAATCCTTAGATGAAAAACGCCAAAAGCAACGGGAGTCTATGAAAGAAAAACACCGAGGTCAGCAAAAAAGTCTTCAGGTTGCGCAGCAAAGGGAAAAACAAAAGCTTATACCAGAAGCAACATTAGAAAAGTTAGAAACAAAGAAGAAAGAAGAGGAAGCTTTTGAACGAGAAGAGATGTTTAAACCACCAGAGGTAAGCATTCCTACTATGTCCAAGGTAGAGGCAAATAAGATTCTGGAAAACTACAGCAAGAAGCAAAGGTCGTATTTGGAAAGCAAAAAGAAGCGGGAAAGAAAATATTTCCGTGCAAAAGTTTTGAAAAATTGGTAAGATATTTATACACAAATGAGCACAGATGGAATACACAGATGAGCACAGATGATTAAACGAATATTTATAATTTTAATTTTATCAACCTTTATTCCCATCGCAGGATTTTCGCAGGAGGATATTTGCAAGGCCACTTTGGATAAAGACAAAGTTCGTGTTGGTGAAAGTGTGATTTTAAGCATAGTATTTTATGAGGCAGAAGATATACCTCCGCCTGAATTGGCCGAAATAGATGGTTTTGATTCAAAATACCTGAATTCTTTACAAGTTATGGTAAAACGAGGTTATATGGCGGTCAAAGCGGTAAAACATAGGTATGTTCTTTTTGCCAGAAAAACAGGCAGTTTGTTTATTGAACCAATGACTTTTGAATTTGATGGCAGAGTTTTTAAGACAAAGGAGCTAAAAATAGAGGCACTCCCGGGTGTCCTGCGAGAAATCCCTAAAGAGGCTGTACCAGCAGAAAAGAAGGCAAAGATATCTGAAGATAGGGCTTTTGTAGTGATAAAAACGGAAAGAGAAGATGTTTATTTAAATCAACAGATGAAGATAGAAGTTCGGTTTTATGTAAACAAGAAAAAGATTTCTTTAACAGATGTAGAATACCCACACCTTTCGCATAGCAATTTTTCAGCAGGAGAATTTTCCAAGCCAAAGAGAATAAAGGAGACATTGAGGGAGGAATTTTATGATGTCTTGATTTTTGAAAATGTCTTGTTTCCAACAAAGACAGGAAAGTTTATATTAGGCCCGGCCAAAATCAAATGTCAGCTTTTGACTAAGAAAGAGAAGGCAATATTGGGTAGGGTCTCCGGCGCAATAGCTGAAGCTGAATACGAATACGTAAAAAGCCCGGTAGAATTTACATCACCTGTTTTAGCAATTAAAGTTAAGGATTTCCCTAAAGCGGGGAGGCCTTTGAGTTTTTCTGATGTGATTGGCAACTTTAATTTTGATGCAGAGGTTACTCCTACCGAGACAAAGGTAGGAGGAATTTTAACCCTTACAATGAAGATGACCGGCTCGGGCAATTTTAATATGATAACAGCGCCTGGTGTAATAGCGGATGGTTTTAAAATTTATCAGCCAGAGATAGAAACGGAAAAAGATGCGAAAATATTTAAGCAGATATTGATGCCGGAGAAAAGCGGTGTTTTAATAATCGACAGAATAAACTTCAGTTTTTTAAACCCTGAAACGGAAAGTTATCAGGAGATAACCAGAGGGCCGTTTCGGATAAATGTCTTTAAGGCTCCGGAGGCATTGCCTGAGGCTGGTTTACCTGCTCGGGTTACACCGCGAGAAACAGCCCCATATTCATTAAAGGAGGATTTAGGAAAAGATATAGTTTATATAAAAGATTTACCAGGCATAATCACAAAAAAAGGAGATTATTTATATAATAATAAGTTATTTATAATTGCTCAAGCACTTCCTTTTGCTGTATTCTTTAGCATCTTTTTAGTCCATAGGCGGAGGAAGCGCCTGAAAACAGATGAAAAGTATGCCCGCTATATTAGAGCTTTTAAACGCGCCAGGGGAAACTTAAACAAGGCAAAGGCCTTACTTCATCCGAAAAGGGGAGAGCAATTCTACGCCTTGATTTTTGAGACCCTCCAGACATATTTAGGCGATAAATTTTATATACCTTCGGGCGGGATGACGATTAAAAACATAGATGAAATAGCCAGGCCTAATAGATTGGATGAAAAAATAGTTAAATTATTAAAGCAGTGTTTCTCAGATCACGATAAAGCTGTGTTTATCCCCTCTGAGTTTGACAAAAGAGAAATGGTAAAATTATTTAAAAATGTATCATATGTTATTAATCTTATCCAGAGGCAAAAGAAATGAGAAGATTTTGTATATTTATAATCAGCTTGATATTGATTTTATTATACAGCAGTAACAGTTCTTCTGAGGAGCAATATGTAAAGAATTTCGCTCACGTTAATTTTACAAAAGCAAACTCTTTTTATCAACAGGAAAAATTTAAGGAGGCAATCAAAGAATATGAGAAGATTATAGATGCGGGATTTGAAAGCGCAAATATATATTATAATTTAGGCAATACGTATTTTAAGATAGGTTCTATCGGTAAGGCGATTTTAAACTATGAACGGGCCAGGCGCCTTGTTCCTGATGATGGTGATTTATTGACAAATCTTGAATATGCAAAATCCTTAATAGTTGATAGGTCTATTCGGGTATCTGCACCATGGTTTGTGGAGATTATAAGCGGGTTACCGGAACGTTTTAGCGCCGGCAGGCTTTGTCAGCTTCTTTTTACAATTAATATATTGATATTTATAATATTGACAATTAATTTATTTTTATCACGCCCAAACAGATTTTTCATTTTTATGACAGCGGTTTTTTTGATAACCTTTATTGCGGGTTCTGTTGTATTAAGTAAAAAAGCAACTACTATAAATAAAAGACAAGAAGCCGTTGTTATAGTTTCAGAGATAGATTCCAGATTTGGCCCGCTTGACAATGCCACAGCCCATTTTAAATTATATGAAGGCTCAAAGATTATAATCCTAAAAACCGAAGCTGATTGGAGCAAGATAAAGCGATTCGACGAAAAGATTGGCTGGGTAAAAAAAGACTCCTATGAGGTAATATAGAATGTACCCTGATATATACATATTCGGCGCCGAGTTTGACACATGGAATACATGTCTTTTGTTGAGTTCAGTAGTAGTGCTAATAGCTGTTTTGATATTTCGCCCTAAGGATTTCCCTTTAAAAAGAATTCAGATATTTTGGGCGACGATTTTGTTTATTTTTTCTGGTTTGCTCGGTGCTAATTTACTTAATATCTTTCTGAACATCCCACAATATCAGGGCCAGGCTATGCAAGAAGTATTTAGCACATCCGGCACGGCTTATTTAGGTACCCCACTTTTAGGTTTATTAGCATTGTGGATTTTTTGCAGAAATGTAAGGGTATCTTTTTTAACAGTTGCTGATTATGCTGCCCCATTTTTAATGCTGGAGCGTATAATTGGAAGAGTTGGTTGCCTTGGTTATAGCTGCTGTTATGGTATTCCATCTAATCTTCCCTGGGCATATCCATTTCATACCGCAAGAGGGATACTCAGCCATCCTACTCAGGCCTATGCGCTCATTTGTGCCTTGGCTATATTTGTATCAAGCCGTTATTTATATAAAAGGATAAGAGGAGTTGGCGGGATTGCATTCTTTTATGTAGTTTTATTTTATAGCATTTTAAGATTTTTTAACGAATTTTTAAGAGCACAAGGCCCTTTCGTTTACGGGCCTGTTAAACTTTCCCATATTGGGCTGTTTATTTTTGTAGTTATTGCCATAATAGGATTACTTATTATATTAAAGAAATCGAGTGAAAAAAGTAGAATATTAAAGACTTTAAAAGGCGCAGTTTCGCGGCTATTCATATGGCTTGTTGGTGCAGGGGCCGTTGCGCTTTTGATTTTATCATTTGTCCCGAAGTAAAGATGTATACCAACAGATTCTATCGGTCCTGGTCCAAATCTGATAACCTTATTTCCTTTAGGGTTACTGCTGGAGAGACAGACCTTTTTATATCTGCAGATAGGGATTTAACCGAGGAGGCCGGAGACGCTATAAGAAAAGCAAGGGCAGATATAGAAGAATATATAAAATCCAACCCTGATTTTAAAGAGAGCCTTGAACCCCTCCCTCATAATGAGGAGGCGTCTGAAATTGTAAAACAGATGATAGATGCGTCTTCAAAAGCTAATGTTGGACCTATGGCTGCTGTTGCAGGGGCAGTTGCTGAGGCAGTAGGAAGGCAGCTTCTTAGTAAAACAGAACAGATAATAGTTGAGAATGGAGGAGATATATACATCAATTCTAAATGCCCGCGTAAAATCGGCATATACGCAGGGAATTCTTCCTTAAGCAATAAAATAGGAATTGAGCTTCTGGCAGAGGATACACCTTGTGGAATATGCACATCCAGCGCAACAGTGGGCCCAAGTTTGAGTTTTGGCAAAGCTGACGCAACCGTTATGTATTCTCGAAACTGTGCATTGGCTGATGCAGCAGCTACTGCTGTTTCCAATATTGTCAAGTCAAAAGATGGCATAAATGAAGGGCTAAAGCTGGCAAGAGATATTGAAGGTATAGAAGGAGCCTTGATAATTATAAAAGATGCCTTCGGCGCATGGGGTAAGATAAAAATTATTGATATTAGCTGATATTTGGTATAGAATAGCACCGTTTCAGAAATGTCCCTATACACCCGAACAAAAATCAAAACGTCTGTAAAAGGTGCATTCTTACAGGAGAAACAAAATGAAGAAGAAGAGGATAGTATTACATTTTCCGCCAAAACTAATTGCTCAACCCATAACCTATCATCTGGTGAAGGATTACAATCTAATCTTTAATATCTTGCAGGCCAGGATTATGCCCAACGAAGAGGGGCTTATGGTGATTGAACTTAGCGGTGGCAATAAAGACTATAATAATGGCCTTAAGTTTATTCGTGAGCAGGGAATAAAGGTCCAAACATTAAAGAAGGACGTAAGAAGAAATGAGGCTCGCTGCACACATTGCGGAGTTTGCGTAGCAATATGTCCTACCGGGGCATTATATACAGACCAGAAAACAATGAAGATTATATTTGATAACACCAAATGTATAGCTTGCGAACTCTGCGTGCCTGCCTGCCCGCCAAGGGCCATGGAGGTAAAGTTTTGAAAACACGGATTACACGGATGCAGTGCACGGATTTTCACGGATACTGTTGTAGTGTGTATCCGCGGCAATCCGTAAGAAAATCCGCGGTAATCCGTGTTTAAATATCAATAGCGTGTATTCAAACATATTATTATTCATAATCGGGCTTATTCTTTTATATGCGGGCGGGGAAGTCTTTATAAAAGGAAGTACCAGCATAGCTTATCTTTTCGGGATTAGGCCGCTTATTGTAGCAGCTACGGTGGCTGCATTTGCCACATCAGCGCCGGAATTTTTTGTTTGCTTGACAGCCGCCGTAAGAAATTCAAGTAATTTGGCATTAGGAAACATTATTGGTAGCTGCATTGCCAATACCGCCTTGGTATTAGGAATATGCTCTTTAATCAGGCCCATAAAGATAGAGCGCTCATTATTGCGTAAAGAGTTACCGATACTGATTGTTGTTTCTGTTTCGTTTTTCCTTATCTGCCTTGATCTGTATATATCAAAAACGGAAGCATTTTTATTGCTTTTTGGATTCTGTTTGTTTATTTACTATTGTGTAAAGAATGCAAAACAAGAAAAGAATACATTGATTGAGTCCCGGCCTCAATCAAAGTTAAAAAGTTTTGTATTTGTTGGGTTGGCTACCTTATTACTTGTTTCTGGCTCGAGCCTTCTGGTTAAATCAGCGGTAGCGCTGGCGCATTATTTTGGCATAAGCCAGCTTGTTATCGGACTTACGATAGTTGCAGTCGGCACCTCCCTGCCGGAACTTAGCGTCTCGGCCACAGCTTCTGCAAGAGGAAAGCATGAGACCGCAATCGGTAATGTTATTGGCAGCAATATCTTCAATATACTTTTAATCATAGGCGCAATTTGTCTTATCAGGCCTATTTTCATAACCCCGGCAACTATAAAATTTGAAATTCCTTTAATGGTAGCATATTCTATTTTGCTACTGCTTTTGCTCAGAACCGGTTTTAAATTAAGCAGGTTAGAAGGTTTTATTCTTCTTTTAAGTTACGCAGTTTATATATGGATACTGTTTGTTAGATGACAACGCAGAAATGTAAATATAGAGATTGTAAAGAAAAGGCAGTGAGCCTTTCAGAATTCTGCTGGAGGCATATCGAAAATAAAGACGCTTACAGAGATAATTTGCTTGAATATATCAAAAAGAACAATTCTATAAAAGAGTTTTATCTGCGCCGCGTAGAAATCCCTCATTTTGATTTTGTAGATGTGGATTGCCAAAATGTAGATTTATCATCCTGCAATTTAGCCGGCACTAATTTTAGCGGGGCAGATATGAGGCATTGTAATCTGGCTCACGCAAACCTAAAAAGCGCGTATCTGGATAATGCCGATTTATCAGAAGCCCATCTGTCAGGTTGCGATTTATCCGGAGCAAGACTCTGGCATGCCGATTTAAAAGATGCCAATTTAGCAGAAGCCAATTTATCCGGAGCTGACCTGCTCAATGCTAACCTTTCCCTGGTTAAATTCTGGAATGCAAGTATAAAAGGGGCAAAATTACTTACCAAGCACAATTTTGCATTAAGCAAAAAATTCTTTAACCGATACGCAATAGATGAGAAAGGACCAATTTCTGCCGCTGAAGGATACAGGAGCCTAAAGCAATATTTTATGTCTGTAGGAAGATACGATGATGCCAGCTGGGCATCATTTAAGGAAAAGCAGATGCAAAGGAGAAAACTTCTGCGCGAAGGCAATATTGCATATATACCTTCTTTATTTATGGCTTTGATGTGCGGCTATGGAGAAAAACCATATCGGGTAATTCTATTTTCTATTGCAGTAATATTTTCATATGCTTTAGTATATTTTACAACAGCAGCGATAGACATTCCGCTTAAGACGGTTGGATTTTGGGATTATTTATATTTTAGCATAGTTACTTTTACCACACTTGGGTTTGGTGACATCACCCCTAAACTTATACCGTTTTTCCAGATGCTGACCGGAACAGAGGCATTTTTGGGCGCATTTATGATAGGATTGTTTGTGTTTACATTGGCGAGGAAGTATTCGGCAAGATAGAAAAGGGAGAAAAATATGCTGGAAGAAAAGATTAACAACGATTTAAAAGATGCTATGAAAACCAGAGACGCGCTAAAGGTCTCATGCCTGCGTATGATAATAGCGGATATTAAGAATGTATCTATTGCTAAACGCAGAGAACTTAAGGATGAAGATATAATGGAAGTTTTGCAGCGTCAAGTAAAGCAACATAAGGATTCTATAGAAGGGTTTAAAAAGGGAGACCGCCAGGATTTGGTTGATAAAGAGGCTAAGGAATTGGAGATAATCTGGGGTTATTTACCCGAGCAACTTACCCCTGATGAGATAAAGGATATAGTAGCAAAGGCCATAAAAGAAACCGGTGCGAAGGAGCGAAAAGACATAGGCAAAGTTACGGGTGTTGTAATGGGTAAGGTAAAAGGCAGGGCCGAGGGTAAATTAGTAAATAAAATAGTAATTGAACAGTTGGCGAAAAGTGGAAAAAAAGAATAGACTTATAGACGTGTGGATCTTCATCGCTTTGCTATTTGCAATATCAATAGCAACAGGATGGTTTCACCAGAGAGGGGTAAACATACCCCTTTCTGCTATACCAATTTTTGCAGGCCTGTTAGGTTTTTTCTTCTGGGTTTTTATTTATAGAAAGCCAATTGCTGAAATCTATTCTAAAGGTTATCCGTACCGAAAGTTAAAATTATGGGGCATAATTTCATCGGTTGTATTTTTTGAATATATACTCATCTGGGGTTTGCACTCTAAGCAGATTCAGTTGGTGGATGAACATTTATACTCTCTTACAATAATTTTTATAGGCGTAATAGCATTCTATTTTAGTTTTATCAGAATGAGAGTGAGTTTAAGATTTTTATTTTTAGGCATATTAATTCCTTTATTGGCATCAGGCTCTGCAGTGGGATTAGGAAGATATTTTGGATTTGTTCAATTTTCCGTGCCAAGAGAGAATGTATTAGGAATAGTTTTTTTAAATACTACTTATTGGATAATTTTTGGTATCCTATATCAGCTGATATGCGAAGAGCCGGCTTTTAGAGGGTTTCTAATGCAGAGGCTGGTGGATAAAGGTAGAGCGCAGGCGGTAATTATTTCGTCTTTTATATACGCTATATGGCATATAATCATTGGGATTTTTCAAGGAATAAATATTCAGCAGGGAGTGGTTAGTTTCGCCGAAAATTTTATAATAGGATGTCTTTTGGCATTGCTTTTTATAAAAGGAAAAAATTTGCTTATTGCGGCAATATCTCATGGTATAATAATTGGATTGAAACTCAGTCTGTTGGCAGGCGATAAGTATCCTGGTTTAAGCCAGTATTTTCAAATAACTACCGCCTCTGCTGAATTAAAATTTATTATGCTCTGGTTTTTGTGTTTGTTAATAGGATTGATAGTGGTTTTGATAACGCCTGAAAAAAGAAGGCCTCAATCTGTTTTTTCCAAGGTAAGGCGATAGCGTGGCTTAGCTGTGAAGATTTTAGGCAACTTATTAATTTCTATCTTGTTATTTTTACCTCAACCTGTATCAGGAGCTGAAGGAGCAATGGGTAAAAAAGTAGTTATGATTATAGCAAAGAATGGATTTCGTGATGAAGAACTCCGGGAACCAAAAGCTGTTCTGGAAAAAGCAGGAGTAAAAGTTGTGCTGGCCTCTTCTTCCCAGGGGACAGCTGTTGGGATGTTAGGAGCAAGGGTTAAGGTAGAAAAAACTATTAATGAAGTTAACCCTTCAGACTATGATGCAGTGATATTTGTTGGCGGACGTGGAGCATCAGAATATTTTGAGGATTCAACTGCTCATAGCATAGCAAAAAGAGCAAATGAGCAAGGAAAGTTAGTAGGCGAAATATGTATAGCGCCGGTTACCCTTGCCAGGGCAGGCCTTCTTACCGGAAAAAGGGCCACAGTGTTCTCATCAGAGGCAAATCAATTAAAGCGAGCCGGGGCAGTTTATACGGGGGGAGGG
>SDBU01008650.1_pt1 | contig 11531 bp, 7 predicted proteins | sample 2277071 | NCBI WGS metagenome assembly SDBU01 (sample SAMN10397929, study PRJNA504765) | marine sediment metagenome | isolation source: marine sediment core GS08_GC12, 126 cmbsf | place: Arctic Ocean: Gakkel Ridge, Loki's castle | collected 2008 | reverse complement strand
AAAAGAACTGTTTGACCTAACTGGCGAGAAGGCAATTGTGACCGGGGCTGCTCAGGGGCTGGGTGAGCAAATGGCACTGGCTCTGGCAGAAGCAGGAGCGGATGTAGCCATAGTGGATATGAATATAGAAGGAGCGGATAAGGTAGCTGAGAGCATTCGGAATCTGGCAAGAGATTCTATTTCCATAAAGGCAGACGTAACCAAAGTTAATGATGTAGAAAATATGGTAAAGATAACTGAGGAGAGATTCGGTAAGATTGATATTTTAATCAACAATGCTGGCATTACTAGTAATGTTCCTGCGGAAGAGTTAGGTAAAGAGGAATGGGATAAGACAATTGAAATAAACCTCACTGGAGTCTTCCTCTGCGCTCAGAGGGTGGGGCGTAAGATGATTGCCCAAAAAAAGGGAAATATAATCAATATCTCTTCTATGTCGGGACTAATCGTTAATAAACCACAGCCTCAAATTGATTATAACAGTTCTAAAGCCGGGGTTATTATGCTCACTAAATCCCTAGCTGCCGAATGGGCAAAGTACAATATAAGGGTTAACGCTATTGCTCCCGGATATATGAGAACACCTCTGGTAGATAAAGTCTTCCCTAAATATGGTAAAGGGTGGTCCTCATTAACTCCCCTGGGAAGATTAGGTAATCCCTCTGAAATAAAAGGTTCTGCCTTATTTTTAGCTTCCAAAGCTTCCAGTTTTGTCACCGGAAGTGTACTGGTTATGGATGGTGGATACACTATCTGGTAAGGTTTGTCTTCCCAGCTTTGACCTTCCAGGGACTTTATCTGATAAACTTTGTCTTTTTCCACCCTATCGCTTTTTTCTGTTCCTCCAAGATTACAACTTCCGTTTTCCTACCAAGAATCTCTCCTTTGAGTTCATTTTTTTCTGAACTCTCAAAATCATCGTCTACTTTCGATTTTTCAGCAATCTCAGATTTAACATCTCAGATTTGACACTTGACAAATTTTAAATTTAGTATAGTATAATAGTGTAGAACGATAAACTAACGAAAATGGTAAAACAATGGCAAAGAGAATAACCATAAAAGATGTAGCTAAAGAGGCAGGGGTCTCGATAACTATCGTTAGTAGAGTTTTAAGTAATTATGGCTCTTTCAGTGAGGAGAGTAAATCTGAGGTTCTTAAAGCAGTAGAGAAACTTAACTATAAGCCCGATGTTATTGCTCGAAGCCTCAGGACTAAGAAGAGTAAAGCTATTGGAGTAATTGTCTCTGATATAGTAACTTTCTTCTTTACTACACTTGTTCGGGGAATTGAAGACGTAGCCAATCAGGGTAATTACAGTGTAATTTTATGTAATAGTGATGAAGATCCTATAAAAGAAAGGGAATATTTGTCAGCTTTATATGAACGAGGTGTAGATGGATTAATTATTTCACCTTCTCCCGGAAATGACAGCTATCTTAAGAAATTAACCAGAGGAGGAACTCCTGTAGTTTTAGTAGATAGAAAGATAAAAGGTCTTAAGGTACCTATGGTAATGGTGGATGATGAATCTGGTGCTTACGAAGCAGTAAGTTATCTTATTAGTTTAGGACATCGACGCATAGGAATTATTGCTGGTCTAAAAGGAACTAGCACCAGTGAGGATAGATTAGCAGGATATGAAAGGGCTCTCAAAGAACATCATCTTTCCCAAAACCCAGAGCTTATTAAAGCAGGAGATTACCGAAGAGAAAAAGCTAAAGAAGCAGCCGAGGAATTTTTAAGAATGAAAAATCCTCCCACTGCTCTTTTTGTAAGTAATGAGCCAATGGCTAGCGGAGTTCTCTTAGCTTTAAGGGAGAATAAGGTCAAAATTCCCGAAGAGATATCTATTATTGGATTTGATGACCCTGTCTGGGCCCCTTTAATCAATCCCGCTTTAACTACTGTGAGTCAGCCCAGCTACTCCATGGGCACCTTAGCCTGTCAGACTCTTTTAAAGGAAATAAAAGGAATTGGTCGAAATAAAACACTACTTGAGGATATACTCTTAAAACCAAAATTAATTATAAGAGAATCTTGCGAAAAAAGGATGCCAGGAAAAATTTGATGCAGAGATAGCACTGTTAAAGGATGAAGAGAAGCTGAAGAAGAGATTATTTAGCTATAAAGGAGAGTAAAATTGGGGAAAGAACACATAGCTCTCTCTCGAAGAAATAGGTTAGTTTTTCTTGTAAGAAGGATAGTTGATGTTTTTACGCATTGCCTATCCTTTTTTATATATTTTGCAAAGGAGCCTATGGGAATATCAGGGATAAGGTGGCGGTCCTCCGCGGGCAAATCCGTGCTCTGACGGTCTGGCTCGCAGACTCCTTTAGGCAAAAGTCCGATAAGGTCTCTTATGTTAGCTAAATTTCGATACATTTGACAACCAACAATCACTAATGAAATTAGACTTTGATAAGAGAAGAGCTAAAAATAGGGCCGGGAGGAGGAGTAACTATCAAATCCATGGCGGAGAAGCTGTACGATTCGGAGATAAAATCTGTGAAGATGCTGGATGTTGATGAAGTACTGACATGGAAAATGACAAAAAAAGGCCTCAATATTTAAACACCTGCTAGAAAACCCTGTGACCACGCTTATGTCTTTAAAATTGAGAGAAAGCATCTAGAATCCTAGACCTCGAGAACGAAAGTTAGAGCTGTAGGAATAAAATGGGAGAAAGCATCAAGGCAATTAAGAAGATTACTGCATAAGCCTAGCATTATTGATCCTGATGCAGTTTATTTAGAAGAGAAAAAATATTTAGAGAAGCTTCTCAAAGAATTAAACGGAGAATAAACGTAACTCCTAATTATCAAAGGAAAATTTTAGTAGCAGAAAGAGAGGTGATGATATTATTAGCTACAATTCTTTGAGATTAGGAGATTATATAAAAGATTGAATCAAGATAAATTAAATTAAGGAGATAAAAAGTGATAAGAAAATTAGTAGTAGTACTGTTAACAGGAGTTATCTGTCTAATAGGAGTAACTTCAGTATTAGCAGTGGAGTACAATGAGGCACCAATGCTCAAGACAATGGTAGCTGCGGGAGAGCTTCCTCCTGTAGAGGAAAGACTTCCTGAGGAGCCTTTTGTGGTTGGAACAGGGGTATTGCTAGCGAAGGAAGATCTTGATTACCAAATTGGAAAATATGGTGGAACCCTTAGGTTGGTTAACCCCGATCCCAATGCGCCTGATATAACAATGCTATTTCAAGGAGCAACGTACGCAATCCGCTCACCAGGGCAGGGGATGAAAGAGGTAATCTTGAGGCCACGCCTTTTCTCTGACTTTAAGATTGGAAACAATAACACCACTTTTACCTTTACCATCCGGGAGGGCTTGAAATGGTCGGATGGATATCCCGTTACCACTGAAGATGTGCGTTTTTTCTGGGAAGATGTGGTGCTAAATGAAAAGATTACTCCACTAATTCCAACGGGGTTTAGAACTCAGGGTAAGCCAGATGGTGAACTGCTGAAATTGGAGATTATGGATGATTATACATATCGCATCTCTTTCCCAGAGCCTTATGGAAGTTTTCTAAATTGGTTCTGTAATCTGGGCGATATCGTGTACTCGGTGTACTCGAGAATAGCGTTCCTACCTGCGCATTACCTCAAGCAATTTCATGCTAAATACACCTCGATGGAGGATTTAAAACCTTATCTAGAGGAAGAGGGGCTGGAAGATGAATGGTGGACTTTGTTCACTTCTAAAGCTGGAACATTGTGGAATGTAGCTTTAAGAAGGGCGATCGGTACTCCAACGCTTAATCCCTGGATCGTAGTAGAGGATACAGATACGCGTACAGTGATGGAACGGAATCCCTACTATCTGGCAGTGGATACTGCAGGAAATCAACTTCCATATATAGACAGATTAGAATCTATCAAGGTTAGCAATGTGGAAGCAGGTTACTTGGAGGCATTGGCGGGAAAAGTAGATTACCACCTCGTCTGGCAGTTTCGGTCTTTACCTCTATTTCTGCTGAATGAAGAGAAAGGTGGCTACAAAACACATTTTTATAGCGAAGCCGCAGGTCTTGGTTATTTCTTTAACCTTACCTATGATGATCCTGTTTGGCGCAAAATTGTGAGGGATATCCGATTCCGAAAAGCAATACACATAGGAATAAACAAAGAGGAGATGATTAGGGAATTGTTTTTTGGGCTTGCCGAGCTCCCTACATCAGCGCTACCACCTGAGTTTAATGAGTATAATCCAGAAGAAGCCAATAGACTTCTGGATGAGGTGGGCTTAGATAAGCGTGATGAGGAAGGCTACCGCTTAAGGTCTGACGGGAAACGCTTTGAGTTCCTTATTGAGATGAACTATGAGCGGGATATCAATCCCACAGAAATGGCAATTGAGTATCTTGATAAGTTGGGGATTAAGGCATCGATGAGATTAAGACCTGCTGGGCTGATGACGGAACGCCTGAATGCCAATGAGGTACAGGTTTATACGCTTTGGGAGAATGCATCAATGTGGCGAGCCACTGGGGCATCTGGAATTCTACCCGGGGGTCATTGGGCACCACTGTGGTACCAATGGTATACCTCGGGGGGACAAACAGGTGAGGAGCCGCCAGAGTGGATAAAGGAGCTTTACCAAATAGATGCAGAAATAGCGCTAACAGTTTTGGGTACACCAGAGTATAATAAATCTATAGATAAAGCGTATTCCTGGTATCGTAAGTACGTACCTTATGTTATCTGGCACGAAAAGGAACAGGTAATTGAACTTATTTCGAAAAAATTAGGAAATGTCCCACGCGAGGGCACTAACCAGAGTGGGGTAATATTCTCTGCGCCTCAGATGATGTTCTTTAAGGAATAGAGAAGCTTTCTGTGTGTAGTCAGCAATCGGGGTTCTAAACCCCGATTGCTGACTGGTATTTTCTAAGTAGCTATACTTTCGCAGAAATTTGATGGAAATTGATAAAATGGTTTTTCCTCATTTATCGATTATGCAGCGATCCGAAGCAAATGTTCAATCTCGACTTCGGATTTATCAAAGTCCGCCTCTGGTACGAACTTGCGAAAAAGAATTTTCGATAGAACAAAACACCTCAAAGCTCTCCTTACACGAGCAAAACTGAGGGTAGATTCATTAACAACCTTCATTGATGTTTCCATGAACCACTTTGAGATATTCTCTGGCATTGCCATTAACCTCCAAAGACAAAAGGATATACAGCAAAGGTGTACAAATCGAAAGAAACCTGTTGTACTGGTTGTCTGATAGTCTCCAAAGCCAAAATGATGCTTCAGGTCACGGAAAGCTATCTCAATGGAGAATCTGGCAGAGTAGATTTCGATAATTGCTTTAGCAGAAAGAGATAGGTCAGTGGAGACAAACAAGATTGGATTTTTGATTCCCTCAACGACCACAATACGTACCTTTCTACATACATCTCGGATCCAGAGATCTCGAACTACACAAAGGGCAGTGCCTGCTTTACCATATGTTTGAACTTCCACAGGCTTTGGGACACATTCACTTAGCAGGTTAGCTAATTTCCACTTTTTACCATGTTTAGGGCGACGTCCTTTGCCAGAGTATACTGGATCCTCCCAGCCTACGGCATCATTCCTTAGGCTGGGAGATAATGCCTATTCCCTTCTTTATCATGGGGTTCAGGAAGGGAGCCTTGGAGAAGTAGGCATCTAAAACTGCCCTTATTGCTGGCCCATCTTCAATGGGCATTCCTCCAAGCAAGGATGCTGACTGAAGGATCAAGGCAATTGCTGTATCCCAGATATTTGCTGGGCGAACGCCCTCTTTGGTAGCCACATACTCGCAGGGATTTTTCTTCCCGGAGATGAGCCTTGAGAGAATTGGCCAAGAGATGTATCTCTTATAGAAGTGACTAACAAGAGCTACTACCGCCCAGTGGTGAGCGATTTGATATCCACCACGATCAGGATTTGAAGAGTGCTCTTTCCATCTTTGGACACCAGCCATCTTCTTGCTTGCTTTGGCTATAAGGATTGTATCTAAAACTAAAAGGTATGCTCCGTAGATCTTGAGCTTATCACCTAATTCATTGAGCAAGAGCTTGACTAATGAAGCTATTACTTCATTGAGGTCCCAGTGATATTCCGAAAGGAATCTTTCAAAGCTGCTAAGAGATCTATCAATAAAGAAGCAAGCCTCAGCAATTCTGGTGATGCATTTTCTTCCTTCAACCAAGAGCAGGGCCCAAATGAAACTTTGAAGGTAAACTCTGTTGGGTTTAGAAAGTGCTTGACAAAGAGCTTCAAGATATGCTATTAATAGTGGTGGGAAGTAGGTGTCCATTATATCCTCTTTGTTGCAGCGTTTTTAGAGGACAGGATACCTTCTTCCCCTTTTTAGTCAATGTTTTAGGTTTTTATTCCTTCATTTTGATCAAAAATCTGCGAAACTATAGTAAGTAGAATAGGTAAAAAGGGGTAACGAGAAATGATGCGGTATGTCGTTCGGCGTCTGATTATACTTGCTCCGCTATTATTTGTTCTGTCGGTAATCTCTTTTGTATTGATCCAACTTCCACCGGGGAGTTATGTAGACACTTATATAGCAGGATTGAAGCTTCACGGTTTCGAAGTTGGTGAAGCTGAAATTCAGAACCTAAAGCAAAGGTACGGCCTGGACGAACCAATATATGTTCAATACTATAAGTGGATGAGAAATCTTTTGCAGGGTGACTTAGGTAGGTCCTTTCAAAACAATCGAGCAAATATTGATCTTGTATTGGAGCGTCTACCGATAACTGTAATCATTTCTCTTCTTTCAATGATTTTTGTGTATGCTGTAGCAGTTCCCATTGGAATTTTCTCCGCCATTCATCAGTATTCTAAGCTTGATTATCTTTTTACCTCCCTTGGCTTTTTTGGCCTCGCTGTGCCCAACTTTCTTTTTGCCCTCGTGCTTATGTGGGTAGTGTATGCTAACACTGGCTTTGCTATAACTGGCCTATTTTCTCGTGAATTCCTTAATGTTCCATGGTCCCTGGCAAGATTAGCAGATATGCTCAAGCATATCTGGGTTGCTTTGATAGTTATCGGAACGGCAGGTACTGCAGGGCTTATCCGGGTTTTGCGAGGCACCCTCCTGGATGAACTAGGAAAACAGTATGTTATTACCGCCCGTGCCAAAGGACTTGAGGAGAGGAAATTGCTTTTTAAATATCCGGTACGTATGGCTATAAATCCTGTAATAAGCACAATTGGATGGATGCTCCCAGCCATCTTTTCCGGAGAAGCTATAACTGCTATTGTCTTAAACATAAGGTCTATAGGTCCGCTTTTATTGAATGCAGTATTGACACAGGATATGTATCTTGCTGCAAGTATTATAATGATCCTGAGTACTTTAACTGTAATAGGGACACTTATCTCTGATATCTTGTTAGCCTGGTTAGATCCTAGAATTCGCTATGGAGCTTAGGAACGATTAAGATGCAAAAAAAAATCCTTAGTCAGGTAAAGGATAAATTTTGGGAGGTCTTTAAGTTATCTGGAGAAAAATCTGAAGTTGAGGAGCGAAAGAGCGAGTCGTTTTATTATGCATCGGGGCTCCAGTTAACCTGGCGGGCTTTTAAAAGGCACAAACTTGCTATAATGGGAATAAGCGTTTTAGTCATTCTATATTCCCTTTCCATATTTAGCGGTTTTTTCAGTCCTTATGGCGTTAGGACACGTATTCCAGGTTATAGAAATACCCCGCCGACCCGTATACATTTTTTTAGTGAAAAAAGTGGATTCCGCCGACCATATGTCTATGCACTTCACAGAAAGCTAAATCCCGAGACTTTTTTAGATGAATATACAGAGGATCGATCCAAGGAATATACGATCCACTTTTTCGTAAAGGGTGAGCCCTACAAATTACTGGGTTTGTTTCCTACCAATATCCATTTCTTTGGCAGCGAAGTTCCTATCTTTCTTTTCGGTACAGCTTCACTAAGTCGAGATTTGTTTTCACGAACTTTGTACGGAGGGCGCGTTTCCTTATCTATTGGACTTGCGGGTGTTTTCGTAAGCTTTCTTTTGGGGATTCTCCTTGGGGGCATTTCTGGATATTCTGGTGGGGTAGTTGATGAGATAGTGCAGCGAACTGTTGACCTCTTAATATGCATACCTACACTTCCACTCTGGATGGTCTTATCGGCAGCTGTACCACGAAACTGGTCAGTAACAAAGACCTATTTTGCAATTACTCTGGTACTTGCTGTTGTGGGTTGGTGTGGCTTGGCACGTGTAGTTCGAGGTAAGCTCTTGTCACTGCGAGAGGAAGAGTTTGCTGTTGCCGCAAAAGTAAGCGGTAATACTGAATTTCGTATAATAGGAAGACATCTTCTTCCCAATTTTCTCAGTTATCTTATAGTATACCTAACCTTAGCAGTGCCTGGGATGATTCTAGGGGAGACTGCCTTGAGTTTTCTGGGCGTGGGAATGCAAGCTCCAGCGGTTAGCTGGGGAGTATTATTAAAGGATTGCCAGAACCTAACAGATATAGCTTTTCATTTATGGAAACTTATACCTGGTATTTTTGTTATTATAACAGTATTGATGTTTAACTTCGTGGGAGACGGCTTACGTGATGCTGCCGATCCTTACAAGACTTCGGCAAAGAGTTAATCAAAAATAGGAACTTTGGCGCATAAACACCGGCGAAATGCGTCATAGTAATTCTTCAACCACCTCAGGAAGTAAAGGAGAGGAGGACATGTTGATACACGAGATCTCCGAACAGAACATAAAAGATTTGCTGATCAAAGTTTCAGATATAGTTGAAAGCCCAGAAAATAAGAAAAAGGCAAAGATTTACAAAGAAAATCTGTTTGAAGGGATTCCATTTTATGTAGGAATTGAACCATCGATATCGGCAGCAATTTTTGGTATTGATATGAGAAAGATTTATCAAGATGATAAGATTTGCTTAATGTTCCAATTAAAGCAAGCAATTTATCATTTTAAGAATTTTAAAGACGAAACATCTTTTACTAAAACTGTTGCACCTTGTTTGAATTGTCCCTTTCTTGAACCCAGTTTGTTTGGAGTAGAGATAATTTTCTTGCCAGATCGTAACCCTTGGATTGGGAAAAAGCCGGTTATCAATACAATAAAGGACCTTGATTCGTTCAAATACCCAAACTTTTATAAAAGTGGTTTGATGCCTCGTATACATCGGTCTTATGAAAAGATAACGGCTTTGGTTGGTGACGATTGGAATGTTGCTTTTCCTCAATGGGGAAGAGGATCTCTTGGAATAGCTTGTGACCTTCGGGGTATGAGCAATCTTCTTGTAGACATGTTTGAAAACCCAAAGTTTGTTCATAAACTGATGAGATTCGTAACTAACGCTCATATCATGTGGAGTGAGGAAAGAGCAAAATTTCTAGACACAAAGGTAGTACCTCCTGTGATATTTAACGATGAGGTGAATTGTCCCACTCTCTCCCCAGAGTTATACCGGGAATTTGTACTGCCTTACGATCAGGAAATTTGTAATTTTTATGGAGGAATACATTGGCATAGTTGTGGGAATGTTACTCCTCTATTACATCTTCTTAAAGAGATTGGCAAAATTTATTCATTTCATGTCTCTGCCTGGACGGACCTATCTTCAGCGGTGAAGGCTTTCGGTGGTGATATACCGCTCAATATTGTTGTTCATCCATTAAAAGATATATATATGAGCACCGATATAGAGAAAAGGACTAGATTGAAGGAAATAATGAAAGTCTGTGGGGATATTCCCTACACCATTGTTGCAGGTGAGTTACTGACTACAGGAAGGAACGTCAAGGAGGATATCAAAGCAATCAAAAAATGGATCGAGATTGCAAGAGAATTAACCAAGAAATGAGTTGGAGCGTACCTCATTAATTTCTTTTTCATTATCGGGTAGAAAGGCGGCCTCAAACATTTAAGGAAGATGTAACGAGTATGTTCGAGAACTCATCTAAATATGTACAAAGAGCTACTGGCTATTGTTTAATTGGATTTTCTGTTCTTAGGTAAAAAGAAATAGCTAAAGAATGCTTGGATGCGGCTCAAGCCAAAATTAGCCAAATTGTCTCCAGAAAATGTTGTTAAACTTGCCGGGGAATCTGTGGCAAAATTTTTTAGTCTTGTAAGTACAAGATAATTTTGATAGGGAGGATTGGAATGTCTGAAGTAAAGATAGGGATTCAATTGATTATTTTTAACAACAAAGAAAGAAAGGATCTGGACGGGGTACTTAAAGATTGTAAAGAGAGAGGCTATGACTGCGTTGAGACAGTTCTTCTTTTCGACACTTACTCTCCCCGGCAACTGCAAGAGACTTGCAAAGAACATGAGCTGGAATATGCAGCTATTCACGGTGGCTTTGATAATTTCCGGGAAAAGGTAAGTGTAGATAAACTCATTAAAAATAGCGTAGATGTAGGAGCAAAATATCTGATTTGCAGTGGCGTAGGCAAAAGCAAAGGACTTGATGGGTTTAAGGAGGCTGTACCTGTATTTAACTATGTAGGAGAGAGGTGCAAAGAAGCAGGGCTTATCTTTTGCTATCACAATCACTCCTTTGAATTTGAGGAATTTAATGGCGTCAAGGGGATACATTTTTTGGGTAAGGAGACGGATCCCGAGTTGGTAAAGTTTAACATGGACATAGCCTGGGTTCATATTGGAGGGGAAAGGCCTGAGGAGTTTATTGAGAGGTATAAAGACAGGTGTGGGTATTATCATTTCAAAGATGCTATGATAAAGGGAAGTCTTCCGATTACTAACTGGGAGGCCATAAAGGAAGCAGTTACCTGGACAGCGCTTGGCAAAGGCGTGGTTGACTTAAAAAGCGCTTACGAGACTGCCGTAAAATATAATCCTAAATATATTATCTATGAACAGGACGTAGCTCAAATTTCTGCCTTGCAGGATATAGCTCAGAGCAGGAACTATCTAAAAACACTTGGGCTGTTAGCTAAGACATCTAAAAGACCTTGAATAATTTCTTCTATATCCTCGCAGGTAAACTTCGAGTAGATCCAAATAACGAAACGAGCAGTCTTTTTCAAAGCTTCGGAATCTCAATAATTTTTTAAAAGAGGTCGTTTAAGAACCCCCGTTTTCTACTGAAAAGTGAATAAAGAATATAGCATTTACTACTTATAACCACCATTTTTACAATAAGAAGTGAGTTCAAAAACCAAATCTTATGACAGATTGTCTCTGGACATTTAAATATACCTAATATTAGCAACAGAAAAGAAATTGAAATATGTCCTTTTGGGGAAGAGCCTCGGGAAACATCTGAAGATGGCTATATAGCAAATGCCTTCTTGGATGCCGGGTATGAATCAATGAAGGTAGGCAAATGGGGAAAAGATAGAATAGTAAATAGGAGAAAATTCATGGTAAAAAAAGTGAAAATAGGTATAGTTGGATGTGGTTTAATTTCTCAGATTATGCACCTTCCCCATCTTTCGGAAATGGACGAGTTTGAGGTTGTCTCTCTTTGCGATATCTCCTCTTCTACTCTTAAGGC
>SDBU01008649.1_pt1 | contig 11532 bp, 6 predicted proteins | sample 2277071 | NCBI WGS metagenome assembly SDBU01 (sample SAMN10397929, study PRJNA504765) | marine sediment metagenome | isolation source: marine sediment core GS08_GC12, 126 cmbsf | place: Arctic Ocean: Gakkel Ridge, Loki's castle | collected 2008 | reverse complement strand
GTCTTAAAGATTAGTTGGGCTCCACCAAATAGATATGGGGGGGCATCATCCTCTATGGTGTGGCCGCGCTTTGCCAGGCCTTCAATCACGCCAGGGTCAAGCCCCGGCTCAAGTGCCAGGCGAAAATCTTCAAAAACATGCCAGCGTGGGGCGTCCGACGCGGCCTGAGGATTTAGCCCGTAGTCAAAGATGCGGATGATCATTTGAACATGGCCCTGGGGCTGCATGTGAGCTCCCATTACGCCGAAACTCATCAGCGCATGATTGTTTCGGGTGACAAAACCCGGGATGATGGTGTGATAAGGACGTTTACCGCCGGCAACTTGGTTTGGATGGCCCTCTTCGAGCGTGAAACCGCTTCCGCGACTTTGAAGGCAGATCCCCGTTTGCGGTACAACGATCCCGGAGCCGAAACTCATGTAGGGGGATTGAATAAAGGAGACCATCATGCCTTGGTCGTCGGCCGCGGTCAAATAAACTGTGCCCCCGGTAACCGGAACAGACGAGCGGGGGAACATGGCTCGTTCCATGCGGATTTCCTGCGCTCGTTGGGCCAGAAAGGCTTCGTCAAGCAGGGCTTGTGGATCTACCACCATGCTGGCCGGGTCGGCAATATGACGATGGGCCTCGGCAAAGGCGATTTTCATTGCCTCAACCTGCAAATGAATGCTCTCTGCGGAATCCATAGGATAATTCCTGATATCCAGATGTCGCAGTATTCCTAAAGCAATCAGCGCCGCCAGCCCCTGCCCGTTGGGCGGGATTTCGTGCAGGTGGATTCCGTGATATTCTTGGGAGATGGTGTCCACCCATTCGGATTCATGCTCGGCAAGGTCATCTACGGTCAAGACTCCGCCGGTGGCCTTGGCATGGGCCGCTATAAGCTCGGCAAGTTCCCCGCGATAAAAAGATTCACCTTTGGTTGCGGCGATCTTTTCAAGCGTTCGGGCTTGCTGCGGGCAGCTGAATAGTTGACCCCCAACAGGTGCTTGCCCGCCGGGCAAAAACACCTCGGCAAAGTCGGCGCAGTCCTTGTATAGTTGCTGAGCAAAGGACCATGCTGCGGCAATCTTGGGCGACACTATAAAACCTTTTTCAGCATAAAGAATGGCAGGCTCGAATAATTCAGGAAAGGGAACTCTCCCAAAGCGCTCCGATAGCTTTGACCAGGTGTCTACCGCACCGGGTATGGTAACCGCACCCCAACTCAATGCCGGGATGGTTTTTTGTCCGGCGAATTGTTCCGGCGACAAAGCCTGGGGCGACCTTCCGGACCCGTTAAGCCCGCTGAGCCGTTTTCCATCCCACACAATGGCAAAGGCATCACTGCCAATACCATTGTGTGTGGGCTCCACCACAGCCAGTGTAATCGCAGCGGTCAACGCGGCATCTACGGCGTTGCCGCCCTTGCGCAACATATTCAATCCCGCTTGAGCGGCCAGCGGTTGGGATGTCGCCACCACATTTTTCGCAAATACCGGCATCCGCTGAGATGCATAAGGAAAATCCAATGAATAAGTCATTTGTGAAGGCCCTCCTTAATTATGTTAATCGCTCAAAACCTACCACACTACCGCAAAGGATCTCTTTAAAAGGCGGCATTGGTAAACGCAAGATTAAAAAAATGTCACCCATTAAAATGATAGTCAAGAGAAAAAACAGCGCCTCTTGTCAAAATACACTTTTTCGTTTGAGTCCCGCGTGAACGGCGTGGGGATCTCAAGGCTTTATTGCCTTTTAAATTTGAATTCCCCGCTGCTTGCAGCGCGGGATGAATTCAAATTGGGATAGGAATTTTAGCCTTTCGCCAAACAGAGCGGCGCAGCCGCGTTTCATAAAATCGTAACACGATTTTATACGCGAAGACTTCGCCGGCCTTTTCCGGGTGATGGACGAGCAGCTTTATCAAGCCAAAACGGCTGACAGCTTGGGATATGAACAGGAGGTTTTATGGTATGAGGTGTTTGATAAAGCCTTGACAAACAGCCTCCATTAGGATTTTATCCAAAAAAAAGAAAAAGATGCAGGCAGGCTTTTATCACGGCACACTGTCATCGAGTAATGGAGGACAAATGAAACCAATCCTGCAGTTGGCTTTAGATTTTGTAGATTTGAAACGGGCTCTGAAAAACGCCCGGGCCGGAATCGCCGGTGGAGTTGACTGGCTTGAGGCCGGCACGCCTCTCATCAAGAGTGAGGGACTCCACGCCGTCCGTGAGTTGCGCAGGGTTTTTCCCGACACCACCATTGTTGCCGATATGAAGATTATGGACACCGGCCGTGTGGAGGTTGAAGCTGCGGCCAAAGCCGGTGCCAATATTGTAGATGTTCTCGGTGCCGCCAGCGATGCCACCATACGGGAGTGCATCCAAGCCGGCAAGAACTATGGCGCAAAAATTGTGGTGGATATGATTGCCGTAAATGATGTACTGTCAAGGGCGAAGTTAGTCGAGGATTTCGGGGCCGACTATGTGACGGTCCACTGCGCCGTTGACGAGCAGATGGAAGGTAAAGATCCATTTGAGGTTTTACGGCAGGTCAGCCAGGCCTTAACCATTTCGGTGGGTGTGGCCGGCGGCATCAATTCTGAGACCGCTGCCAGGGCGGTGGAGGCCGGGGCCGCCATCGTTATTGTAGGTGGTGCCATTAGCAAAGCTCTGGACCCTGAACAGGCAACCCGCGAAATTCGCCAAGGACTGGACACAGGCAAAAGCATCAGTACCACCCTTTTTAAGCGGAAGGGCCAGGCTCAAATCCGGGAGATTCTGGAACTGGTATCGTCCTCTAATCTCTCCGATGCCTTGCACCGCAGTGGTTTTCTGCAGGGAATTCGACCACTTTTTCCAAGCATCCGGATGGTTGGTAAGGCAGTTACGGTGAGAACTTATCCGGGAGATTGGGCCAAACCTGTCCAGGCCATTGATGTGGCTGATCCAGGAGATGTTATCGTCATCGACGCCGGCGGTGCAGGGCCTGCCGTCTGGGGAGAACTGGCAACTTATTCGGCCGTGCAAAAGAATCTGGCCGGAGTTGTAATCGACGGCGCTTTAAGGGATAGTCCTGAAATCAAGGCCCTTAAATTTCCGGCTTTCAGCAGACTTGTCATGCCCACTGCAGGCGAACCCAAAGGGTTTGGAGAGATGGGTGTACCAGTGACAGTCGGCAATGTGCGGGTAGAGCCGGGAGATTGGCTGTTGGGCGACGACGACGGTGTGGTTGTGCTGCCTTCAGCCATGGCGGTGGAGTACGCCAACCGGAGTATGGATGTGCTTGAGAAGGAAAATCGTATCCGGGAAGAAATCAAAGAGGGGAGCACTTTGAGCAAAGTGACCGAACTGCTGCGCTGGGAAAAGAAATAGCGATCCGCTGATAAACTCAGCCAGGGGGCATCTGTCAGTGGAACGGCTTTCTTTTCACAGGAGCCTTTTAATCCACAGATTTCGCAGATTACACAGATTACAATGAATACGCGATTAAGGTTGCGGAATCTGTCGGGTTAAATTCCCCGCAGCTTGCTACGTTAAGATAGAAAATATCATTTGTTGATACCCCGTGGCTTGCCGCGGGGTCGTTCATACTGTAAAGGCGCCCGGCAGGGCGCCCCAACTTCAGAAAATGTCTTTGTTCCGCTTGCAGTAAAACCGAAAGCCCCTTTTGTTCAAATTTTCAGATGCTGCTTTATGATTTGTTTTTGTCACGCAGCGCTGCATGGGCAGCGGCCAATCGTGCTATAGGTATCTGGAAAGGTGCGCTGGATACGTATGACAACCCCAACTCATGGCAAATCTGAATCGATTCCGGATCACCGGCATGTTCGCCGCAAATACCGCATTCCAAATCAGGTCTAACCGAACGTCCCTTCTGGACAGCAATCTTCATCAGTTCGCCCACACCGTCCCGGTCAAGAACGGCAAAGGGGTTTTCCGGTAGGATTCCCTTTTCCATGTATTCAATCAAAAAGCTTGATTCGGCATCATCTCTGGAAATTCCAAACGTTGTCTGCGTCAAATCATTGGTTCCGAACGAGAAAAATTCGGCATATTCGGCGATCTGATCCGCTACCAGCGCGGCGCGCGGAAGTTCGATCATGGTTCCAAGCTTATAATGCGGCTCGATACCGTATTCTTTCGTGACTTTTTTGGCTTCAGTTATGAGAACATCACGCTGCGACTTGAGCTCATTGACATGGCTGGTTAAGGGAATCATTATCTCCGGATGCACATCCACGCCTTCTTTGGCAACGATACAGGCCGCTTCGATGATTGCATGTACCTGCATGACGGTCAGTTCCGGAATATGGATAGCGAGTCTCACACCGCGCATACCCAGCATGGGGTTTGACTCATGCAGGCTTTCAACCCGCTTAAGTAAATGCCTTTTCTCTTCGATTTGATCCAACAGTTGGTCCATTTCATTGCTTGTGCCGACATCTCTGAGGCGAAACTTAAGGTCGGTCAGCTCTCGCTCCAAATCCACCTGCAGAGGTAAAAACTCGTTTAGAGGTGGATCGATCAGCCGGATAATGACCGACTTACCGTCCATGACTCTGAAAAGGCCGGCAAAGTCGTCCCGCTGAAAAGGCAACAGCGCATCGAGGGCCTCCTTGCGTTCATCGGCATTGTCGGTCATAATCATTTTTTGCACAAGGGGCAGTCGTTCGGTCTCGAAAAACATATGTTCCGTTCGACACAGGCCGATGCCCTCCGCGCCGTAGTCAAGCGCCCGCTGGGCATCAACCGGGTAATCGGCATTGGCCCAGACCCCCAGGCGACGGAAATCGTCGGCCCAGGAAAGGATCTTCATCAGGTAGGGGTCATTAAATTCGGGGATAGTTGTCTTGAGTTTGCCGGCGTAAAATTCGCCTTCGGTGCCGTCGACGGAGAGCCATTCACCTTCTTTAAAAACTCGGCCTTTGACACTCATCTCGCGCTTGATCATGTTGATTTCAAGTTCTGATACGCCGACAACGGCCGGCTTGCCGAACTGGCGGGCCACCAGCGCAGCATGGCTGGTACGACCTCCGCGACTGGTAAGAATGCCCTGGGCCGCCAGCATGCCGTGCACGTCGTCCGGTTTGGTTTCAGGGCGCACCATAATAACATCTTTACCCTCTTCTTTGGCCCACTTATAAGCCAAATCGGCATCGAAGGCGATCACACCAAAAGCTGCACCGGGCGAAACATTAATACCTTTTGCCAGCATGTCTCCGGCGGCTTTAGCCGCTTTGATGCCTTCAAGGTCGAACTGAGGGTGCAAGAAGAAGTCTACCTGAGCCGGCGAAACACGCAGAACTGCTTCCTCACGCGAAATCAGCCCTTCTTCGACCATTTCAACCGCAATCCGCACAGCGGACTGGGCCGTGCGCTTACCATCGCGAGTTTGAAGCATCCAAAATTTACCCTTCTCAATGGTAAACTCAACGTCCTGCATGTCACGGTAATGCTTCTCCAACTCTTTGGAAAATTGCTCGAATTCCTCGTAGGCCGCAGGCATCTCTTTTTTGAGTTTTGAAATTTCATCGGTCAGGCGAATGCCGGCAACCACGTCTTCTCCTTGAGCGTTGGTCAGGTAATCGCCTTCGATTCGATTCTCTCCCGTTGTGCCGTTACGCGTCAACGCCACACCGGTGGCACTGTCATCGCCCATGTTGCCAAAAACCATGGTTTGGATATTTACGGCCGTACCCAAGTCGTGAGGAATACGGGCGGCATTGCGATAATCAACGGCCCGTTTTCCGTTCCAACTCTTAAAAACAGCCTCAACCGCCAAACTCAATTGTTCAAAGGGTTTGGTTGGAAAATCCCGGTTGGTGTAACTTTTGAAAATTGTTTTAAATTGTTCCAATACTTCCTTCCAGTCCTGGGCCGCCAACTCGGAGTCGATTTCGACACCTGCTTTTTCTCGGGTCTCGGTGATGACTTCCTCAAACGCCTCATCCGGCACTCCCATCACCACTTTGCCGAACATCTGTACCAACCGACGGTAGAGGTCGTACACAAAGCGTTCATCGCCGGTTAGTTCTATCATGCCCTGAACCGTTTCATCGTTCAGACCGATGTTGAGAACAGTGTCCATCATGCCCGGCATGGAAAACTTGCCGCCGCTTCGGCATGAAACCAAAAGTGGGTTCTTGGGGTCACCGAATTTCTTGCCGGTTTTTGTTTCAACTGCTTTCAAGGATTCCAGAATCTGTTCATTTAAACCTTCAGGATAGGTTTCACCTGCATCAAGATAAGCGTTACAGGCTTCTGTGGTAACAGTATAGCCGGGCGGCACCGGCACGCCGATGCGCACCATTTCCGCTAAGTTGGCTCCCTTACCACCAAGCAATCCACGAACTTTTTCCCAATCACCACCAACATACTTTTCAGCCTGTTTAACTTCATCAAAGATATAAACCCATTTTTCAGACATATTAAACACCTCGCAAAAAAATTAAAGTTAAAAAAGGATGAAACGACTTGTATTCCTGCTACTCAAATAAAAGACCGCCGTACTTTACTGTCCCTTGCCAAGAGCAAAAGCAGGCGATTAAGATTAAATTGACGTTGATAAATCCTACCTAATATACCTTTATTTTCGGGTATGTCAAGTAATATTTCCAACCCCCCAGGATTCGTCAAAGTTCCTGAGAATATGGGTATTCATTAAATTGGTTTTTAGGATCTGAGCACCTGCCCGTGGTTTTGGCTTGACAAGATCCGGCTTGCCATTGTAGTCACTTTTAAGCATCAAAGTAGAATCTAACTCATCCATTTACACCATGATATCGATAATTTAAAAGAGGATTTTATCATGGAAAAATTTTTAGCGATTTTGACCGCGGTCGCGTTAATCTCCTTTGCTGAACCGGCTATGGCTACTATCAAGATCAAGTTGGGTGTGGTAACCAAACCGGGTTCCGCGCAAAACATTGTAGCCGAGAAATTTAAAGAACTGATTGAACTGCGATCCAAAAAAGATATCCAAGTCCAGATTTTCCACTCCAAATCCATCGGCAACGAAACGGAAATCCTACAGCAGATTCAGATGAACGCCGTCCAGCTGGGTATTATCACCGGTGGCCCTTTTGACACTTTTGACCCCATCGTCAGGGTCATCAACTATCCTTTTCTGTTTAACAGCAACGAGCAGGCCGACCGGATTCTGGATGGGCCGTTAGGTGTCAAGATATTGAAAAGCCTGGAAACTTCCGGCTTTAAAGGACTGTGTTTCTCAGAAAACGGCTTTAGGAATCTTACGAACAGTAAACGTCCTGTCAAAACGCCGGATGATGTCAAAGGGCTCAAAATCAGGGTCATGTCATCTGCTTTGCATAAAACCATCTGGCAGACCATGGGAGCTAATCCTACGCCTATGCCTTGGCCGATTTATACCGAACTGGAGCAAGGTGTCATCGACGGCCAAGAAAATCCCCTATGGGTCATGGAAGTATATAAATTTTATGAAATTCAAAAATACATGACCCTTACCCGCCACGTCTATTCCCCGCATATTAACGTGGCTTCTCTTAGCTGGTGGAAGACATTAGACGCCAAAACTCAGCAATTAATCCAAAAGGCGCTTTATGAAGCCGCCCTGTTTCAGCGTAAAGATAATCGTTCTAAAAATGCCGGGCGGCTGAAGTTACTTAAAGAAAAAGGCATGCTGGTTGAAGAGCATCCGGATATCGATGCCTTTCGCGCCAAGGTGGCAAAATTAAAGGAAATGGATCTCTACCAGAAACCGAGGGTGCAGGCGCTGCTTTTAGATATATTAAACGCCACCAAATAAACAGAAAAGTGAATGCTCTTAGACGCTTCAGTTACACAATCAATAACTGGGTTGAATTGTTGCTTTTTGGGCTCGGTTTTACCATGTCCGCAATTGTGGCCGCCCAGGTTTTTTCCCGCTATGCCCTCAACCACTCTTTGTTCTGGTCCGAGGAGCTTGCCCGTTATTTACTGGTATGGCTGACCTTTCTCGGCAGTTCGGTAGCTTACTACCGCAAAGTCCATCCGGGCATAGATATTATTTATGACCGCCTGCCGGCCCCGGTCCAAAAAACAGCGGCAATAGTTGTCCATCTGGTTTCAATGCTGTTGTTCGGGGTTATGATATTCCATGGCATCAAGTTCGCGTATTTTGTAAGAGCGCAGATATCTCCGGCCCTTTACCTGCCCAAATGGATTATCTTTTCTGTCATTCCTGTCAGCGGGCTCATTTTGACGCTTCACAGCTTCACCATGCTGTTAGGTGAGTTAAAAGGAAGCAGCCGTGACAGTTGAAATCCTGATGCTATCCTTGCTTTTTCTTTTTGCCATTAACACGCCGATTGCAATCGCCATTGGTGTGGCCTCAATTTTAAGTATCATAATTCAAGGAGACTTTCCGTTGATGATGGTTGTTCAGCGGATGTTTGGAGGCACAGACTCTTTTCACCTTTTGGCGGTTCCGCTTTTTATGTTTGTCGGGGTTATTATGGAAGCCGGCGGGATCAGCCGCAGAATCATAGATTTTGCCAATGCCCTGGTTGGATGGCTCCCCGGCGGCTTGGCGGCTGTGGCCATCGTTTCCGCAATGTTTTTTGCCGGGATTTCCGGATCAGCGGCGGCTGACACTGCAGCAGTGGGAGCCATCATGATACCGGCCATGCAGAAATCGGGCTATGAGCCTGACTTTGCTGCGGCGGTACAGGCATCCGGCGGATCCATCGGGGTTATTATTCCGCCTTCAATACCTATGATTATTTTTGGTTTTTTGACCGGAGTCTCTATCAGCCAGCTTTTTGCGGCCGGAATTCTGCCCGGGATTTTAATCGGCCTATCCCTGATCGGCGTTACAACCTTGATTTCATGGAAACAAGGTTACGCGGCCACGGCAGCCTTTTCAATGCATGAGGTTTGGCGCAGTTTAAAGCGGGCAATGCTGGCCTTGGGGACACCGGTGATCATCCTGGGAGGTATTCTTGGCGGTATTTTTACCGCCACCGAATCGGCCGCCGTAGCTGTAGTCTATGCGCTGGTGGTCGGTATGTTTGTATATCGAAAAATCAAGTTTAAAGACCTTGTCAGCCTCTTCAGCGAAGGGGCCGTAACATCGGCTATTGTCATGTTTATCATTGCCACGGCATCGATCTTTGCCTGGATTGCAGCCATCGAAGACATTCCCGCCCGCCTGGCCGGCACTCTGCTCGCAATGACTTCAAGTCCGGCCTTGTTGCTTTTGATCATCAACTTGATCCTGCTGGTTGCAGGTACATTTATAGAGACCACGGCGGCTTTAATCCTGCTGGTGCCCATGATTGCGGCAATGCTTCCTGTACTCAAGATTGATATGATTCACCTTGGAGTAATTGTGGTCACAAATCTGGCCATCGGAATGCTCACCCCGCCCATGGGAATCTGTCTGATCGTTTCATGTTCGCTCTCAGACACTAGCCTCACTGCTGTCAGCAAGCGTATTTTGCCATTTTTAGCGGTACTGCTGGTAGATCTGCTGCTGATTACCTTTTACGCTCCTCTGACTATGTGGATGGCACAACTGGTGGCAAAATAAATTCTTCATGTTAAATGCGGGCTGTGAAATTGACAAAGATGTTTGATACAATTTATAAGTGATTACTTTGATCTCGGTTCTCATTTCTGTCAATTCAAGTATGATGATCTCGTAAAAAGTCACGGATTCAACTATAGATGGCTAAGTAAAAAGGTTCATATACCCCCGCCAAACCTTGGCGGGATAAAAATACTACAACGCCGTAGATGGGACTTTTTACGACGCCATCAAATTTGATAATATCAAACAATTTAGACTGCGAGTTATCTCAATTTTGATCCCTTAATTATCGCAACGCTATACAATCCCAAAAGTAAATCAGAACTACGGACTATAGATAGTTAAACTGGACCTGTTCCAATTGTTCGAAATTGGCCTTGATCTCTTCGCTCCCGCTGATGATATCGCCATGCCCCGGCAACAACCATTCTACATCGAGTCCGGCCAACCGTTTAATGCTTTCCTTGAGCTGTGCACCGTTTCCTCCGGGCAAATCCGTACGCCCGAGCCCCCCTTTAAAAACCAGATCTCCGGTAAACAGCAGCTTCTGGTCCGGCCAGTATATGGAGACGGAACCCGGTGAGTGCCCCGGCGTGTGCAACACCAAAAAATTAAAACCACTTATCGAAAGATCGCCTTCTTTAAGAAAAAAAGCGGGTGCTATTGATTGGGAGTTTAAGCTCAAAGGAGTCTTTGGGTAATTGTCCATAGATTTTAAGAATTGCCAGTCCTTGTTATGCAGGGTTACCAGGGCGGGCTTTTCCTTAAAGAGCTCAGCCGCCTCCAGGTGATCCGGATGGGCATGGGTGCCTATGACCAGACCGATATCGTCGAGCTCCAGCCCTAATTCTCCCAGCCCTTTGTGTACGTGCTCAAACAGGCCGCTGTGCCCGGGATCGATGAGCATGCGGGTTGGTCCCGCAATCAAATAGGTGTTGCAATTGTTAGCAGTCGTCGACCGCCAGATAAAGCCATAAACGTTATCGATAATCTTCACGTGACTTCTCCTCAGTCAATAATCACCCCAAAAAAGGTCATTAATCTCTCACAGAGCTCACAGAGTCCACAGAGGTTATTTTATATTAGATAGGATCTACAGGATTGACCAGATTTTTAATCTTTAGCCGTTTCGTGCCTCCGGTTCGTAGAGCCTGCGCCTCGGAGAGACGAAACGGCTAAAACATCATCGCCTTCGGCGAATGTGCAATACCTCAAAACCACGGTCACTTATGTGATTCGAGCTTAATAATCTAATTTCCACCGATAGGTGGATGAGTCTTTCACAGTTTCTTCTGGAAACTGTGAAATTTATAAGTAAATCCTGAAGATCCTGTTAATCCTGTCAAATAAAAAAGAAAACTAAATCTTTGTGATCTCTGTGGGCTCGAGCGACTTGTCGGGTCGTAGCTCGCAGAGCGAAGCCCGAAGCGGGCGAGAGAACCCTAAACACACTACGCGATCTGCATGTCAACATTTCCTCAAACTCTATTGCCGCAGCCCGGCATCCACATTCTTGCCTGAGGGTTCCGGGGGCAGGCGCGGCTTGAAAAAAAAGTTTTGCTGGAGAGATTGGACGACCTTGTTGATATTATTTACCGCTTTTCTGATTTCTTGAATCCCTCGCGATGTAGAGCGGGTAACTTCGGGTATATCCTGACTCCCCTTTTCGATATTGGCCAGAATGATTTTAAGAGTGCCGACAGCATCTTCAACATCTTTCATGGTTCGTTTGATATTCGGCATACTTTCTAAGATCCCTTTTTCAATCTCATGCAGCGTCGCCAGGGTCTCCTTCATCTGATCAGCGGTTGCAGGCGTTTTAGCAGAGGCTTCGGAAAGGTTTCCAATGATTTTTCCGACCTCATCGAGGTTGTCGTGGACTTGATCCAAAAGGGCGCTCGATTTTATTAAGCCGCCCACAGTTCCCTTGCCGGCATCGATCTCGTTGGTCATCTTTTCGACCTGTGCCAGCAATGAGTTGAGACTTTCAAAGGC